>Ga0209630_10001590_pt1 | contig 23960 bp, 17 predicted proteins | sample COG_01_FD_184745 | JGI IMG/M metagenome (GOLD analysis project Ga0209630, IMG submission 184745) | Pelagic Microbial community sample from North Sea - COGITO 998_met_01 (SPAdes) (version 2) | ecosystem: Environmental > Aquatic > Marine > Neritic zone/Coastal water | place: Helgoland, sampling... | reverse complement strand
CGGAATCAATGAGCGTGAATTACCAACTCAGTTTAATGGCACCTTACGTCCCTACCAAAAAGCTGGTTACGATTGGTTGTGTTTTCTGTACGAACTGGGTTTTGGTGGTTGTTTGGCAGACGATATGGGGCTGGGTAAAACAGTTCAATCCCTGGCTTTTTTGCAAAAAGTAAAAGAAGACAACCTGCTTAAAGACAACCCAGCACCACAAACACAGGGGTCTTTGTTTAATACTCAAATGATACCCCGTGCCACTAACTTACTCGTTGTGCCGACATCTTTAATCTACAATTGGATTCAAGAGGCGCATCATTTCACCCCGGGCTTAGTAGTGCAAAGCCATGTTGGGGTAAACAGGGCAAAGGATACGCAAGGTTTTGCCCAGGCTGATGTTGTCATTACAACCTACGGGACACTAAGAAACGACATCGATCTGTTTTCATCCTTTACGTTTGATGTGGTCTTACTAGATGAAAGCCAATTTATTAAAAATCCTACTTCTCAGCTGGCCAAACGTATTACACAACTCGATGCAACTATTCGGATCACACTGACAGGTACCCCAATCGAAAACACAATTTTGGATTTATGGAGCCAAATGAATTTTGTTAATCCGGGGTTACTGGGTAACCATAAGTTCTTCATCAAAGAGTATGTCCAACCGATCGAAAAACTCGCAAACCTTGAAAAGTCAGATGAACTCCAGAATATCATAAAACCGTTTGTGATGCGTCGAACCAAGTTTCAGGTTGCGCATGACCTTCCGCCGAAAACAGAGCAAATCATATTTTGTGATATGACCGAAGAGCAGGAGGACGTATACGAGAAAACGAAATCTACGTACCGAAACTTGATTTTGGATGCTGTTAAGAGCAACGGTTTAGCCAAGTCAAGAATTCAAATACTGGCAGGTTTAACAAAACTGAGGCAAATTGCCAACCACCCAGTGCTTAATAACCCATTGTATGAGGCTTCGTCCGGAAAGTTTCTTGAAATAGAACAGAGACTTGCTGCTGCATTGGAACAAAATCACACGTTGCTCATTTTTTCTCAATTTGTTGGTCATTTATCGTTGATCCAAAATTTGCTTTCCGCCAACGGGATTAGCTACTGTTATTTAGATGGGTCAGTGAAAGCAAAAGACAGAAAAAAAGAAGTGGAGTCGTTTCAAAAAAGGGATAAGCAAGTGTTTTTGATTTCGTTAAAAGCAGGGGGATTTGGTCTTAACTTGACCGCCGCTGATTATGTGTTTATGTTAGATCCATGGTGGAATCCAGCAGCGGAAAACCAGGCCATAGACAGAACGCATCGCATTGGTCAAACCCAAAACGTGTTCAGTTTTAAATTCGTAACAAGTGGCACGGTTGAGGAGAAAATCATCAAACTGCAAGAAAAAAAACAATCTTTAAGCGACAGTTTAATTAAAACGGAAGAATCGTACCTAAAACAGGTCACAGTGGAAGATTTACAACATATATTTCGCTAACCGTCACTTGTTTATTGACAAAAAAAACTCCAACTTGCCTACCTAATTCTAATAAAAAATGAGAAAAGTTTACGTTTTAAGTTTATTCATGTTCGCAATGGCAAGCGCAGCGTTTGCTCAAAGAACAATTGACTGGTCGGTTGACGAGATAATTTCGCCAACACAACTAAATAGTAGTCAGACGAACCAAACACCGATTGAGGTAGATGCGGTTTTAAAGTTGGTTTCAGGAGACTCTGCTTTCGCTGGTGATACTGTTGGATATCAGTTTGTACTTCGATCTACAACGGATCAATTGATTGCCGCTTTGCCAAATGGCAGTGTTTACGTGCGTGTATTGCACAAGGATATGGGTGTAGGGGATACCATGCATTTGAAAAGAACCATTACAATAAATGTAGGAATCACAACATCAAGCAATATTAAATTCCAAGTATTGAGTGTATTGTTAAATAGAACTAACCAAATCAATCCTGAGGCAGCTCCAGGAAATGCCAATAACTTAGGTTCAAAAAATATAGTTTGGTGGAACAAGCAAGGATGGGGTGTTAGTGTAGCAGATGTTGAGTTGAACGATATTGTAAACATTTACCCAAATCCAGCAACAGACAACGTTACCATCGATTGGGAAATCACTAGTGGAGACAACAATAGAACGGTAACTGTGTACGACATTAATGGAAGAATTGTGTTGAATGAATCAGTAAATGCTGACGTATTTAGCCAATCATTAAATGTTGAAGGCCTTGAGGCTGGTATGTATATGGTTGAAGTTAAAAACGGTGAATTTACAACTACACAGAAACTACAGATAATGAAGTAGTTTTAAGATATTTTGTATCGGAAAGTCTCGTTCACACCTCGTGAACGAGACTTTTTGTTTTTGGCATTTCGGGGCTTAATTTGCAGTGCGGTTTAATTCGCATCAATTACCTAGGTACTTGGACAATTTCCATAAATATTAGTTGGGATAAAAAGCATGAACAAACAGGAACGTAGAGACAAGTTAACGCGGAAACGAAGTGAGTCATTACTGGGTGGTGGAGAGAAAAGAATAGAGTCTCAGCATGGAAAAGGTAAACTCACAGCCCGCGAACGTTTAACATATTTTCTAGATAAGAATTCGTTTGAAGAGGTTGGTGCATTTGTTAAGCACCGCAGCACCGATTTTGGCTTAGATAAACAGCATTACCTAGGTGATGGGGTGGTAACTGGCTATGGCACGGTAAACGGGAGGTTGGTATTTGTATTCTCACAGGACTTTACAGTTTTTGGAGGGTCACTTTCTGAAACACATGCCGAAAAAATTTGTAAAATCATGGATCTTGCCATGAAAAATGGAGCGCCATTAATCGGGTTAAACGATAGTGGAGGAGCGCGGATTCAGGAGGGTGTCGTTTCTTTAGGTGGCTACGCAGACATCTTTTATAGAAATACTAGAGCGAGTGGTGTGATTCCTCAAATTTCAGCCATTATGGGTCCTTGTGCGGGCGGCGCTGTGTATAGCCCAGCAATTACAGACTTTATCATGATGGTTGAAGATACTTCGTACATGTTTGTCACTGGACCAAATGTGGTAAAAACGGTGACCAATGAAGAAGTAACGTCTGAAGAGTTAGGAGGTGCTAGTGTTCATTCTACAAAATCCGGAGTAGCTCATTTTACAGCGGCCAACGAGGTTGCACTCATGGATAACATCAAAAAATTACTAAGTTACATACCTCAGAACTGTGAAGAAAGAGCGCCAATCAACGACTATGTTTTAACCGATGAGTTAAGACCAGTTCTTAGCGATATTGTGCCTGAAAATCCAAACCAGCCTTACGATATGCGTGAGGTTATAAATGGCCTCATTGATGCAGATTCATTTTTTGAAGTGCATAAAGACTTTGCAGAAAATATTGTTGTAGGATTTGCGCATATGGGTGGACGAAGCATTGGAATCGTTGCCAACCAACCTGCATTTTTAGCAGGCGTACTTGACGTGAAATCAAGTCAGAAAGCCGGGCGATTTGTGCGGTTTTGTGATGCCTATAATATCCCTTTACTGGTATTAGAAGATGTGCCAGGATTTTTACCTGGAACTGATCAGGAATGGAATGCAATTATTACTAACGGAGCAAAATTACTTTACGCATTTAGCGAGGCGACTGTACCTCGAGTGACCGTCATAACCAGAAAAGCGTATGGAGGAGCCTATGATGTGATGAATTCAAAGCACATTGGCGCTGATATGAATTTTGCTTGGCCAAGTGCCGAAATTGCCGTTATGGGGGCAAAAGGAGCTGCGGAGATTATATTCAGACGTGAGATTGCGTCGTCTGAAGATCCTGAAAAGGCTTTAACAGAGAAAGAACAAGAGTATGCTGGAATATTTGCAAACCCGTATAGAGCAGCAGAACGCGGTTTTGTTGATGAAGTTATTATGCCGGAAGAAACAAGAATCAAGTTGATAAAGGCATTCAAAATGTTAGAGAATAAGGTAGATACGTTACCTAAGAAAAAACACGGTAATATTCCGTTATAACTGGATGGAAAAAGAATACGACTTATTAATTGTTGGCGCTGGTCCGGTTGGTTGTGTAGTGGCTGAACAAATGGCCCTTCGCAAAGGATGGAAGAGTTTAATTATAGATAAACGCGATCATATTGCAGGCAACTGTTACGATAGAGTGCACGAGTCTGGAGTCCTAATTCATCAGTATGGACCTCATTACTTTAGAAGCAATAAAAAAGAACTAATAGACTACTTGGGTCAATATACGGATTGGATCTCAGGTAATTACGAAGTTCGCAGCTCGTTTAACGGGGATTTGTATCCATTTCCAATCAACTTATTAACCCTTGGTCAGTTTTTTAACCGAACCTTCACGGCAGAAGAAGCAGAATCATACTTGAACGAGATTCGAGTACCAAATGATACACCTGCTAACTCAGAAGAATTTGTATTATCTCGTGTTGGTGAGGAGTTGTACGAAGCATTTTACTTGAACTATACTTTAAAGCAGTGGGAGATGCATCCGAAAGACTTGAACAAGTCCGTTTGTGGCCGCATACCAATACGGTTTAACAAGGATATTCGGTATGTAGACCATGAATATCAACTTACTCCAAAAGAGGGGTTTACTGAGATGTTTAAAAAAATGATTGACAATCCACTTATTGATGTTCAGCTGGAAACGGATTTTGAATCAGTTCGTGAATCCATTAAACCAAAACAAGCGACATTGTACTCAGGGCCTATCGACGCTTACTTCGGTTTTCCTTTTGGGAAGCTTCCTTGGCGTTCGTTGGACATAAGTTTCAAAGAATTTAAGGAAGCGTATAAACAACCCTGTGTACAGATTAATTATCCCAACGAACATCCCTATACGCGTTCGGTGGAAATAAAGCATGTGACCAAACAGCAAAGTGACAACACGGTAATTTCATACGAAGTTCCTACATGGGAAGGAGACCCATATTACCCAGTACCTGCTGACGATAATGCTGCCCTTTTTAAGAAATACTGGGAATTGGCGGAAAAAGAGAACCAAGATAACAAAGTGTATTTCTCTGGTCGGTTGGCACGTTACACGTATATCAATACAGATGAGGCTATAGAAATGGCACTCGAAACCGCAGAACAAATAATTCAAGATGCAGAAAGATGATTTGGTATGGGTTGTAATGCCCGTTTACAACGAAGAAGAATCACTTTCACATGTGATTGATGCTTGGTTACCCGTTTTGCGCACTAGTCTATCAAACTTTGTGCTTTGTATCATTAACGATGGGTCAAAAGACCAAAGTATTGACATTATGCGGGACTATGCCAAATCCAACAACGAAATTAGGGTTGTAGATAAGGCCAATAGTGGGCATGGACAATCTTGTATTTATGGCTACCAACTCGCCATAGAAAATTGTGCCCAATGGGTATTTCAAATGGATTCTGACGGACAGTGTAATCCAACATATTTTCAATCGTGTGTTGAGGCAAGTAATGAACATAAGGTTGTTTATGGGTATAGAAAGACCCGCGATGATGGGTGGAAACGCTTTTATATATCTCGTATTGTGAGCTCATTTATCTGGATAGCAACCCGTGTGTGGGTGCGTGATGCCAATGTGCCATATCGTTTTATGCATACAGATTCGCTTAAATCCATTGTTAAACATGTGCCAAAAGACTTTCATTTAGCAAACGTGTTAATAAGCACGTATCAACAATACAAATACGGTATTAAGTGGGTAAATATCCATTTTGATGATCGTTTCGGGGGTGAGCCAAGTGTTAAACTGAGTTTGTTTGCAAAACACGGATTTGTGCTATTCAGACAACTACAAGCTGCATTTAAGGCTGCCAAAAACGTATAATATCCCACAATTATATTTTTTACCAAAATGATACCATTGCCTTACTAGTGGATTTAGTTCATTGTGATGGTGAGGTAAATGAGAAGAACGGAGTTACCTTGACTTGGGCAACAGCAATGGAATTAAACCATATGGGTGTAAAAACACAACCAAGGACGTACAAATTAACATTATAGATTTACCTAATGGATTGTATCATATTTGGGTGGGTGAAAATCGATATTCGGCAAACAAGATATAAAACAGTTCAATAAAAAAGGGGGCACTTAGTGCCCCCTTTTTTTATGTCTTAAACCTCCTACAGTTGCATTTCAACCTGCAAACGGAACCTGTAATTTGAACTACTTGATGCTGCAACCGTCTCAATCACACCGTAATCCGATTGAATTTTGAGATTATGATTAGAGATATATCGGCTAATACCAAGCGTGTATTCATTCTGTTCTTTTATTCCAGAAAAAGTCGCATTATCTGGAGCTACCGAGGTGTATCGCGCAGCAAACTCCCAGTTACTTTTAAGCAAATATCCAGCTTGAATATTTATACCAGATCCAGTATTAAAGTTTCGAGAAACATCTACCAACTGCTTTGCTCCTTCAGTCATGGCGTATTCAACTAAGACTGAAAAACCTTGATACTTAAAAAGCAAATCAGCTTCAATCTGCGTCAATGTATTTTCTACGAAGTTACCTAATGAGTCTGTTACAAAACGGCCCAACTGACCTTGCTGACGGACTGCGTTTTGATTTTGGTTATAGGTAACACCCAAAGCTAATTTTGGTGTTGATTGGCGGGTTAGATCTGATAAAATGTAATCTTGTTTTTTCCCTTCAAATGCTCCGAAAGGTAAAAAGTCTAAACGAGCAGTATAACATAGACCACCATGATTACCTTCAGTTATATCTCTGCCCTCACCATTGGATAGTGCAAACTTTGGTTGAAAGATCATATTCCCAGCTTTATACTTACCATGAAGTTGAATCCCCATATCACGATCGATATTGAACTTACTGTTTACATTGGATCGATCAACAAACTGCAGGTTTGCAGAAGATACAACTCGCTCTCTGTTGCCAGGTAATTTCGTTTGACCAGCCCATATCTGCCAATGTTTATTCATTTGATACTTTAAGGCCGCATCTAAAATCAATCGTGAACTTCCTCGACCTTGTCCAGCTTCACTAGAAACACTCATATCTCGACCGGTTAATCCAAGTTCAACTTTATAAACCAATTTTGGCGTAAGCGCATAGCCATCAAGTTTAATCCTTGAACGACGCATTAGCGCGTTAGACGACCAATCCGTACCATCATATTCGGCAACATAAAGTTGTTGCATTCTATAATGAAATTTAATTTTTAGTGTAGAGTCATCTGTAATGAAGTTGATGCCTTTACCAAAAGAAGATGTCTTTGTACTTTGACCTAAAGCCGTGCCTGAGGCTAGTACAAATAGTGTAGAGGTAAAAAATAAAATTTTATTAAAACTTAACATTTTGATAATTATAAATTAATAAACAAAAACAAAGGTTTGTAAACGTATGCAATTGTTATGTTAATGTTAACAAAGAATAATCAACTCTTAATACAATCTTAACAATATGATAACATTGCATGTGGCTTGATTTAAAAAAATCAAATATATTTTTTTTGAATTTGTTCATGTAAACAATACCTGAATGCCATTTGTCGCCTGATGAGTTAGCAATACGTTTCATGTTATTTGCTTAAAATCAATAACTTGTATTGCAATTGATTGAAATATCCGATTTAGAACTAGTGTTGTATGACGATAGGTAACGGTGTTTGCAAAAGTCTAAAAGAGGGATTCTGTTTAACAAAAATTTAATCTATGTATTGTTACAGTCCACGCCATATTGTGCATTTTTGTTCTGTCTAAAATAGTTCGTTGACTAAACCGAATAAGGAACTATTTAGATTTTAGAAACAGTAACATATCAAAAATTAAAACATGGACTTTGGAATAGGTAGTATTATTCAAATCATTGGGTCATTAGCCTTCTTCATTTTTGGAATGAAAATGATGAGTGAAGGTATTCAGCGTGCCGCAGGATCACAGTTAAGGGGGTTTCTAGGCAACATGACAAAGAATAGAGTACTGGGTGTATTTACAGGATTCTTAATTACAGCGTTGGTTCAGTCTTCTTCTGCTACAACCGTGATGACCGTAAGTTTTGTAAACGCTGGTTTGCTGTCATTACTTGAATCAGCAGGTGTAATGATGGGAGCCAATATTGGAACAACAATCACTGGTTGGTTGGTTTCATTTTTGGGCTTCAAAGTAAAGTTATCAGCATATTCGATTCCATTGTTTGCCATTGGCGTTCCAATGTTGTTTATGAACAAAGGAAAGGTCAAATACTGGGGTGAATTTATCGTTGGTTTTGCTATCCTATTTTTAGGTCTGAGTGCACTAAAGGGCTCTGTACCAGATATCAAGCATAATCCAGAAGTACTTGAATGGTTAAAAAGCTTCTCAAATAGTGGTATTTGGTCACGATTATTCTTTGTACTTGTCGGAACCATACTAACAATTGTTGTACAATCATCTAGTGCGGCAATGGCTATTACGTTAACGATGTGTGCACAAGGATGGTTGCCGTTTGATGTCTCAGCGGCAATGATACTGGGTGAAAATATTGGTACTACAATAACCGCAGAACTTGCATCTATAGTTGGAAATACTGCAGCAAAGCGTTCAGCAAGGGTTCATTCCTTGTTTAATGTCATAGGTGTTACTTGGATGGTCGTTGTGCTTCCACTTTTTCTTCCTCTGTTGTCTAGCTTCCTGATGTCAATAGGATTTGACGATCCAACTTCAAAAGAAGGAATGGCTTTAGGTCTGTCGGCGTTTCACACCAGTTTTAATATGCTCAACGTTTTGATTATGATTGGATTTGTGCCATGGCTTGTGAAGGTGGCAACCAAAACGGTGAAAGAAAAGATTGATGAAGACGAAAGTAATAGTAAGCTTCAATTCATTTCTGGGAGCATTATCACGCCCGAGTTAGCGACTATAGAATTGCAAAAAGAGACAGCGCATTTTGGTAAGGTTACAAGCAAGATGAACGGATTTCTTCAAACGTTAATTCAAGAAAAAGACGAAAAGAAGCGCAGGAAACTTCAAAAGAAGTTAGCCAAATATGAAAGTATAACTGACAATATGGAGGTCGAAATCACTGCATACATCACAAAACTGGCAGATCGAGAAATCACTTCTGAAACTTCAATCCGTCTTAGAACCTATATGAATATTGCTAACGACTTAGAACGAATCGGTGACATCTACTTCCAAATAGGTAAGAACATAGAAGTTAAAAATGAAAAGAAAATATATTTCTTACCAGAGCAACGCCAGAGCTTACTAGATATGCTAGCCTTAGTTAGCGAGGGATTTGAAGAAATGGTTAGAAACTTAGAGGTGTCTGACTACGCAACGGTATCCAAGGATAAAGCTAGAGATATTGAGGATCGAATTAACAAAAAGCGTAATGAAATGCGTAAGATAAATCAGGATAAACTCGGGGAGGCTGGGTATCCTGTTGAAGCTGCTATGACTTATAACACGATTTTCTCTTCTTTGGAGCGTGTGGGTGACCACCTTATCAACGTGACGGAATCAGTGGTAGGAGAAATATAATTCACTAAAAGTATAATGTAAAAAGCGGTTCCTTGGAATCGCTTTTTTTGTTGGGAGAATGTTTACCTGTCGTAAGGAGTTCGGATCGAGGTTCAAGAGGATTGTTGCGCAGACATTTGTTTCTTTGGATAACATAAATAGACAAACACATGAACTCATTAAAAAACAGTGTTCGACTAGTCGGGCATTTAGGAAACAACCCAGAAGTGAAAGAAATTGCTTCTGGCAAGAAAGTCGCGAAAATTAGTCTGGCTACCAACGAATCGTACAAGAAAAATACCGGTGAATTGGTTACAGAAACGCAGTGGCACAATTTGGTAGCGTGGGGAAAAACAGCTGAAATTGCTGAAAAATTCCTTCAGAAAGGACAAGAGGTTTGCATCGAAGGTCGGCTCAATAACAGAAGTTGGGAAGATGCTGAAGGTCAAAAACGTTATGCAACCGAAGTTGTTGTCAACGAATTGTTAATGGTCGGCAAAAAAGCGTCTTAAACTTTAAACCGGGTCATAATTGACCCGGTATTTTTCCACACGTGAATTGAATGGTGGATCCAAATAAGTGAAATTATTGATATAAAAACTTAGATTTGCTCCCGTACAAAAGGGGTGCTTTGGGTTTTTATTTCCAAGGCTGAGATGATACCCTAGAACCTGATGCAGATAATGCTGCCGTAGGAAAGTTGATACGTATCTCTCAACTCCTGGGATATTTAATTATTCAAGGAATGAAAAATCTTATTTTAGTTATCGTTTGTTTAACTGCATGTGTCAGTTACTCGGAAGGTCAAGTGCAATTAAATGGTTTTGTGTATGCTGAGAATCCAAAACAACCTGTTGTAAATGCCTATGTTCAATTGACTGATTCTGTTTCAACGTGGAACACCGTTACAGATGAAGAAGGGCATTACAGACTAGAGGTAAACCATACAGGCACCTATTCGATTGTCATAAACCACATTCAATTTGAATTATTGGAGAAGTCAATACAATTAGAGAATCTTGTCAATACGGTAAACTTTGAAATAAAATCGGATTACGAGTTTTTAGACGCATCTGTCATTTCGGGTGTTAGGGCGGCCAAAAGAGCACCACTTACCACAACCAATATTAGCGCAAAGCAGATTCAAGAATCTGACCAACAGAAGGATTTTCCGTTTTTATTAAACACCACACCGTCCACTGTGTTGTCATCAGATGCCGGAAATGGAGTTGGATATACTGGAATACGAATTAGAGGTATTGATCCAACACGCGTGAACATAACCATTAACGGCATTCCCTTAAATGATGCCGAGAGCCAAGGGGTATACTGGGTTAATTTACCTGATCTTGCATCATCAACGGAGAGTGTACAAATCCAAAGGGGAGTTGGCACAAGTTCAAACGGTGGGGCTTCTTTGGGTGCAAGTGTGAACATAAGAACGAATGATTTAGATTCATTGAAGTTTACTCAGGTCGTATTGGGAACTGGCAGTTTTGCCACGAATAGATTGAGTTTACAACACAATTCCGGAAACTTGAAAGGGAATTGGCGTTATCAATTGAGAGGGTCACTAATAGAAAGCGACGGTTACATTGATCGAGCTTCTTCTGACCTGAAATCTCTTAACTTAATATTGGGTAAATACTGGAAGAAAGCCTCTATCAAAGCAAATATTTTGTTAGGCAGTGAGCGAACCTACCAAGCCTGGTGGGGTGTACCAGAACCTAAATTTTATGGCGACATTGCCGAAACCAATAGGTATATCAACCAATTGTACATTGTGGGTTCTGATTTACAAAATTTACAGGAGTCTGGATCAAAAACATACAACTATTACACCTATGAGAATGAGGTAGACAATTACAACCAAAACCATTATCAGTTCTTTCACGACTATAAAATAAATTCCAATTGGTCGTTAAATACAGCGGCATACGTAACTACAGGTAAAGGGTATTTCGAGCAATTTAAAGCAGGAGAAGATTTTGCGGATTATGGCATATCAAATTACCTTATTGGGTCGGATACTTTTTCAACTGGAGATGTAGTAAGAAGACGATGGTTGCAGAATACCTTAATTGGGTTTGTTTCAAACGCACGTTATACTGGCGACAAACTTCAACTAACAATTGGGACAGGAGGTAATATTTACAATGGAGGCCATTACGGAGAAGCTATCTCGACTGAGTTTACGGATTATGAAGAATTAAATGCGATCTACTATGACAATGATGCGCAAAAAGCAGAACTGAACAGTTATATAAAAGCAACGTACCGCTTAGGGAAGTGGATGCTTTATATCGACATTCAACAGCGCCAAGTCAATTCTTCATTTGAAGGCTTGGACAACAATCTGGAATTTGGGAATCAAACAGTAAACTATACCTTTTTAAATCCAAAGTTTGGCTTAACCTACAGTGATAAATCATACCAAGTTTATGCGTCATTCGGACAAGCGAATCGAGAACCTGTAAGAGATGATTTTCGAAACAATAAACCTGGTGATTGGCCAGAACATGAACACTTAGATAACGTTGAAATTGGCTATCGTTACCAACACGGCGGGAAGCAATATGGCATTACGCTTTATAACATGATGTATACCAATCAACTGGTGCTTACTGGTGCGGTTAATGATGTTGGGGAGGCTGTTAGGACGAATGTCGAATCTAGTTATAGACGCGGGGTTGAGTTGGAAGCTCAGTCCCCTGTAACCAAACAACTTCAGGTAGGAGGAAATTTAACCCTGTCTGAAAATAAGATAGAATCGATTACGGAATTCGTTGGTGAATGGACTGGCACATATGGACAAATATCCAATACATATAACAACACCAATATTTCCTTCTCTCCAGAAGTGATAGGAATGGCATTACTTCAATACAAAGCTGGTAAGAACACCGTTCTTTATTGCAACGTAAAATATGTAGGCCACCAATACCTCGACAATACAGAGTTTGAGGGTCGAAAGCTTGAGGCATTTTCAACGGTTAATTTCGCCTTGCAACACGTACTTAATGTATCAAAACAAGCACCTATAACACTTGGTGTATATATTAACAATTGTCTAAATGCTCAGTATGCTCCTAACGGTTATACATACAGTGGTTATATCGAAGGTCAACGACAAGACTTCAACTATTTGTACCCTATGGCAGGTAGAAACATAATGTTAAAAGCAAAGCTGCGTATTTAATCCTTCCAATATTTATTGTAATCTTGTGCAAAGACATTGATTATGGAACAAGGGTTACTACATGCACATTCATGGTTACGCTGGGTATTATTACTAATCGCTGTACTGGCGATAGTGTCTAGCTTAGGTGGTTGGTTGAGCAAAAAACCATTCAACGCAACACACAAAAGGTTGGGGTTATTTTTAACAATTACGGCAGATGTGCAGTTACTGATAGGTCTCGTGTTGTATTTCTTTACAAGTGCAATCATAAAAGCTGCGTTCCAAGATTTTGGAGCGGCAATGAAAACACCAGAAATCAGGTTTTATGCAGTTGAGCATATTCTTGTTATGATTATTGGTATTGTGTTATTCCATATTGGAAAATCCAAAGCAAAAAAGGCTGATTCTGACATTAAAAAGCACAAACTTTCTGTGATGTATTATGGCATAGGTTTGGTGCTTATTCTGTCCCGAATCCCTTGGGGCGCAGAAAGACTAGAGTTTTAGTCACTACATCTTCTGTATTTTTATGATGTAGTCATGCGTCTTTTGACGTATGATCACAAAATAGATTCCGCTTGGATAATCTACTAAGTTGATTTGCCTATGCGACTGGTCTACAACAATATGTGGTAAGACTTTTCCCGTTATGCTAGTAACATAAATATTCGATATTGGTTGTTCAGTTTCTAACCTAAACATTCCATTTTGTGAGGGGTTAGGCCATATTTGCAACCAGCTTGGTATTTGATTTTCAACACCAACATACATAAAGTCAAATGTATCTGAAGTTGCTGTGCACCCTGAATCTGAGGTTACAATAGTGTAGTACATACCATCCTTTGAGGCTTCAAATTGCTGTTTTGTAGCGCCATCAATCAAACCCGATAAATCGTACCATTGATTGCCATTTAGATGACTTGAAACCAGCTCATTCTTAGATTTAGAAATGATTGGTTTTGGCGGATTGGGATTTATGACCAATGTCGTATTTGCAGAGTCTTTGCAACCTGCGGCGTTAACAACTTTGTATTCAATGTAGAATTGCCCTTGTCCTAAATCAGTGGGGTGAATAGAATCTGCCATTGTCCCGTTTATCCAATAACGACCAAGTCCTTTTGGTGAACCATTGGTAAGTTCAAAAGCTTCATCATTCTCACAAATACTTCCAAGAGGCAACAAGCTTGCATCCGGTTTGGCACCCACTTCAATGATTAAAGAATCTATGGCTTTACATCCTTTTGAACCCGAAATTGAATAGGTTATTACGTGTTTACCTGGGCCGCTAATGGATGGCGAAAACACACTTCCGATAATTCCTTTTCCAGAAATTGTTCCTCCACTTGGATAGGTTTTTAATACTACAGGGTCGTTGTATACACAAAGCTTATTGTCTCCAAAAACAGAAACACTATCCGGTTTAAAGATTTCATAAACAATCGATGAGGTACTTATGCAGTTTTTAGCGTTTGTAAATTGATATTGAATAGGGTGTTGACCATAGCCAGCCAAGGAGGGAAAAAGTGTATCAGAGGCAACGCCATTTCCAGCATATTTTCCACCCGTTGGTAGTCCGGTGTTTAAAACAATTGGATCGAAAAAAAGGCAATATGTGGTGTTGCCAGAGAATGAAATTGATGCGGTATCGTGAACGGTAGCAGAAACCCAAGCTTTATTTTCACAACCGTTGGTGTCTTTCGAAACGTATGCCAATTCGTGTTTACCAGAACTTGCTGTTTTCGGATTAAACCAACCATTTGAAGTAATTCCGTTAACGATAAAGTAACCCCCAGACGGAGATCCTCCTGTAAGTTGAACGCTGTCACCATTTAGACACTCGGATACCTGCTGGTTCCAAGTCGCTTTTCCGTTGGGTATCACAACAATTTGCTGCGTATCTGTGGTCGTACAATTTAACAAATTTGTAAACGCATAAACGATGTTATGTGTTCCAACCCCAGCTACTTTGGGATGAAAATAGTTGGAAGAAACGCCATTTCCGGAAAACACACCTTTTGACGGGGTTCCTTTTAATTGAACCGAGTCGTCAAGGTTACATAGTTGTCCAGTTTTGGATAGGGTGCAAGGTGTTGCCCATTTTATTTCAAGTGAATCGTCAAAACGGTTAGCGCAATTGTTTGCATCGGTATACGTGTAGCTAAAAGCGTACAATTTGTTTTGTCTGTTTGCGCTGTCAATGTGAAAGTAATTATTGGAAATAAAGTCACCACTATAGGTACCTCCTGTTGGTGTGATGAATGTCAAAGCAACAGAATCTTTGTCATTACAGAACGACGGTTGGCCTGAGGAATTGAAAGATGGCAGTCCAAAAACTTGTATGGATTGTTTTGCTTCATTACTGCATCGATTAGAATCTGTACACGTATAAGAAATGTCGTAGCTACCCTGTTTTACGGTGCTTGGCAAAAAATAACCATTTGATACACCTGTGCCTGAGAATATTCCGCCACTCGGTGAGCCACCTTTTAACAATACACTATCAACACTTTCACAAACGCCTTTAAATCCGGTTAAACTAACTGTAGGCTTATTAATCCTGGATATTTTAACCTTTGCCGAAGTAAAACTACAGTTAGTTCCTTTCCTGGTTACGATCACATAATAGGTTGCCGGGCTATCAACGGTTAGGGTATTACCCGTTACGCTGTAGAGAAAACTGTCGTTTTGTCCCCATAGGTAGGTAAAGGAATCGTTTCCTATTGCGGTTAAATCTAGGGTGTTGTTTCCACATAATGCAAACTTCCCTGTACTTGAGCTAAGGATTGAACTAGAATCGGTAGGGTAAGTGAGTATGCCAAAAGCGCTTTGCTTTTGATTTGGAATGGTTAGGGAATCCCCATTTTGATGATACTTTGCTCCCGCATGAGTCCAGGTTCCGGAAGATGTAGTGGTTTTTGTGAAAAGATCGATACCACATTTATCTGCTTTAGTTAGCCCTTTTTTGTCACCGAAATCATAGGATAAGGTGAATTTTACAGACGTGTCTTCTGGGTAGAACACAGAGTAAAAGTGGGTCGTATCTAGTTGCCCACTTAACCCATTTGCCAAGGGCTGAGGATTAGCTTGATACTCAACAACCACATGGAAACAAGAAGGGCTTCCTGATATGCTCGACACCTCTACGATATCGTTGTATTTAGATTTAAGGCTCACTTTAGAGCCACCATAGGTATAGAAACTTGAATCACCCAAAACGGCTTCAGATAAAGAGACAGATGGACCGTTAGTGAGGGTGCCGGTATTAGATTCAGGAGATGCGTCGCTAGTGGTTGTCCCTGAATCTTCGTCCAACTTCCAGTTTCCTTCAAGGTTACTATAATTTGGATGAGATCCTGAAAGTTTTCTACACATCCAATCACGCAATGTTCGCTCGTCCACCGCAGTAGACCACACCCGAACTTCGTCAATCATACCGTCAAATAAACGCCCACCACCGTTAGCCAAATCGCCAATTCGAGCAGTTAAACCAGATGACGGGGATATTGATCCGGTATGCAACGTGGTTGCCATCAGTTCACCGTTAATGTATACGTTGACAGAATCTCCATCATAACTTCCTGCAACATGGTACCAGGTACCTGTTTTCATTACAGCAGCGGTTGACACCTCTCGCCAGGTTCCGTTGACATCAGCGAAGTTAAAAGACAACTTTCCGCCAGCACCACATCGCAAAACATAACCTAAATTGCCTCGTGACCAGCCATGTTTGCAGAATATGCTATTGTCAAAAACATTACGTCCATAATTGTCGGCCTTAATCCAAGCTTCAACTGTTATGGTGGAATCAGAGTTTAAGGATGCATGGTCTTTGATGAGCACGTAATCGTTTGTGCCATCAAAATCTAGGCATTTATATGCTCCTGCATTTTGACTGAATCCAGCACCTGCAGAGAGAAACAAAAGAAATGCAAAAAGGAATCGACGGGTTGTAGGCTTATACATTGTAAGACAATTGAAGTTATACGAGTATAAGAAAAATTAAGGTAACAACGCCCTGACTATGGATAGTCTGACAAGCTTTAATGGAATTTTACCATTCCATCCAGTATACGAATTCCTAATTTCAGAAAAGAGCTGACACTACGTTAGGCTTATTTGCGTCCTAGCGCTTTTTCGATTTTCTTGAAGGAATTTCGAAATTGGTACAGTCGTCATACTTCTTTGCACCAATTGTTCTCTCGAGTTTTAAACCGATGAAATAGTAGTTGTCTTTCGATTGCGGATTACCGCGTTGGCTTCCTTCAACAGCAGTTACCCTGGATCTATTGCTTAATAAGCCAGCGACGGATCCACCTGCTTCTGCAATTTGAGAACTGTTCGCATAATTTGTACTAACGTCATCCAAATAGTCTGTAAATGATTTACGTAAACTTAAATCGACTTTCATGGTCGTAAATCGGTTGATGTTGATTTTGTAACCGGTACCAAAAGGAATAACAAGGCTAAATTTTTTATAGGGGTTTAATCCCGATATGTAGTTTTGTCCCTCAGTGCCTAGCGGGCGCAGCTTGTACCATGTTCCATCATACTTGGCTTTTGGTTGAAAATAGATGCCTCCCAACCCTGCATTAAAGTACAAACCTGCAAAGCGACTTCCTTTCTTAAACGGCATAACCTCTGACTTAATGTTGGCTTCTATTAAATCCGTTCGAACGCTCAAGTTTCTTGCGTTTCTTGAATTATTGTTGGTGTGAGCGTCGTTACCAACCAATTGTGTGAAAAGTATTTCAGAACTGTACGTCACGTTTCTTTTGTGGTGTTGTATGCCAACTCCGATTGCTGGACGCAATGCTTGGTAGTCGATGTCACGGAAGTCAGAATAAGAATTTTCAGCATTACCGCCTAAATCGCCTAATATATTGCTAGCCCCCAAATAAAACGAGTACGACCAAGAATTTCCTTTTACAAACTGTCCAAATGCCAAAGAACCAAAACCAATTGCGATGCTGAGAAAAATGTATCGTACCATAACTGCGTTATTTATTCCTAAACGTTTTGTTGCCTCATTTCGCATAATTGAACCAAATAATCAGTCAGATACTACGATTTGATGACGTTTCGTATTAGGTTAGTCCAATTTTGAGTGAAATCGTTGCATCACGTTCGTCACTAAAAAGTCTTAAATGCGATACATGACTAATTTATTTTGAATTCAAGCTTATTTTGGCGGAATCAAAAAAAACAGAATGAAAAACACAATTAAAGGATTAGTTATAGTAATGCTTGCCGGAACATTGATATACGCTTGTAATGACGAAACTACCACACCTTCCGCAATGGCACCTTCAAGTTTGAAATATGAGCCAAATTCAATCCGTACTGAAGAGGGAGTAGCTGTCGTTTCAGAAGCTCCGTCAGTGGATGGAACAACACCGATAACCTATTCCATTACCACTTCTCCTGACGCAGGTTCGAAGATTACGATTGATAAAAATTCAGGAGTTGTTTCTGCAAGTGCCGCAGTTACTGGAACCTATAAGGTAAGCGTGACAGCTACAAATGAGGCAGGTTCTAAAGAGTTTGCAGATGCATTGACAATCGAAGTTAAAGAGAAAGCCAAAATTACATTTAAGGCTAACATCCAACCTGCCATCGCCAACTCATGTAAACCTTGCCATGTAGCTGGTGGAGGCAATACAACCTATACGGAATTTGCCAAAGCGAGTGCAGGTGTAGACGGCATTTTAAACCGTGTGAACCGTGCAGAGGGAACTGCTGGATTTATGCCGTTTGGTGGCTCGAAACTAGACGCTGCTACCCTGGCCTTAATTGAACAATGGAAAACAGATGGCTTGCTAGAAGAATAGACAAGAAGTACCCTATAAAATCTAAAAGGTAATCCAGACAGGGTTACCTTTTTATGTTTTGGTAATAAAGTAGTATTAAAACATAATTCTATGAAACCCATCAAATTCATCTACTCCTTTAACTACTGTTGTTACAAACTCGATTTTTAGTTCCATTGAGACTGAGCACGGGAAACGATACAATGAAGCATGCGGCACTGCCCTTGTCATTTCAAGTTGATTCGCACAAAATTATCTCAATACCGATTGGTTGTTAGACCTAATCAATGCAGAAATATATTTTATTGTTTTTAGGTAATTACAGGATGCGTGCTGCCTCCGATTTTGACCATAAGAGGCTCAATGAACAACGAATACACGCGAGTTTAGCAATGCTACCACAAGTAGCACAACTATACCCAAGATGGTGACTTATTAGTAGGACACCATCTGTTTAACTTGAAGAATTTGATTGGATTTTGTTCTAAATAGAAACCAATGTGCACCTGTATTTTGAAATTCTAACTTCACCGTTCCGTCCAAGTTCAGATCCCAAACGAGCTGGCCATTAGATTCGTATACCGAAAGGTGCGAATAATCATTGCCAGTAATTTCCATGGTTCGTTGCCCTACTGTGGCCAAAATTGGGTCTTTCAAGTTTGAACGCTTGAACATCACAATCCGACTGAAATCAGCAGTCCCGTCGAAGTCGAATTGTTTTAATCTCAGATAAAAAAGAGAAAAATGTTCAGGTAAGGGGATTAAAGATAAATAATCCAATCGAACAAAACTGTTTCCTCCAGCGGCCTCAGATTCAACGATCTGAGATACGTCCCAATTAACACCGTCTCTACTCACATGAACTTCGAAATGGCTGTTATTTATTTCCGTAAGTGTTGACCACTTCAAATTTAAAGTTGACTGATTAAATTCTGTTACGCTCAAAGGACCCCAAGAAACAGGCAAAGCCCCATTAGCGTCTAAGCGCCCTGAATCGGTGACCGCAACTAAACTTGGAAGCGTTCCATTGGGGTCTGTATAGTTGTCGCTGGAACCAAAATACGTGTCGTCGCCGGTTGCATCGCCACTTCCAGTGGCAACAGCTGTATTGTCGATGAACAGGCATTTACGGCCCGAACATTTATCAGCCGTTATTTTACCTCCGTTTAGGATTACTACTTTCGAGTTTTGACCCAGCTTTAGTTCGACCCACTTATCACCTTTTTCTTTAAATTTCAGTTCCCCACCGTTCTTTATAACAATAGTCACTCCTATGGCGCTTAACTCAGTCCAACTGCCCTTTTTTAGCTTTAATTCCTTTTCAATGAATAGTGTGTCTCCACTTGACAGGTTACTCAATTGAGTGGATATGTCTGTCCAATATTTGTCCGAAGTAATACATTGATTGCTGGCTTGCACGGAAACTATTGATGTGCCGCAAACAAGGAACAATATGAGTAAATGCTTTATTGATTTCATTTTAACTACTTTTTTTAGGTATACCAATAATTCGACCAAAACAAGTAATGTCCTTTACCGACTGATCTATACCGTTCACCATTATATAGACGCCATTCACCGTTAACCCCCAAATGCGCAAACCCAAATTGAGACATATTTTCTAATATTGACACAAACAGGCATTTTACACGTACAATAAGGACAAGTGCAAGAATGGTATAAGTTAAAGTAATTCACGAACTATTAGAAAACCTAAATGCTAGATGCTGAGAGGTTTAGAAATCTTGATTTCGAGAACAACACTACTCCGGTATTTTCTATGGTTGATATGAGTGACAGGATTAAATCAACAGGAGACTTACGTCGGGTTTTAAAGCTATTGAAACTGCTTTATGCTAAACGATAGAGCGTTTTGCTGCCAAGTATTTAAAGTATCTTTGGTGAAGTGAAACTAAGTATAATTGGTGTTCTTTTGGTCGTTACAATTGGATGTTCATCTGTTAACGCACATACATCAAAAGTTTACCGGTTAGACCCGTCAGCCGCACAGCTTAATGAAGAACCGACTCCGCAAAACGGGCAATATGCTCCGACGGATTATTCTACAGTAACAAATGCTTTAGTGGCTGAATCATTCGCAGACAATTATGCTGTTGGTGTGCCTGCAGGATCCATTCATTTTGGAGCTTCAGGTGTAGATTCTGTATTTTATGGCGGTGACCTTCCAACGCAAACTGGATTTGGCGCATCAGCTGTACCTATTTATACCAAAGAAATTTTCGACAAAACAAACTTGCCAATTCAATTGACCAGTATGTTTTATTCCGATCAGGACATTCCAGCGTATGATGAAGCATACTTGTTTTTTATACCGGCGGATTACAAGCACTTCGGCTCTCCAACGTACTATGTCAACAATCAGGCGTCGCAAAAAGAGGGAATAAATATTGGAGGAAGACCATATCAAAGTTGGGTTCAGGATACCCGATCGGCAACTGACCCGTCAAGGGTGCTCATTGATGTAACCCATAACATAGCTCAAAATGGTGATTGGTATGAGTTGTCTTGTGTTATAGACATGTATAATGGGGAAACGTATTTGCGGAATGTCACTAATGACGGCAAACCAACTTTTACATCAGCTGTAAGATTAGGTGTACTTAAGTACATGGATAGCTTCAGAGTTGGCTTTGCTGCTGACGACTTAGCATATGGATTTAAAATTACCAGTAATTATCGCGATGTAGTAGCGGATTTTGCCATGGCTGACACAATTTGCGTTGGAACTTGTATTGATTTTGAGAATAAGACTACAGTTGAGAACACCACAATTCCGACATTGTACAACTGGATATTTGAAGGTGCAGAAACAACGCAATCGGCAACTAAGAACCCGACAGATATATGCTATAAAGTCCCTGGTAATTATTTGGTAACCCTTGTGAGTAGTAATCAGTTTGTTCGAGATACAATGTCAAAGTGGATGTACGTAAAACCCTTTGAAAATTTGGATTTAGGCAAAGACAGACCATTGTGCGACGGTGATTCTTTGGTCCTTTCTTTGGACATTAACAACGTTGCGTTTACATGGTCTAATGGAAGTTCAGATTCATTTATAACTATAAATAAACCAGGAGTTTACGCAGTAAAAATTGAACGGGATGGTTGCAGTGCCGTTGATAGCATAGAGATTTTTCGTGGAAGTAATTTGAATTTGGATCTGGGTTTGGACACATTGATTTGTGATGGAAGTGCATTTAGTTTAGATGCATCAGTCACAGGTGGGATTTCTTACCTCTGGAGTAACGCAGACCAAAACGCTAGAATTTCAGTGAATGAATCAGGGACATACGTTGTTGAAGTAGTCGGTGGTTGTGAAACGATAAGAGACAGTATTCATGTTCAAGTTGAGGGTTGTGATGGCATTAAAGTTTGTCTGCCAAATGCTTTTTCGCCCAATTCGGACAACCTGAATGAGATTTTCAAACCAATAATTACGTCAAATGTTTGTTGTCAAATTAACAGTTATCGCTTTAGGATATACAATCTCTGGGGCGAACTTTTATTTGAAACCGATGATATTTCAGACGGGTGGAATGGTAAAAGATTAGACACTATTGTTCAGCAAGATATTTATATTTGGATGATTGAGTTTAAAGATGTACACATGTCCAAACAGTATAAAGGAGAAGTTCATGTATTTCGTTAAGCCCTCAATCAGCTAAAAATCAATGCATTGTAAATGTTGAAATTATGAAAAAAGGAGTTTTTGTTATTGGAATGATCTTGACTGCGACCCTGTCCATGGCGCAAAATACCTGGAGTAAAAACGTAGCACAAATTGTCTATGACAATTGTTCGAATTGTCATAACCCAAATGGAATCGCGCCCTTTTCTTTGTTGTCCTATGCAGATGTTAAGCCGAATATTTTCAGTATAAAGGGTAGCATAGAATCTGGAAGTATGCCGCCTTGGATTGCAGACACAAAATATGAACGCTATGCGCATGAGCGTGTTTTAACAACAGAAGAGAAAGTAACAATTCTAGATTGGATTGATAAAGGCAGCCCAGAAGGAGATGCTTCTCAGACGCCACCACCACCTGTATACGGAACAAAAGGATTCATTACACAAAAGCCAGACTTGGAGCTTAAAATGCCTGTGTATGCCAGCAAGGCCACTGCAACTGGAGATGATTATGTTTGTTTCTCAGTGCCAACTGGGCTTACGAAAGATAAAAGAATTAGAGGCTTCGAGGTCATACCAGGTAATCATGCCATCGTACACCATGCTTTAGTTTACATAGATGGTACGGGAAACTATCCGACAGATACAACCGCTGGAGTATGCACGGGTCCTACTAAAGGACTCCTTGGAGGCTACGTACCTGGGTCTCCTCCAACGGTTTTTCCAACAAATGGAAGTGATTTTAACTTGGGATTTTCAATAAAAGCAGGTTCAAATATTGTTTTGGCCATGCACTATCCAGAGGGCTCATTTGGAATGGTAGATAGCACCATTATTCGTTTTTGGTTTTATGATGATGCGACCCAAATACGTGAAGTATCGACCAGTTCATTGATTGAGAATTGGCAATTTGTATTGCCCGCCAATAAAGAAACCAATGTAAATGCACAAACCAATATTGGCAATAATGAATATTCTATTCTAAGTGTTTTTCCTCACATGCATTTGCTAGGAAGTAGAATTGGATCTTATGCCATAACAAATACAAATGATACAATTCCATTTGTGAATATTCCGCATTGGGATTTTGAATGGCAAGAGTTCTTATTTTTCAAAAAGATTAAGAAGCTGCCCAAATACAGTACAATCCACGGACATGGTACTTACGACAATACAAGTAAAAACACACATAACCCCAGTAATCCTCCAGTAACGGTACGACCTGGGTTAAATACAACGGATGAAATGTTTTTGATATATTTTCATTATCTGCCTTATCAAACGGGAGATGAAGACAGAGATATAGAAGCTTTAACCACGTTAAGAGTTAATGAACTGGAAACAATACACATAATGGCCTATCCAAATCCAGCACAGAATAAGGTCCATTTTAGTCTCGGAGATTTGTCTTATCAATCACTTCACATTCGTATTTATGATGTTAACGGTAAGGTCTTGTATGACTTACAAAAGTCACAGTCTGATTCTGGTGATTTGATATGGGATATACCCGAAAATCTTGCCAATGGACAGTATTACTATTCAATCAATATGGATGGCAAGATTGGAAGCGGCCCTATTAGTGTGGTTCGGTAAAGGTGTAGATTTATCGTTTTGGTATTGTTTTGTAGGTGAAATGTATCGGAACGAATCGAAGTTAATCAACCGACTTCAAAAATTTGTAAAAACAAATGTTTTTGTCAATGTGCTTGTCAGCATTCGAACACCTCACAAAAAAAGCCTTGACTAATTTAATAATCAAGGCCTTACGTTGCTACTTATGTAGCCCCTAGGGGAATCGAACCCCTCTTTCCAGGATGAAAACCTGGCGTCCTAACC
>Ga0209630_10001589_pt1 | contig 23974 bp, 38 predicted proteins | sample COG_01_FD_184745 | JGI IMG/M metagenome (GOLD analysis project Ga0209630, IMG submission 184745) | Pelagic Microbial community sample from North Sea - COGITO 998_met_01 (SPAdes) (version 2) | ecosystem: Environmental > Aquatic > Marine > Neritic zone/Coastal water | place: Helgoland, sampling... | reverse complement strand
TTATATTTATTAGTTAAGTGATTTAGTAAATCCCACTTACCTTTTTCTTTACATCTTTTAACTATACACTTAAGTCTAAAGATAAACTCTGTTTCTCTATTCATCTGTTTCCTTTTGTTTTTCTTTTTCTAATTCTTTTCTTTTCATTTGTCTTCCTCAAAGTCTTCTATATTCCAACCATCACATAAAAAAGAATGGTCAACATCTGATGTTGTTCTCCATATTTTTTCATTTCCCTTTTTATCTATTGTAATAAAAGTTAGTTTATCAACTAATAGACTTGCTAGTTCTTCTTTTGTCATTGCTTTTTTCATCTGTTTCCTTTTGTTTTTCTTTCATAAAGTCTGGCATTTCCCTGTGTGTGTACTTTGCAAATCTTTTTTTATCGTGTGTATAATATGTTCTGTATGACTCAATGTAATCATCACACTTGTATTCATCAGGCATACATAGTGGTGGTGTAGTAAATTTTTTTTCAGGTATCTTATCTTTCCAAGATAAATTAAAATCAATAAAGTAATTAATAATTTTCATAGACTTGTGCATACGATTGTATCTTCTTTCATACTCAAAGCCAAGCCAGTTGCCAAGTAATAAAGTCCAACCAAAATTACCAACACTATCTCCTACCCAAACTGTCATTGGGTGGTTAGGATATGCAGGTTTATATACTTTCTCATCTTCTCCTGCGTGCCGTTGATAACCTGTTGATAGCATTTGTGCAGTTTCTAATATCATTTTAACTACGTGCTTATCACAATGATACTCAGCACATATCTTTGGGTTCTTGTGTAAGTGAAATATGTTCATAGTTTTTTTAGTAAAGTTTCTATTACGACTCTTGTGTTGAAGTCCTTTAACTTACCACAATTATAATGATAAGTCAAATCATTATGCAAATCTCTTACATACTCAGGCTCACCACCTGCGAGGTCACACCATAATCTAAATGATTTTATACTAGGGTCAAAGAATCTTTTTGCTGTGTCCATTAATACAGATTTTTCTGTTGTTCCACAATAACTACTATTAGTTATATGACCTAGACTATCTAAACAAGCCCTAGTTATTACTGCTTTAGCTAAATCTTTTAATGGATTAGCTTCTTTTTTTTGTTCTAACTCGTGATTCATTGTTGCGTTCATAATATATTTTTCTCTTTCTTGTTATTTCTGCTTGACATTTTTGCAAAAGTATGCTATGCTATCGTGTCAGTTCAGGGGGGCTATATATACTACTTAGGTTCTTTCCCTTTAATTGTTGTTGAAATAAAATGATTATGTTTATTCATATACTCAATAGCATATTCTTTTTTATGGTCTAGCTTTGATTGTAATTTTTTTAAAGACATAGCTTCCATATCTTCTGCTAATTCTTTTCCTAACTCTCTTACTTTGTATTTATATCTCATAGGGTGGTTTGTTCCTTTCATTTTCTTTTTGTTGTTCTTCTTTTTTTATATTATATTGTATCACAAAATAAACTATAAGTCCACCCACCAGTATGGCACATAGACCTATAAATAATTGTAGTATTCCGTAATGTATATTCATAAAAAAAAAAGGCTAGGCGATTTCTCGCCTAACCCTATACCAGTATTAGTTTACTGATTGACTACGAAGATGTTGCTGTAATGCAATCTTTGCATTAGCAATCTTCTCCTCTTTACTAGGTTGTTTTGCATAACCTAATATAGAATCTGTCATTGACTTTAGACTAGCAGGATTAACCACTAGAGAACTACCGAATACTTTATTAAGAGATATTGCAGGCTCCCAATTATATTCTTTAGCAATCATATCAACTTCAGATTTAGTTTTGCAGGCTTTAATCTGCTCACCAACTAGATCAACTGCTCTAAGTATAGAACTAATCCAATCTTGATGAGTCTTTATCACTTCAGCTTTTGCTATTAACATCAGCTCAAATGTAGCAAACTCAGATTCTGAGCAAGGTATTGCACGAGATTTACAACCACCACTACCAATAACATCTAAAGCATAGTTTTCTCTCCATACTTTATGCCAATCAGTAGAACTTCCGTCATTACCTTTTAACCATTGTTTATTTTTATTAGTCATTGTAGAGTGATGAGGATTACTTCTGTTATCTTTTTGCTCAATCTCTATATCGGGATTATAGCCATTAGCTTTTAACTCCTCACGATACCAAGCATAACCGAAGTCATCACTATCTCTATACTCATGACCACTTGTATTGCCGTCTAACTCAAAGCTGAAATGTTTTTTCTTATCTACTTCATCATTGTAGCTGTCTAGCATTGTTTGTGTTTTACCCTTTTTATCTACAACTGCAAAATAAAAACAACTGTCTTTCGCTGTTGCGTCAACAGTATTGTATTTCTTCTGCATTTTTTGTAGTATAGAAACATCTTCGGGTTTATATACTCTATGCACAACTTTGGTTGCTAACTTAAATGCGTCATCAATCCTAGTTTTACACAAAGTTTTAGCCGATAGATATGACTCATACTTTGGGTTCTCTTTATTAGATTCTAAAAATCTTCGGAAGTCTTTTATATAAGCTGTCCGATAATCTTTATTTAATCTAATATCTTGTCGTTTCTTCTCCATTGAGTACTCCTTTGTTGTTGAAGATACTACCAACTTGTTGTCAGTAGTATCTATATATTACTATATTATTGTTGAGATGTCAAGCCAAGCTGTTGTGCTAACTCTTTTGCTTGTGCTGATGATAGACTTTCACTATATCTTTCGTTAGGAAGTATCTTTGCTTGTGCTTTAGTGATAGGGTGTTTAATATTAAATAACTTATTAGCTAAAAAATATGTCCAGCGACTTTCGCTATCAGTATCATAATGATACTCACTATCAATAAACCAAGCATTTTCCATACTAACTTTTACTGGCTCAACTAATTTAATATTAAGGGCAATCAATGCTCTATCCATATATATACTAGCCCAAGTATCATAGCAACCAAGTGTACAGAAACTACCACCACCATATCCACTTGCTTTATTAGATTGATAATATTTATTACCCTTTACACCCCTAATTTGATTTGAGTTTTTTTTCTCAGGACACTTGGGATTTTGACACCATGTACTACTCATTATAATATCCTTTCTTTATTAAGTACTTATAAGCTGACTTTCTTGTTCGTGGTAAGTCAGGAAAGTACTCACGCAATACTTGTACTATACTTCCACGATACATACGAATACCTAACTTACTTGTTGCCTCACCCTTTAAACATATAAGTGCAGTTTGCATACGAAAGTTTTTTCTTTGTTGGTTGTTTTCAAATGTAATCATTGTCATTTTATGTTCTCCAATATATCCCACTTGCCGTCAAGTAAATCTTTCTTAAAATTAAACTCAACTTTAGGGAACTCTATTACTTTAACTTTAGTCTTTAAGTGATTGATTTTATAGAACTTTTTGCCTACACTTAACCACTTCATACGTGCATAAGAAATATTTCTAGGTTGTTTCTTATCCAAGTCAAAGGCAAGTAAGTATTCATCTTCATTAGTTGTTCTTGCTTTACCTTTACGTTTATACATTGAGCCGTCAGATTGTTTCCAACGAACTCTATGTATTAAATCAAATCTTCCTACTCGTTTCTCCTTATTAAGTTTTACAAATCCAACTCTAAACTTTTCAGATTTGTATTGCTCAATTAAAGTTTCAACAAAGTTAGGAAAATCTTTTACTCTTACATTAGATTGTATGTTCATATATTTTCCTTGTTGGTTAGTTTATTTTGGGGTCAAGATGATCCTTGTTTTATAGTCGACTACACTTGACCCCCCTTAATTATTTGAGCTACGCAAACTTGTTGCGACTTCTTTAATGATATCTTAAGAATATCAACTCGTTAAATAAAAAAGGGCAACCAAGTCTCCCTGATTGCCCTTTAATAATACTATATTATTTTGATTGAGTCAAGCTGTTCAATACTTTGCCAACTGGTGTTTTACCAATTTTAGCTTGAACATCTTCAATACCCTCATTAACATAAGATTTAATAATTCTTACCTCATCTGTTTCTCTAACAGAATTAAGATAATCTTTTATTTTTTCTAATGTATATAGTTCTCCTTGCATAGTACCACTTGAATAGGTATCTTGAACTGTCTTTGCCATTTCAAAAAAACTATCTGATGTACTCATTTGCAATTACCTTTCGTTAAATCACTAGACCAATCGTGGTCTTTATTAACTAACCAAACATAAGATTTAGTTGTGATTGTTTCTTTACCATTTACTTCTTTTAAACACTTCTTGCCAAGCATAACTTGTTTGTTTGAACAAGCTACAAGTGTTAAAAAAGCTAGTAAAATCAAGGCTTTTTTCATATTAAACCTCGTCACTTTCACTCATAGGTCTAGTAGGAATAACCATTTTATGTTTTTCCCACAAGGCAACATCACTATTCCAATATACAAAGCACTCCTTAGCTTTTGCTAATTCATAACCAAGTTCTTGTGTAGGTTTGCCATCATTTTCAATACGAGCAAGGCAGTTGATAAGTCTTTTTCTTAAAGACCTACGCCACTTTAATTCCCAGCTTGTATCTACTGTTGGTGTGTTGTTTGTCATATATATATATACTCCTTTGTTGAGAACTATACTATACAATAAAAAAACCCTCGTGTCAATTAAGACACAAGGGCTTTATCTTTTTACGAGGGGAGAAAAGATTCTGTTAATAGTTATCTATATTCTCGCCACACTCTGCCATATATTGTAAGTAGTCGTGTGGGTCTTGAAATATTATAGGATTGTATTTTGACTTTTGTTTTTGGTGGCAATCATTACAAACTATTCCACAAGAATATCCTCGTGAGTCTGTAAGTTCCCACCTACTAACATTTTTATTATCATTTTTACAATCTCTATGTGAGCAAATATTATGCGACATAATTTATATCAACTATATCTCTAGCTTGTTTTATTTGTGTTGCTCTAGCATTATCAAAGTAAGCAGTAATTTTTAATATATGGCATAGAGTATTGAAGTCTTGCAGTTCTTCATTGATTGTATCTATTCTGCTTTTTTGCAAATTAACAACTGTTTCTAAGTCAGCTATTTTTAAATGCAAATCGCCATTTTGTTTTTGGTGTACCTTGCTTATGTCTTCAAGTTCTTTTACTCGTTCTTGAAGTTTTCTGTATGGTGTCGTTGCCATTTTTATCTCCTTTGTTATTCTTATACTATACCAAATAAAAAACCCCCAGTCAAATTAATGACTGAGGGTTTTACTTGTGTGTTTCCATAGTTTATCCTGCGATTGAAAGTAATATTGATATCCCCATAAATACTATCAACCAAGTGTATATAACTGCCATAAGTACCTCTTTCTTCTTTCGTTTATGGTTTAATGGTATCAATACTTAACTTAGGTGTCAAGTTAAAACATCATTAAATCTTGCCATATAATAGCAAAGTAAATGATAACACTTACTGCTATTACTATTTCTAATTTAATATCCATATTATTTTACCACCTCTATTTTTACTCCAACTTTTCTTAGCCACGCTTTAGCAATTATAATTAATTCTAATACAAAAGTTTGTATTTGCATTGTACTAGCTTTGCTTATTTTTATTTTTATTATTTTACTTGCCATTGTTTTCTTTCTTGTTTCTTACCCTCAATGAAACTCTTATGTAATTGCTCGTGTTTCCATAGCTTAATTTCATAGTGTCGTTCCATTATTATTGATACAATAAATAATAAAAAACCTACTACCATAAATCCTAATCCTATATATAGTAATGTGTTCATAGCTTATCCTTTATTTGTTTAACAACTTCAATAACCTTACTAACATTTAAGTTAATATCTTTCTTATTCTTAGATACATAATTACTATCATTAATAACTAGGATAAGAATAGTTTCCATACATTTTGATATGTTGGATAGGTTATTGTTTATGTTTTCTAAATGTGCATTTGTTCTTTCATCTGCCATTTTATTCTCCTTGTTAGTTTTATTACTTATATTACAACTATTAAGGGTATTAGTCAAATTATTTTGGCTTGTCACAACCTTACGAAAAGTTTTTAGTGAATTTTTAAAATACAACTTAAAGAGGTATGCAATTTTTGCATATATACCTATGGTTGAAAGCTAAATACAACTTATAATTTTATTTTTTCGGACTCTGAAAAATGTTTTAGTCATATTTTTTAAACCTCACTTTCAACTATAAGTATATATGTTCAAATTGCATAGGTCAAGGGCTAAGCTATGCACAAACGGAATACCTTTATAGGTTGTGTGATGTTCTGCTAATGTTCTAATTATCTACAATGTAGAAAATACAACAAAAATTTAATTAATTTCTAATGTTAATTGACAATAAGAAAAAAAGAGTTTAAATTGAAATTTCAAGATTTGTTTATTTTGATAATGCACAACCTAAATAAACCCAATTTGAAAGTAGTTATAGCCAAATTAAATTTGATACTAAACTAACTCACTCGCAAGATGGAAATTGGTTGTTATGTTCATAACTTAATAAGGATAAATATGTCTAAATCTATAAGCGAAACAATCGAGAAAAAACAAAAAAACGAAAGCCAACAAGTTGAATTCGCAAATTCAAAAAAGTTGAAATCGTTTTTACAAAGTGCAATAAATACAGCGACATCACTCACTAATTATATTCCAAAAATTACGAGTGAATTAGTTGTATGTATTAACACTTATCAAGCTAGTCAAAAAGATAAAATCAAACTTAAAGATAATAATGAAAGGTTTGATACTTTTAAATCATTGAGAGAATTCTCTTATGGTTTAGTTGACTATGACAGGTCTGATAAAAATAACATCAATAAAGCGTTTGAAATGGTTGTAGAGCGTTCAATACGAAATGCTTTAATGAGCGTTAATAATTTTGGGTCAATACAAGTTATTGATAATGAAGTTGTAGCTGTATCAAAAATAGTTAAGCCAATTATCAAAGTTGAAAACCCAAATAAAAAACTTAAAGTTAAGTTTTTAAATCAGCCAAATGAAGATAAAACATTAATTCCAGTTAATACTACGAGCATGGATAAAATGTGGAAATCTTTTAGTGGTACTGACACAAAGCCGAGAGACAAAGATAAATCGGACATTAAAACAAGTGCAAGTAAATTTTATAATGACTTGCATAAAGTTTATGACCTAGCCAAAAATAAGAAATACGAAAAATTTTGGTCGGTTATGTCTGAGGATACTTTAGAGACAATTTTAAATATTGGCTCTTTAATATCTGACAATACAATAAGAGACGCTTACGACTACTGCGAAAAAAACCAACAAACTAATGGCAGTATAAAAAAAGCATCATAAATAAAAACCGAGCATAACAACCAATTAAAACAAATTAACCCTTGCAATATTTAAAAGTATTGCGAGGGTTTTTTTTTGGCTACACTAAAAATAAATTAAGTGATTAACTAAGTGTATATATCAGGCAAAATTCCTTGATACCCCTAAGAGTTTTGAAAGTAAATCACTTTTTATTTTTAGGAATACCCGAGGAAAACCCGAGGGGACATTAAAGACATTACTAAAAAAATAAAAAAATTAACCTATATATAAATAAAAACTATACCCCATGCCAGCACCAGCCACCCCCTGTGTGTATACACATATAGCATTACCAGAAAATCCCCAAAGTCCTTGTTAACCAACTCTGGGCTATATTTGTGGGTATAATATTCCGACAATATCCCTAGGAATACCCTAGGGGGTACCATACAAATAGGTCCAGTATAGACGTAAGGGACCCTGGGGGTACCTAATAACATTATACACCCCATGACTAATTTTGTCAACAACAAAATATGCTAACTTTGTCACACCTAAAAATAATACTTGACAAAATTACGTATAAGCACTATAATGGTAAGTATATGTATTATTTAACGGACACACAAACACACTCAAATCACATACAAACAAGGTCATCACGAATAATACATATAAACTAAAGGAAAAATTACTATGGCAAAAGAATACGGACAAAAAGACTTAAGCGACTACTCTAAAAACCTTAAAAAGGATCAAGCGGAAAGAAGAGGTAAATTAAAAAAACTTTTCTCAGGACCTTTGTTCCCAAAAGGTACGGGTGGTGTATTACCTAAGTATGATAAAGCTCAAACTAAGAGTAAAATAGCATCTATTGAAGATGCAATGATTGTAAAATCTGCTAAACCTAAAAATCCTGAAAGATCTAGCAATAAACCTAGCCCAGTTAAGCCAACTAAAACAGCTTCTACTAAAACAAAAGATAATGGTGATAAAAAACCTAAATCTTTTGCTGAAGCATTTAAAATGGCTAAGGGTCAAAAGACTTTTTCCTTTAAAGGTAAGTCATATGCTAGAGTTACAAAGGAACAAATGGAAAAAGCAGGTCATAAATCACTTAGAGCTTACTTAAATGCACAAAAAACGACCAGAGTTGCTAAAAAATAAAGTAAAAGATCTCCCATTTGAGGAGATAATGGAATTAATTAATGCAAGACATGGATTCTTCTATAACGAAAACTCAAAAAAGAAACTTGACCGATATGCAGGAAAAGTTTCTAGACGTATTGTTCGCAGAAGCGAGAGGAAATCCACGAGAAGCAGCACGTTTGGCTGGCTACTCGGAAAATAGCTATAGTAAAGTTATAAGAAATTTAAAAAAAGAAATTACAGAACTAGCGGAGAATCATTTATCAACGCACTCTGCTCAAGCAGCTAATAGGTTAATCGCCTTACTAGATGAAGACGGCACTACTCCACAGGCAAGTATTCGTCTAGCAGCTGCAAACTCAATTTTAGACAGAGTAGGCATTGTTAAGAAGGATCAATTAGATATTAACATGAAAGCTCTGCACGGTATATTTATATTACCAGCAAAAGATAACCCTAAAAAAGATGAAGATAGACAAAAGTAAATTAACATATTCTAATGAGCATCCTAAAGGTAGAAAACCTACTGAGGATAGTGTAAAAAATGGTTTATCAAAAAATCAAGAAAAAAAATTATTAGCTTATAAAGGTAATGGTGCAGTAGGAAAACAATTTATGGAATTCTATAATTACTATAGAAAACTTTTTGCAACTCCAGAAGGAGCATTTGAATTTTCAGAAGAACAATTACGAAAAACATTAGGTCCTGGTAATCAATAAATTAAAGTGGAACCTATTAAAATAAAAAAGAGAGCTAGGACTATACCATTTGGTTTTAAACAATCAAATGATCCTAATTATCTTGAACCCATTAAAGAAGAATTACAAGCTCTTAATCAAGCAAAAGATTATTTAAAAAATTGTTCATTAAGAGAAACAGCATCTTGGCTAAGTAGAAAAACAGGAAGATACATATCACATGTCGGACTTAAAAAACGAATTGAAAGAAGTGGCACCTCCGAAGCCCAAGAAGATAATTCAAAAGAAAGCCAAGAAGTCAACACAACAGATTCTAGCTCGCAGTCGTAAGAAAGTTGCAAAGGCAGAGCAATCATTGAGATCTGCCAAACGGTCAGCAGAAAATATTAAAACAAAACTGTTAACTATAGATAAATCTTTACAGGGTAAAGAGACTCAACTCATTACGAAAGATCAAATCGAGAGTGCTCCTAAGACAGTACAAGAGCACATAAATCAGCAAGAGGTTATCTTTAAACCTAACTCAGGTCCACAGACACAATTTCTTGCAGCTTCTGAAAGAGAAGTTTTTTATGGTGGAGCAAGAGGTGGTGGTAAATCCTATGCGATGCTAGTAGACCCACTTCGATACTGTTCCAAAGCTCATCATCGAGCACTCCTAATAAGACGAACAATGCCAGAGTTAAGAGACTTAATTCAAAAGTCTCAGTTATTATACTCGAAAGCATACCCAGGAGCAAAATGGAGAGAGCAAGAAAAAGAGTGGCGATTCCCATCGGGAGCAAAGATAGAGTTCGGTTACGCAGAAAACATGACAGACGTTTTACGTTACCAAGGTCAATCTTACACATGGATAGGAATAGACGAACTTCCACAATATCATTCGCCAGATATATATAATTTTTTAAGGTCATCACTTAGAAGTGTAGATCCTGATATTCCTGTGTTTATGAGATCCACAGGTAATCCAGGTAACGTTGGTTCACAATGGGTACGAGAAATGTTTGTAGAACCAGGAGAACCTAACACAGCTTTTGATGTAGGAATAGATACACCTAATGGTAAAAAATACATTAGTCGTAGATTTATTCCAGCTAAGTTACAAGACAATCCCTATCTAATGCAAACTGATGATTATTATATCATGCTTGCATCATTACCCGAAGTACAAAGAAAACAATTTTTAGACGGAGATTGGGACGCATATGAAGATTCAGCATTTCCAGAATTTAACAAGACAACTCACGTGGTCGAACCTTTTGAAATACCTAGGGGTTGGTATAAATTTCGTGCTGCTGATTGGGGTTATTCTTCTCCTGCTTGTGTGCTTTGGTTTGCTGTGGATTATGATAACAATCTCTGGATCTATAGAGAATTGTATACCAAGAAAGTTACAGCAGATAATTTCGCACGACAAGTACTTACTTTAGAAAACGGAGAATATATACACTACGGTGTATTAGATGCTAGTACATGGGCTAGAAGAGGTGATGTTGGTCCAAGTATTGCAGAGACTATGATACAGAATGGTTGTAGATGGAGACCATCAGATAGATCACCCAAAAGCAGAATTAATGGTAAGTTAGAAGTTCACAAAAGATTAACCGTGAAAGATAACCAACCAGGTATAAGAATTTTTAAGACATGTAGAAATCTAGTTAGAACTTTAGGAATGTTACCTACTGATGATAAGAATCCTGAAGATGTAGATACTCATGCAGAAGACCATGCCTATGATGCATTAAGATATGGATGTATGAGCAGACCTACACATCCTAAATATGCACAACGATTTAGACTTTCAACAGTTCAAGATACACATCATATGGCAGATAATAAATTTGGATATTAATGTTGTTAAAAAGAAAAATACCAGAAGTAAATAAAAAAAATTTTCCTTATGATTTAGTAATTGCATACTGGGAAGATATTGTTGGATCATGTGAATGGTCTGATATACCTGATATAAAAAAATCTAAGACAGCTATATGTTGTAGTTTTGGTTGGTTAGTAGAACAAAATGAAAAAACTACAGTTATTATGGCAGATTTTATATTTGAAGATAATGGGTCTATAAAACAAGGTGGCGGAAATACAGTAATACCTACTAAGAATATAATTAAAATTAAAAAAGTAAAAAGATAATAGGAGACAATATGGAAAGTAAATTCGATCCAAAAGCTAAAGTTAAACAAGGTCAGTTAAGTGATAGTCCTGAAGGCAAACAGCCTAACAGGGAACACACTAATATTGATTTTTCTCAACACACACATAGAAAACAGGAACCATTTGCATATGATGTAGATGTACCTAGCAAACCTGGTGCTGAGCATGTACAACAGTCTTTGTTTAATATGGCTGATGAAAAAGATTATTAATAATAAATAGGAGAAAAGAACATGATGGAAAGATACAAACAGGGAGAACTTGCACCTGATACGCCTAAAGCTCCAAAAGAGCCTATGGCAATAGACCCTAATTCAAAAGTGAATCAAGGAGCTATGTCTGGTGATGGTAATGATGCTAAAGGTAAATCAAAATCAAAAGTAGACCCAGCAATCTTTAGAATGGCTGAAGAAAGAGATTACTAATTTAAATGGAAGAAGATAAAACTAAAAATGGCGGTTACGAAGCCGAAGGTAATCCTTTAGTTGGTTTCATAAGAAGTAGATTTCAACAAGCTGAAACATCTAAAATCTATGATGAGAAAAGATGGTTAAAGGCTTATAGAAATTATAGAGGATTATACGGACCTGAAATGGCATTTCGTGAAAACGAAAAGTCTAGAGTTTTTGTTAAAGTAACAAAGACTAAAGTACTAGCTTCGTTTGGTCAAATTATAGAAGTTTTATTTTCACAAGGTAAATTTCCATTAGGCGTAATGCCTACTTCTGTACCAGAAGATATTGCAGAAAGAGCACATTTAAATCCACAACCACAACAGCCTCAACAACCTCAAGAACCAATGAGTCCTTATGGTTTTAATGGTGATGGTAAAAATATAGAACCAGGTGCAACTGCAAATGATTTAATGAAAAATCTTGCACAAGAATATGAAAGTGTAGGTTTTGATGAAGGTCCTGCACCAGCTGGTCAACCACAAATTGAACCAGCAAGAAAAGCTGCAGAGGCAATGCAAAAATTATTGCATGATCAATTAGAAGAAAGTAGAGCTATTACAATTATGCGTCATGTATTTTTTGAAATGGCATTACTTGGTACGGGAATATTAAAAGGTCCATTTACAGATTTAAAAGAATACAATTCATTTGATTCAGCTGAAGATGATGAAGGTAATGAAATAAATATTAGAGTTAAAAAAGTTAAAACAATTCCTAGTATAGAAGCTGTATCGTGTTGGGATTTTTATCCTGATCCAAATGCAACAAATATAAATGATTGTGATTATGTTATTCAAAGACATTCTTACAATAAACAACAGTTTCAAGATTTAGTAGATAAGCCAATGTTTAATGCAGAGGCTGTTCAAGAATGTTTAGAGATGGGACCTAATTATCAAACAAGAGGATTTGAATCTTCTTTATATGATAGAGAAAATATTACAAGTATATATAAAAATAGATTTGAAGTTTTAGAATATTGGGGTATTATAGATAAAAAAACTGCAGATGAATGTGGTTTAGAATATGAAAACACAGGTGAAGTAATATCTGTTAATGTATGGATATGTGGTAATAAAGTTTTAAGAATGGTAGAAAATCCATTTACACCAAATCGTATACCATACCTAGTATGTCCATATGAATTAAATCCTTATCAATTTTTTGGAGTAGGTATTCCAGAAAATATGGAAGATTCACAAATGGTTATGAATGGTCATGCAAGAATGGCTATTGATAACTTAGCACTAGCAGGTAATTTAGTATTTGATGTTGATGAAACAATGCTAGTACCTGGTCAGGATATGAAAGTATTTCCTGGTAAAATATTTAGAAGACAAAGTGGTCAAACAGGACAAGCTATACATGGAGTTAAATTTCCAAATACAGCTTATGAAAATTTACAAATGTTTGACAAGTTTAGACAGATTGCAGATGAAGCAACTGGTATTCCATCTTATTCACATGGAGCAACAGGTGTACAATCTACAACAAGAACTGCAGCGGGTATGTCCATGTTAATGGGTGCTGCTGCATTAAGTATAAAAACAGTTATCAAAAATATTGATGACTATTTATTAAAGCCCCTAGGAGAATCTTTATTTTATTGGAACATGCAATTTAATGATGATGCTCCACATATTAAAGGTGATCTAGAAATCAAAGCACAAGGTACTTCTTCTTTAATGCAAAAAGAAGTTAGATCTCAAAGATTAATGACATTCATGCAAACTGCATCTAATCCTGCACTTGCACCGTTTGTTAGATGGCATACATGTTTAACTGAAATAGCTAAATCTTTAGATATTGATCCAGATCAATTAATTAATGATCCAGAAAAAGCTGCGATCTATGCACAAATAATGGGGATGGCAAATGGAAATCAAAACAATACAACCGCTACTGGAGGACAAAGTCAAATGGGACCGACTGGTCCAGTACCTGCAGGAGCTTCGCCAACAGATCCAACAGGAGCTGGAGGTGGCAACATCGGAACAGGCAATGTACCGATGCCAGGGGAAGCTGGCTTTAGTGAGGCAAATACTCAACCTACAAGAGGCAAACAAACGCAATAAAGAATAATGGTATTACAATTAGTTAAAAATGCAGCAACTGATCTCTATGAATATAGAGATGCAGCGGAACAGTCTAGTTCACCAATTACTTCAAAAGATTTTGAAGCATACGAAGGTGATACTAAAACTACACTTGCAACAGGTGGAACAAATTTAGGTACACAAACTGAAAAACTAATTAGAGAATTACCAGGAACAATAACAACTGATGTAGATCCTAGAACAGGAGAAGTTACAACAAAAGGTAGAACACAACAAGTAGGTATTGAACAAAAATCTATGGCAAATTTAGAAAGTTCTAGTGCAACTTCAATAAATCCATTTGATAAAGTTCAATCAATTATAAGTCAAACACAAATGCCAGGTTCTACTGCAGCTGATAAAGATAGAATTTTTAAATTAATACAAAATCAACAAGAATTACAAGCTAGTGCTCAAAAATTTGATAACATAACTCAAAAATTAGATATGGGTATGAGAGCTTATAATATGTTTTCAGGTAAAAATTTAGGAACACCACCTATAAATCCTAGTTCAACACCTTTAACATCACTTACGTCAATGCCAGTAGGTCAGTCCACACTTGGTGGAATAGGAGCTGCAGGTGGTATTGCATATGGTTTAGGGACTGCATTTAAAGTAAAACCAAAAGAAAGAACAGGTATGACTGCTGGTGCTAGTATTGGAATGGCAGTAGGCGGACCAGTAGGCGGAGTAGTTGGTGGAATAATTGGTGGAGTATTAGGATGTTTTTTACCTAATACAGAGATTGCAATGGCTGATGGATCTAAGAAAAAAATTATAAATATAGAATTAAAAGATAATATCAAAATTGGTGGAAATGTTTTTGCTACAGCAAAATTTTTAATAACTAATTTGTATGATTACAAAGGAGTTAAAGTTTCAGGTAGTCATATGGTTAATGAGAATAATAAATGGATTAGGGTAGAAGATAGTGACATTGCAAAATCATTAGGTAATGATGAGCATGTTGTATATACGTTAGGCACACAAAATAGAAGAATAGTTATAAATGATATATTATTTACTGACTATTTTGAAATAGATGAAAAAGAAGAATTAGTAAAACAAGGTGATAGTTACTTTGATAATTGGAAGTTACATTCAGATTATTTATCTCAGCAAAATGTATATAAAATAAATGAAAAGCAGACTTTGGAACTTAGATAAAGATTATAATCATTTAGTTAAATGGTGGGCACAATACGATTTTGGTACTGTCCCTAAGCAATGTTTACCTCCTGAAGGTATTATAGTAGAAAATGATAACACACCTATATGTGCTGGAGGTTTATATAGATGTATAAATTCAAACTTTGGTGTAATGGAATGGATTGTTGCTGATAAATTTGCACCATTAAAAGTAACACATAAAGCATTAAATTTATGTATACAAGAACTTTTATTATTAGCTAAACAATATAAAATAGAATTAGTATATTCAATGACTGCTAATAAATCATTACATAAAAGATATACAAAATATCACAATATGAAATTAGTTGAAGAACATGTTAAAACTTTTTTAAGTGATTTAAGTGGTAAATATGATAATTTAGAATGGATTACAAGTGAGGAAATATTAAATGGCAATAGATAATATGCAAGGAAAGGTAACTACAACTGGCACAATGGATAAAGGTCCTGCAATGCCAAAGGGAAAAGTTAATCCTGTGTTACCTACACAAAAAAAAGAACAAGTTGCAAAACCGCAACCTGTTCAAAATAAACCTATGAGTTTAAAAGATCAATTTCCTGATGCATCAGAAACTGAACTTACTATTGCTGAAAGATTAAAAACTTTAACAGATGATGATATGGCAGCTATTCAAAATGTTTTATCACCATCTGTTGCTGGAGCATTTGGTAAAATTGTTCCTGAACTTGCTCCTGTATTTGAGCAGTACAGAACAGAAGAACCAAATCTTGTAATGCCTATGTCAGTTGCAGCAAATTATGCAATGAAACAATATGGTGTTCAAGATCCAAAACAAGCTGTTGCAGTTTTAACCGAAGATATATTTGGTGGATTACAACAACAATCGATGGAAACACAACAACAAACAAATGTGCCACCTAGTCAACCTACAGAAACTGCAGGTTTAATGACTAGCCCACAAAATATGGAACAAGTTTAGAGCTACCCTTACCCATAAGGCACTCAACCCAAGAGGTAAAAATAATGGAAGAAGAAAAAAAAGTTTCTGAAGAAACTAAAGTTAAAATGCCAGAAGCAAATCCTTATAGCAAAGTTAAAAAAACTGACGATGCTGAAACAGAGGCGTTTGCAAAAGGTGAGTTAACAAAGTTTCATAGGGAACAAAGAGAAAAGGAAGCAGAAGCAGCAACCGAACAGAAGGACACCGATGCATCTGAAGAGACTGCAGAAAAATCAGAAGTAAAGGCTACTCCTATCGCTGAACGCCCTGCAAAAGCTGAAGATCGTGTTTTTAAGAAACGTTATGACGATCTTAAAAAACACTATGATTCTACAATTAATAAACACAAGGATGAAGTTGTATCTTTGCGTTCTCAATTAGAATCCAGTACTAAACAATTTGTGCCACCTAAATCAAAAGATGAATTAGAGGCATGGAGAAAAGAGTACCCTGATGTTTATGATATGGTGGAAACTATAGCCATGAACAAAGCTACTACTCGAACTGCAGAAATTGAAGATAAATATAAAAACCTTCAACTCCAGCAAGAACAAATTGCAAAAGAAAAAGCCGAAGTAGAACTTTTAAAATTACATCCTGATTTTAATGAGATTCGAGAAAAAGAAGAATTTCATAATTGGGCTGCTAATCAAGATCCTACTATTCAAGGTTGGCTGTATGAAAATACATCTAACGCTAAGTTAGCTGCTAGAGCTATTGATCTATTTAAAATGGACAATGGTGATAGTAAATTAACTAAAAGAGAAGAGAAGGATGTTAAAAAAGAAGCTGCTAGAGCAATTTCTAAAACAAGAAAAAGTACTGAGTCCGATATTCCTAAAAAGAAAGTTTGGACAACTAGTGAGATTTCTAAATTGAAAACTCATGAATTTGAGAAGCACGAGAAAGACATTGACCTTGCACGTTTAGAAGGTAGGATTGAACAAAGATAAACAATCTAACTAAACAATAGGAGAAGCATTATGGCTTTTACAAACTCTGCGGGATACCAAAACCTTGCACAAGGTAATTTTACTCCGCAAATATTTAGTCAGAAAGTTCAAAAATTCTTCAGAAGAGCATCAGTGGTAGAAGATATTACTAACACTGATTACGCTGGAGAAATTGAAAATTTTGGCGATACAGTAAAAATAATAAAAGAGCCTACAATCACGGTCAAAGATTATGCTAGAGGTCAAACAGTTGATACACAATTATTAGCTGATGATCAAATAACTATGACTGTCGATCAAGGTTCTTACTTTGCTTTTAAAGTAGATGATATTGAAGAAAGACAATCTCATGTAAACTTTGAAGCTCTTGCAACCTCTTCAGGTGCATATTCATTAAAGAAAAACTACGATTACAATGTATTGAAGTTTATATACGACAATGCTAGTGATGGTACTGGTTCAGGAACTGACAGTTCACCAATCGATGGTGACGCAGCTGTAGATACTTTAGCAAATTTAGTATCAACACTGAAAAGAAACTTGGACAAAAATGATGTGCCAGAAGATAATAGATGGCTAGTTGCCCCACCTGAATTCTTTGAACAATTAAGAAAAGCAGGCGGAAAACTATCTGACCAATCAGTAATGAACGATGGTGGTGCATCACAAATCAGAAATGGTAAAGTCACAGACAGACCATTATTTGGTTTTAATATGTATTCATCAAACGCAATTGCTGTATCAGGTGGAAGTGTAGCGTCTCATACTTTTGGATCTGCTGGATCTAATGAGTATGCATTCGTATACGGACACATGTCAGGAGTAGCGACTGTAAATCATATCGCAAAAACAGAATTAATCAGAGACCCTGATTCATTCGCAGACGTTGTCAGAGGACTACACGTATTTGGAAGAAAAATCCTTAGAAGTGAAGCAGTCCAAAGAGGCGTTATAACAATAGGTTAATTGGGAGGATTATAAATTATGGCAACTTATGATGTAACAGGTGCTGGCGGAACAGCTGGACATTCTGCAAATGGCAGAACACCTTATATGATAGAAAACACAATTGATGTCTCTGCAATTGACGGAGACTCAGGTACAGCAACAAATGATGTTATTAGATGTCTTGACGTTCCTGCAGAAAGTGTAGTATTACACGCAGGACTAGAGGTACTAACAGCATGTTCAAACTCTGTAGTTATCGATATTGGTATCACAGGAAGTGCAGCTGGATTCTCAGATCCAGATGCTTTCGTTGATGCTTACGATGCTACTGGTGCAGCTTATGCACCAAGAGACGTTGCTGATGCGGCACCTGTGTTGACTACGAAAGTAGCAGACACAATTGATGCGTTAATGGCTGGAGCAGCTTCAAGTGCGGGTAAAATCCGTGTTTTTGCTATTCTATGTGATGTTTCAGGAATTGATGAAACTGATAGAAACACAGCTACTCAACACGATACAGCAGTATAATACTGTATAATTTTAAGGGGGGCTATACGTCCCCCTTAATACAATACCCCTTACAAAATAGGAGAATAAATAAAATGGCTATACATGATTTAAGAAAAAAAACTAGAGCAAGCACAGGTCAAAGAATTGTTATGGATCCAAATAAAGTAAGGATAAGTAATTTAGAAAATAGAATTAACAATCAAGAACAAAAACTTGATAAAATAATAGAGTTACTACAAAATGGCAACAACTTACCTAACACTAACAAATAGTGTACTTAGAGAATTAAACGAAACAGAGCTAACCTCTAGTACGTTTAGTTCAAGTCGAGGTATACAAACTGCAATAAAAGATTTTATTAATAAAGGTATTCATGATGTTTATAATGAAACAGGTGAAATACCATTATTATATGCTAGAACTACACAAGATTTAACTATTGGTGATAATGAGTATTCTTTTCCTGCTGACTTTAGAAAAGCAGATATGGATTCATTCTCAATGGCACCAAGGCAATTAGTAACTAATGGTGAGTTTGCATCTAATATAAATAGTTGGAGCACCATAGCAGGTGCAGGAAGTGCAGCTTATACAAGCACAGGTAATGGTAGATTAAGATTAAATGATTTTGCTGCTTATCAAGCTATTGATACTACAGTAAATAAAACATACAAAATACAAGTTAGAGTTTTAGATACTAATAGTGTTGGTGCCGCTTTAAAAGTACAGGTAGGTACAGCTGCAGAAGGAACACAAAATTTAAATACAACATTAACTGTAACTAATTTTAGAGAAGGTGCTATATTAAATACTACCTTTACAGCTACAGCACAAACATCATTTATTACACTTAATAATACAGTTACAACTACAAACTTAGATGTTGATTATGTTAGAATATCTAGAAGTGATTTAGCTACTAGAAAATTATCATATGTAACTTATGATAGTTACTTACAAAATAATAAACCAACTGATGATACAAATGCTAGTAGTAATTATTCAACACCATTAAGAGTTTATATACTACCAGATCATTCGGCATTTGGAGTAAGCCCAAGACCAAATACAAACGAATTTACAGCAAGTTATGACTATTATACAACACATACAGATTTATCTGCTCATGGTGATAATATGAGTTTACCTGACAGATTTAGAACTTTGATAGTAGATAGAGCTAAATATTATACATACATGTTAAGATCAGATCCACAACATGCACAGTTAGCTGATAGAGACTTTCAAAGAAAACTTAGATTATTAAAAGTGGATTATGCAACTAAAAACGATTACATGAGAACCGATGTAATTGGTGAAAGCATTGCAACAAGCATAGGAGGCAGAGTTAGCTAATGGCTAAAATAGAAAAAACCAAACAACAAATTATAGCAGAAAATGAAAAAATGTCTGATCAAATTTTAGAAGACCTTAGATCAAAAGGTGGTGATAACATGAATGGTGAAGTAAGGGCAGATGAAAAATTAATGGCTGGAATTAGTTTTAGAGATCTTAAAAAAATGCCAGGAACAACTATAACACAAAAATTACAAAAAGCTGGTATAAAAAATATTCCAAAAACTTTAACTTTGCAACAAGCAATAGAATTATTAAATAAAAAAAGAGCTAATTAATTAAATGCCAACAACAGATTTAATATCCCCATTTGTTGTAAGTTGTGCTGGTGGTTTGACATTAAACAAAGATGTGTTTTCTATGCAACCAGGTGAAGCATTAATCTTACAAAACTTTGAACCCGATATTAAGGGTGGATATAGACGTGTTAGTGGTACAGCTAGATATAATACTACAATTGTACCTCAAGGATCTAGTAATTCTAGTCTAATAGTAGATTGTTCTATTATATTTAATGATCAAATAATTGTAGCAAGAGGTGGAGATATTCATAGAGGAACTACATCAGGTAGTTTTACTAGTTTAACAACAGGTCTTGGTACATCTACAAGAAAATACGATTTTGAAAAATTTAATTTTAATGGCACTGATAAACTTATAATTGCAACAGGACATTCCCCTGCACAAATTATTAATTCTAGTTTTGCAGTTGATGTTGTAAATGCAACAGGTGGTGGAACAGCTCCATCAAATCCTAAATTTGTAAAAGCATTTCAAAACCATATGTTCTATGCTGGTGCAACTAATTCACAAGAAGTTATATTTAGTGTAGCTTTTGAAGAAGACAATTTTACAACAGGAAGTGGTGCTGGATCATTTAAAGTTGACTCGGCTGTAGTTGGATTAAAAGTATTTAGAAATGAATTAATTATATTTTGTGAAGATAGGATATATAAATTAACAGGAACATCAAGTGCTTCATTTGCTGTACAAGAAGTTACAAGAAACATTGGCTGTAGAGATGGTGGTAGTATTCAAGAGATTGGTGGTGATGTTATATTTTTAGCACCAGATGGATTAAGAACTATTGCAGGTACAGCAAGAATTGGTGACGTTGAACTTGGATCTATATCTAGACAAATACAATCTAGAATTGATGAAATAACATTAGATAGAATATCATCTATAGTTATTAGAGGTAAATCACAATATAGATTATTTTATCCAGTAACAGGACGTGGTCAATTATCATCAAAAGGAATTATAGGTGTATTAAAAAATAACCCTAATACAGGATCAATAGGATTTGAATATGCAGATATGGTAGGTATTAAACCAGCTTGTACAGATTCAGATTTTGTTAGCAGTATTGAGACACAAATATTTGGTGGATATGATGGTTTTATTTATAAAATGGAAACAGGAAATACTTTTGCAACAGGTGCAACTACTACAACAATTCAAGCAGTATACAGATCACCTGATATGGTAATGGGAGATCCAGGCTTAAGAAAATATATGCAAAGAGTTAATTTAAACTATGAAGGTGAAGGAACAACTATTGATGCAAACTTAGCTCTTAGATATGACTATGATGATCAAAATACTCCACAACCATCAAAAATAGCATTACCTAGTGTAGGTGGTGCAGGAACATACGGAGCAGCTAAATATGGTCAAGCACTATATGATGCATCAGGTGTTCCATTAGTAAGACAATCAGTAGAAGGTTCAGGATTCGCAGTTGCACTACAGATCGATGATCAAAATAGTGCAGACTCATTTTCAGTAAAAGGCTTTCAATTAGAATTTACCCCAGGAGGAAGGAGATAATGGCAGGCTATTCAGCACGACAATCAAGTTTTACAACAGGTGATACTATTACATCAGCTCATTCTAATGATGAGTTTAACCAAGTATTAGCTGCATTCCACGCAACAACAGGACACACGCATGATGGAACTGCGGGTGAAGGTGGACCTATTAGTACTCTTAGAGATGCTGATGCAAATAACAAAGTATTAGTTGATACAACTAATAATCATTTAGAATTTTATGTTGAGGTTTCATCTGCAGCAGTACAACAATTTAGAATACAAGACGGTGCTATTGTACCTATAACAGATAATGATATAGACTTAGGAACTTCCTCTCTTGAGTTTAAAGATTTATATATAGATGGTACAGCACATGTTGATGCTATTAATTTTAATGGTACAGCTATAAGTGCTACAGCAGCAGAATTAAACATCATGGATGGTGTTACTTCTACAGCAGCAGAACTTAATATACTTGATGGAGTAACCTCTACAGCTGCAGAGCTTAATATACTAGACGGAGTAACTTCAACAGCAGCAGAATTAAATATATTAGATGGCGTTACTTCCACAGCAGCAGAATTAAATACACTAGATGGTGTGACAGCAGTTGTTGGTGAACTTAATGCTTTAGATTTAGGTAGCACAGCTATCGGTACTGCAATAGCAAGTAAAGCAGTTATATTAGATGCAAATAAAGATTATACAGGAATAAGAAATTTAACTATATCAGGAGATCTTACAGTATCAGGTGATGATATTACTATGGGTACAAATACTGCAGGTAATTTATTAGTTGCAGATGGTACAAATTTTAATTCAATAGCTGCAGGTAGTTTATCAGAAATTTCTACAGTTGCAAATGATGATGTTTTTATAGCAGTAGATACTTCAGGTGGTGGACTTAAAAAAATTGCAAGATCAGCAATAGTAGCAGGATTAGCTACATCAAGTGCAATATCTAATGTGGTAGAAGATACTTCACCTCAATTAGGTGGTAATCTTGATATGAATGGTGCAGATATTGTAACCACTTCAAATGCAACTATTGATTTAGCTCCTAATGGAACTGGAACAGTTGTTGTAAGAGGTAATACAAATTCTGGAGCAATAGTATTTAATTGTGAATCTAATTCACATGGTCAAACAGTTATTGCACAGCCTCATAGTGCAAGTGTTACAAACACTATGCTGTTACCAGCTGGTGCTAATTCAACTTTAGTATCTCTTGTATCTACAGATACATTAACAAACAAAACTTTAACTACACCAGTTATAGCAGAAATAGATTCTGGAGCTAATATAACTTTAGATGCTACAGCAGATATAGTTTTAGATGCAGGTGGAGCAGATGTTACGCTTAAAGATGATGGTACAACTTTTGGTAGTTTAACAAACTCTAGTGGAGAGCTTGTAATTAAGTCAGGATCTACACCTACTACAGCTATGACATTTAGTGGTGCTAATGTAACTTTTGCAGGCACAGTAACTATAGGATCTGCAGGTATATCAGAAGCAGAATTAGAAATATTAGATGGTGCGACAGCTACAACAGCTGAATTAAATATAATAGATGGGGACACATCAGCTACAGGAACAACATTAGTAGATGCAGATAGACTTGTAACAAATGATGCTGGCACTATGAAACAAGTAGCTTTATCAGATGTTAAAACATACTTAAATACTGCTGGATTTGTAACGGATGATCCAACAGCATTAGCTATAGCATTAGGATAAATAATCATTGACTTTTATGTCAGAAAACAGTATAATATAAAATAAATAGGAGGAGATAAAAAATGGCAAATACGTTTAAGGTAGTAAATTTTGCAGCAGAACCAGCATCAGCTGGAACACCTTATGTGATGTATACAGTAGCTGGATCTACAACAACAGTTGTTTTAGGTTTAATACTAACTAACATTCATACAACTGCAGTTACTGCAGAAGTAGAATTACATAGTGATACATCAAATAGAGCTGTAAATAATAATACTGCAAATGGAGTCTCAATTCTTGCAAAGGATGTAACTATCCCAGCTGGAACTTCACTTGAGCTATTGTCTGGGGGAAAAATTGTTTTAGAAACAACCGATGTACTTAAGATCGATTGTTCAGTAGCAGATAAACTTTCAGGCACATTAAGCATAATGGAGATAACATAAGATGGCTTATATAGGTATCAAACCTGCAGAATCATTTACTTCATTTGCGACTCAAACATTTTCTACAAGTGCAACATCTTCCTATACTTTAGATCATGCAGTTACAAATGAGAATGAATTAGCGTTATTTATTAATAACGTAAGGCAACAGCCTGGATCAGGAAAAGCATATACAGCAACAGGCACAGCATTAACTCTATCA
>Ga0209630_10001588_pt1 | contig 23976 bp, 23 predicted proteins | sample COG_01_FD_184745 | JGI IMG/M metagenome (GOLD analysis project Ga0209630, IMG submission 184745) | Pelagic Microbial community sample from North Sea - COGITO 998_met_01 (SPAdes) (version 2) | ecosystem: Environmental > Aquatic > Marine > Neritic zone/Coastal water | place: Helgoland, sampling... | reverse complement strand
TGCTTTAAATAGCTCCATTCAATGTAATTGAATTTCTCGTGAAACCCTACAGGTTCATCCGTATCCTTTGCGCCCGTATCCCTTGCGCCCGTATCCTTTGCGCCCGTATCCTTTGCGCCCGTATCCTTTGCGCCCGTATCCTTTGCGCCCGATATATTGTCCCATATTTCCAGCTCTTTACTATAGTCGCTCTTTAATTCGGGCATTACTTTGTTAACAAGCGCCTGCGTATCCTTTAAATATGTGGTATTTGTCGTATACTGGCGCGCCCACGTCTTCATAACTTCGCAACCCATCTCTGTAGACGGATTTAATGCCTTGTTATATAGGGATGTTTCGCGATTAGTTAATTCTAAATCATTAATAACGTTAATATCAACATTATATGTATTTGTAACATATGAAATTGGTAATTTAAATTGTGTCATTAATTAACAAACAGAATAATAAGGGGTATTTTGAACGAATATTATGCGACGATGTTAGCCGGCAGCTCTTTAATCTCGGTCGCGTAGTGCTGTTCAATCGCTCGTATGTTGCTAACATCGAACTTGGTTACAAAGTTAATCGCCATACCCTTTCTGCCCCACCGACCACTTCTTCCAATGCGGTGTAGGTAGGTGTCAACGCTCTTTGGGACATCAAAATTAATAACGCTGCTGACTTGCTGCACGTCAATTCCGCGCGCGGTCAAATTGGTCGATATGAGCACGCGGGTCTTACCAGAAATAAATTCGTTGTAATTCCTACTTCTCTCTGTCTTATCGATGTTACTGTGTATCTGGCATACCGAAAAGTCGTCGCTGGTCATTGCGGCGTATAGATTTTGGACGCGGTGAATGCTGTTACAATAGATAATGCACTGGCTCACAGATATGGCCCCGTAAATATCCTTGAGGGCCTCGTATTTTTCATCGTCGTTGTTGAGAGCTACATAAAACTGGTCAATGCCTTCCAATGTCAGCTGTTCGGTTTTAACCAATATCTTAACTGGACTACGCATGAACTTTTCGGTGAGACCGTTAATTTCCACCGGAAGTGTTGCGCTAAACAGCGCCACCTGAACCTCGCGCGGAAGATACTGGAAAATGTCGTAAATTTGCTCTTTGAACCCCTGCGACAGCATCTCGTCCGCCTCGTCAACGACGATTATCTTACACGTTCGCAGATTTAGTTTTCTGCGACGCATCATATCGTGTATCCTCCCCGGACACCCTATCAAAACGTGAGGGTTGTGCGAGGAAAGAGTCTGTATATCCGTATCGGTGGACGTTCCGCCAATCAATAAATGCGTCGTCAGTCCTTTCATCATTGCGCCAATAGAATCAAACACCTTTTTCGTTTGGATAGATAATTCTCGAGTGGGAGATATCACGATAGCCTGCGTCGTATTCACGCTTGTGTCTAGTAGCTGTAGCGTGCCAATAGTAAAACATCCGGTCTTACCAGTTCCCGATTGCGCTTGTGCTATAATATCCTTCTTATTAAAGAGCGGAACAATTCCTCGCTGTTGGATTGGGCTAGGATTTTCAAACCCATAGCTGTATATACCTCTTAATAGCTCGGGTTTAACACCCGGAAGCTCTTCCCAATTCGCAATGGATTCAATATCGTCCTTTTCCACATCTTCAATAGCATCGTCAGGTTTATTTTCATTCAATTCGGACATAAATATATATATTAACCGCGTTTAAGTTTATTAAATTACTAATATAATAATAAAATATAAACAGGTATAAATATTTTATGCATTAAATACATATGTCTACTGAAATTTTATACAATATTACTGATTTTACTAGCGTTAAAAATGATGGTTTTGTCTTTAATTTGGAACAATCGGTGTTAGATATCATACAGAACATCTCAAATCAGGTGGGTGCTCCCGAATATATCAGAACACCACAGTTTTCAAAACAGAAATATGACAAGCGTAATAATAATAATGCCGATTGGGAGGATGTGAGGAATTTTAAGGCGACAACATTTGAAGAGAAAACGGGTGTAAAACTTCATATTGATAACATTCGCAAGCATGTCAATAAGATAACAGCAAAAACATACGATAGTATATCCGTCAAAATAATCGAGGAGCTGACTTCAATCACTGAAAGTGAGGTTTCGGGAGAAACAGAAGAATCAGATGTTTCTAACGATAAACTATATGCCGAAATCGGCGACTCTATTTTTACGATTGCGAGCACAAATATGTTTTATTCGCACATATATGCTCGTCTATATAAAGATCTAATGGACAAATTCTCTTTTATGAAGGAGATATTTGATAATAACTTTACAAAATGTTCAGATGTGTATAGAACCATTGAATATTGTTCCCCAAATGAAAATTACGATAGATACTGCGAAATTAACAAAGCAAACGAGGAGAGAAGGTCTATTAGTATGTTCTATATAAATCTAATGAAACTGAAAGTCATACCCGTATCATCTATCGTTGAAATCATTCTTGGTGTTCAGGACTATCTCCACACGCTATACGTCGACGAGGCTAACAAGGCAATCGTGGATGAGTTATCCGAGGTGATATTTATTCTTGTAACGAACGCACACGACGAGCTGTCTTCGTCCAACGACTGGGTAACTATTCACGAGAATATTTTGAACATTACCTCGCTAAAAGTAAGCGATAAAGAGGGTTTGACTAATAAGAGTATTTTTAAACATATGGATATTGTAGATGATATTTCCAAAAAATAATGGTTTTTAGATTTATTATACGTTTGGTTGCGTATAATTAAATGTATCAGTAAGCTGTATTAAATATATATGGATGTATAATATAATGAAGAACATTGTTTATAAAATTATAGAAACTGATTATCGCGACGAAGACAACTTGGCAAATGCCATTGAGGATTTTGATTATCACTATTATAGCAATAACAATGTAAAGCAGCTCACACAAATATTAAGCTATTATGGTATTGCTAAACAAAAGATGTGTAAAGACGAATTGATTGAGACTATTATATGTTTTGAGAATGACGAATATAATGTGGAGCTCGTTAACAATCGCAAACATATGTGGACATGTATGAAGGAGCTAAAGAACGATTGTTACCTTAGCAAGTATCTAGTTATGGATATATAAATTTAACTACGAATAATTAAATTTATATCTTAATGATTGTTGAATCTACCGCTGGCGCTGCTGCTGCTTCTGCTGCTGCTGCTGGCGCTGCTGCTGCTGCTGGCGCTGCTGCTGCTGCTGGCGCTGCTGCTGCTGCTGCTTCTGCTGCTGCTGCTGGCGCTGCTGCTGCTGCTGGCGCTGCTGCTGCTGCTGGCGCTGCTGCTGCTGCTGGCGCTGCTGCTGCTGCTGCTTCTGCTGCTGCTGCTGGCGCTGCTGCTGCTGCTGGCGCTGCTGCTGCTGCTGCTGCTGGCGCTGCTGCTGCTGCTGGCGCTGCTGCTGCTGCTGGGCCTGCTGCTGGGCCTGCTGCTGCTGCTGGTGGGCCTGCTGCTGCTGGCGCTTAAGCACGGTTACGCGCTTCTTGGCCGTCTTTAACGCACGACCGGCCTTTTTCTTCATCATCTTAGCCTTGGTGATTTTGCGCTTAGCGGCAGCACTTACTTTACGAGTTCTACTACGAGATTTAGCCATATTATATATAATAATTAGAAAAAATAATTATTATAATGGGATTTTTATTATTAATCTTATATTCTATAAAATTACCAAATAGTATCGGTATTATGCCACCACATTCCATCGCCCTCCTTAACCTTGTAAATTTCCCTAAACAATGGTAAACGCGACAACGGACAATTACACCTATATTTATCAAGGGGGTGTGGGTTTTGCTTTAATTGTGCGGGAAGAGCCTTGTCGAAAATCTTTTGACGCCATGTTTGGGCACTATAAATATAGAACGACTCCAGCGATTTATTCTTAATTGGAGCAATATCATCATTAAGAAGTTGGAAGTAAAAGAGATATTCTTCCGCGAGTGATAACCCCGAGATATCTGCTAAATTTTCGCCAGTTCCAATAGACGCATCGAATTCGATACCATCTCTTTTGGCATTCTCCTCATATTGCTTAATAACATCGTCAATCTTCTGCTGATATTTGGCCTTGTCCTCTTTCGACCACCAGTTCTTGAGATTACCTATTTCGTCGTATTTACTTCCCGTATTGTCTAAACAATGCGAGAGTTCATGCCCAATAGCATATCCAACATATGCTAAATTATACTCTATACCTCTCTGGTCCAAATCAATGAACGGCTTTTGTAGGTAAGCTAGAGGGAAATAAATGGAATTATCTGTAGCTTGGTAGTAGGCGTTCACTACGTATGCCTGCGAACCGATTAAATTAAAGTTATTCCAGTCAACCCCCGGCAAATCTACGACCGTTTCGCCCTCTAATTTAATAATCTGTTGGCGTTTCCACGCACATATTAGCCCCATATTATACCACGGATCGTCTGTGCGATAATTTAGTACAGGGTCCTCGCGTAGTTGGTCGGGGACTCCCACAATAATCTTTAATTTATCTAACTTTTTAATGGCCTGCGTCTTTGTCTTACCTGATAGCCACTTGTTGCGCTTTATTTTGTTTATGAATATATGTCTGAAATCCTCAACCATATTTTTGACATATGCCTCCTTTACGGGATTGTTATGGCGCGAGACATATTGAGATGTTAGGAAGGTATTATATGTGAACGCAAGCGGCCAGATGGAGTATATCTCTTTTGGGAAGCGCACGGGCTGCCCCTTGACAAATTTATTATGGAACTCATAATGAATGTTGCTCCAGTCCCAGTCGAACCGAATCATTTGACGGTAAAAAATAAACAACCACCACGTTTTCCACTGCGGAGATGTCCAGTTTTCTTTGAGAAGCTTAATGGTGCACGTAAGCGTATTCAAACTACCCACAACCACCTTGCTCGGAACGCTTTGATAGTTCGTTTTATCCTCCTTGTAAACGCCACACGGATTCACCTTCTTACCTAGTTTATTGACGAAGGCGGTCCAATTGAAACCATATTTTTCCTCTAACTCTTGTTTCGTAACAACGTTATAAAATTCCCCCGACTCCTTTATGTCGTTACACATCATCGCGTCGACTAATTGTCTCTCCGTATCCCATACATGCTGTGGATCGTATTTCTCCCACTCATCTGGAAGTAGCGTCTTGAATATCTTCCGAATGTAGTCAAAATATTTCTCTTTGTATTCCTGTTTCATCTCCTTGGTCTTTTTGTCGTCCCACTCATAATCGTAATATATGGCCCAGTCGTATATGCCTACTTGAGCAGAGTCTAAGTGCGAAATATATTTAGTAACGTTTTTCTCGTCGGCCTTTATATTCCACACGATGGGTGCTTGCCAGCTGAATATCTCATCCTGATTTGAGTAAGCGAGGAGCCCATACATATCCTCCATAAAAATGAATTGGTCAACCTGTTTCTTAAGACGATGACAATGCTCTAGGCCCTTCTTTTTGCTCGCATTTGGGATACAGTTGACGATGGCCTTTATTGACTCGGCGCGTTTTTTTCCCTTATTCTCCTTGATATACTCCTCCGTATATTGTATGAGCTGACGGTAGACACGGTCCTGTGTTATTCTGGCACTGTCAATCTGAACATAATATTTCGGATCATCCTTGGATATTTTAGCCTGCTCATCAATCCACTGATAATTAACATAGTCGTAGAAGTTCTGGTTTGGCTCTGTGCTGTTATCCGCCTTAAATTTATCGTACTTTTCTTTGATGGAATTGGCGAATTCGCTGTAGCTGGTTTTAGATTCGGGCATTTTCTTTAATTTCTCTAGTCTGGATTCATTAAAAAGTCTGTATAGGTTAGGTCTCTCCGACTGGTTCGTTAGGGCAAGCATATTCTTGTATTTCCGTCGCACCTGTTTAATAACATTGTTACCTTTAACGCGAATATCCTTCTTAATTGTCTTGTTTTTATTGACTCTTGTTTTTTTAATAGAACCCGACATTATAATATTAAATAATATTAAATAATATTAAATAATATTAAATAATATAAAATTGTAATATATATTTACTCTATAATGGTAAAATCAAAATTAAATAGTAATGTTAATTATGCTGAAATTAAAATACTAAACAGCAGTGACCGCGACAAGGAGGTTGCGCTATTCGAAATAGATTTGTTTGATATACCTCTTATAATTGCTCTCGGTGATGAAAAATATGACCACATCGAAGACGACCTAATATATTTTCCAGTGTATCTCATTAAAAATGAACAGGTCGGTAAACAAATAGGCGTGTATGAAATATTAAAGGATAATTTAACACACTCATTAGACGAGGATGGTGACGTGGATATCACAGACATGGACGGTCCGCTGCTATATTCTTTCGTTACTGACGTGGATATCACAGACATGGACGGTCCGCTGCTATATTCTTTCGTTACAAAAGAATACTTGCGCACGTTTGACAAATCGCCAAATACGGATGCCGAGGAAGAGGAAGAAGAGGAAGAGGAAGAAGAGGAAGAAGAGGAAGAGGAAGAAGAAGAGGAAGAAGCACTTGACCCTATTAGTAAATCGCTGCTAAAACTCAATATAAAGGAGACTATAACCGACGAAAACTCCGAGAATGCGAAGAGAGAATCGGAGGAATATGTGGAAACTAAATCGGACAGTTGGATTCAAAAATATCTAAAAAATTCATATTATAATATTGTAAAAAATGAGGGTGGTGGCGACTGTCTTTTCTCCTCTATACGCGACGGGTTAAAGCTTGTGAATGTTGAGCGTTCAGTAGGAGATATGAGAAAGATGCTAGCACAAGAAGCGACCGATGAGGTATTTCAAAACTATAAGGAGCTACACGATTTCTCCACCCTCGAAAAAACGACGCTAACCGACGACATTAAAAAATTATCGGCAGAATTTAAAACTCTGAAGCGCGCAATTGAAATCGAAACGGAGCGAACAAAACAGCGCAACATAATCTCACAGGCGGACAAGATTTCAAAACAGCACAAGGAATTACTCGCAAGAAGAGGAGAGGTAAACGACATGGTAGAGGAGTTCGGTTTTATGAAAGGAATAACTACCATTGAGGCGTTCAAGGCCAAAATCCAAACCCCCGACTATTGGGGTGATACGTGGGCGATATCTACGCTCGAGCGCGTTTTGAATATTAAACTCATTCTATTTGCGAAAGAATTTTACGCCACAGACAACGAGGACAATATACTCACGTGTGGTCAGTTGAATGATAGCAAGTTGGAAAAGGCCGGAATATTTGAACCTAAATATTACATTATATTGAATTATCTTGGTAATCACTATGAATTGATTACATACAAAAATAATGGCGCGCTTACGTTTAAAGAGATTCCGCACGATATAAAAAAACGCATAGTGACCAAATGTATAGAGCGCGCGGCGGGACCGTTCTATATCATCCCAGATTTCAAAAATTTGATGAAAAAAATGAACGTTGTGGTAGATGATGTTGGGCAAAATAAACCGGAGCTGTATGATGATAACACGATATTCCAATTTTACTATAAATCATCGGCGATTCCGAAACCGGGAAAGGGTGCCGGAGAGAAGTTGGGTCCAGAGGGGGCGCAGGAGTATGTGGAATTGTCCTCGAACAAAGACTGGCGCAAGAAATTATCTAATTTGTGGGAGCAAGAGTTTACAATTGACAACAAAAAATGGCTAACAATTGAACATTATTACCAAGGGTCTAAATACAAAATCGGCAACCCCGAATACTATGCTACGTTTTCGCTTGATTCGGGCAGCGAACTGTCGAAAGACCCTAAGCTCGCGCGCGAAACGGGTAGCGACAAGAAAATCGGCGTAGACGACGATTTTTTTAACGGCAGACATGAGACCGAGATAGCGATGGCGATGAAGGCGAAATTCACTCAAAACGATGATTTATCCAAAATGTTGAAGAGCACGAAGCGCGCAAAGCTCCAGATGTATGTTCGCGGGGCGCAACCGGTCGTATACGACGCTCTTATGGAGATTAGGCGGGATTTATAATATCACAATTTTAATATAATAAAGAGGTTTAAAATATCTATTTACTATATATTATGCAATTTTCAAAAGATTCAACTGTATTTTTAAAATATCTACTGCCGAGATTTAAACGATTTTATTCTACGGACAGAAACACCAATAGTGTAGAGGCATTAGCCTCAGTATACCACGATTTGGTAGCCGGTGAAAAATATTATGAGACGATTAAAAAGACGGTAGATGTTAAATTAATGGACGTGGCTAATATCAAGAATCCAGAGAGCATTAATAGCAACCAATATTCGCCCAAAGTGAGCGATTACATAAAAAAACATAAAAAATCGCAATTAGTTTTTAAGTTCAATATACTCGAGCGTGAGATTGTGGTATATTTTACATTGTTTGGTAGTGAGGATGTGAACAGTATTCCGAAATACAAAAAATATATTCGGGTTATCATTATGTGGCTATTTATGTGTAACAAATATAGCACTAGTAATTGTTCAAATACGCTTGACATATTCTTTTATCTGACCCCGTTGCCGAAATTGCTACCCAATCATAAAAACAATATAATAGGGTATGAAAATATTAACACCGGTATGACATATCGGTGTGTTCCTAATAACGAGATATTTATATACAGGCGTGAAGAGTGGTTCAAGGTGTTTATTCACGAGACGTTTCACAGCTATGGTCTAGATATAGATACACACGACACGAATGTGTTAAAAGAAATTGTTGGAGAGATATTCCCAATAAAGTCGTCGTTTATTGTTGCGGAAGCATATGCGGAGACGTGGGCTAGGATATTAAATTGCTGTTTTTCGAGCTATGAAACGATTGAGACCAAAACGATTGACGAGTTCAAATTTTATTTACAATTTACGATGCAGACGGAGAAAATGTTCTCGCTTATTCAGTTGAAAAAAGTGTTAGGTCATATGGACCTTACATACGAGAATCTATGGAGTTCGTCGCGAATCAGTGAATATATGCGAACTAACCTGTATAGAGAGGAGTCTAATGTATTTTGCTACTTTGTTTTGGCTGGAATATTTATGAATGATTTCGAGGGATTTATCGGCTGGTGTAACGATAACAATACGGCATTCATTAAATTTAAAAAATCACACAATAACGCGAGAAAATTTGGAAGCTGGATAAAATCCATTTACAAGAGTAAAAACCTTATACATAATTTGGCAAATATTCCCGAATTTAATATAAAAAATAAAAACTATCAACTGTTGAATAAAACAGGACGAATGACGTGTATAGAAATATCCGCGTAATTATTTCCTCGAATGACAGTAACAGTATTGGTTATTCTTCAGCGGTTTATTGTTACACTGGGTATTCTTTTTTGTGATTGCGATACAGGCATATTTATAACTACCGTTTCCAATATATTTCTTGTTTGCCTTCCACGCAGATGATGCCGCGTCAAAATCAATATCTATCTTGTATTCTGGCAACATAATATTGGAAAATATTAGTCTTATTCGTATGATTCAATTATTTATATAATTATGCGAATTATGCGAATTATGCGAATTATGCGAATTATGCGAATTATGCGAATTATGCGAATTATGCGAATTATGCGAATTATGCGAATTATGCGAATTATGCGAATTATGCGAATTATTTATATTAATAAAATTGATATATATAAACGCGTTTTAATACCAACTACTAATGGGCATCCAGTACCTTAATAAATATCTGAATACTAACTGTTGTAAAGGAATTAGCTATCTTTCATTAGACGATATTCGTCACAAGAAGATTGCGGTGGACATTAGCATATACATGTATGACTATAAGTCGCGCGGTGATCTCGTCGAGTATATGTATAAAATGGTTCTGGAACTTATTTCAAGAGACATTACACCGGTATTCGTATTTGACGGGAAGCCACCTCCCGAGAAACGGTTGCTGCTTGCGAAGCGACGAAAAGAAAAAACCGAGGCGTATGATGAAATTGATACGTTGAATAAAATTATGGAGACGAAACATCCAGAAAGCAACGATTATACGGACATTAATAAACGATTGATTTGCTTAAAAAAGAGAACCACGAGGGTTACTTACAACGACATCCAGACCGTGAAGAAGCTTCTCCGATTGTGTGGCGTAACGTATTATGACGCTAATGGTGAGGCAGATGCGCTCTGTGCAAAATTGGTGTCTAAGAATATTGTGTGGGCGTGTATGAGCGATGATATGGACATGTTTCTATATGGTTGTAGCCGTGTATTGAGAAATTATAGCCTGTTCAATAACACAGTGGTATTATACGATACAAAGATGATATTGGATTCTTTGAATGTTTCGATGTGTAATTTTCGAGAGATATGTGTGGTGTCTGGAACCGATTATAATTACAATGAGACGCGAAAGGCAAACATATACAGGTCGTTCTCCTATTACAAAGAGTTTCTTGAAGATGGGACGCACGAGAATTTTTATGAGTGGTTGAATAAGAACACTAATTATATAGATGATTACTGTAGTCTGTGTGTTAGTTATTTAATGTTTGATATTGGGGGGCTTGATATTGATAAGTATAAAAATATGCCCGTAAGAAACGGACCCATTAATAAAGAACAGCTTATTAGCTTCCTTGAAAATCACAATTTTATTTACATTCATTAACGAATGATACCTTCATAATGTATATATTGTAGCGAATAAATATAAATATATCTCTATATGGTAATAGAATGGAGAACGCTATGGTATTTGACATTGGTGTGGACAATGTTGTTGTCGATACTAAAGACCAGACTGATGTAGTTATTAAAAAAAACAAGGCCACAAAGAAACGTAAATCATATATGGTAAGCGACAAGGATTTCATGATTCCTATGTTTTTCCAGGCAGATTTTTTATTGAAATTTAATTATAAGGTATCGCAGTTGAAGGAAATAGCTAGACATTATCGGCTTAAAATATCGGGCAACAAGGGTGAATTGAAGAATCGCATTTTGCTGTTCCTCGTTCAATCGTTTAATGTTATAAAAATTCAGCTTGTATGGAAACGCCATATTATGGGTATTTACAACGCGCTAAAAGGACCTGCGAGATTTAATAGGGGTATATGTGTAAACGAGAGTGATTTCCTTACTATGGATTCGCTTGTAGATGTACCATATCCTCAATTTTATAGCTACACTGATAATTGTGGACAGACATATGGTTTTGACATATTATCTCTCTACAATCTCTATATAAAGAACAATAACAAGCCGACTAACCCATATAACAGACAGCCTTTTCCTAGCAAAGTGAAGAGTGATATGCGGAGGTTGTTAAAAATCAATAAAATGTGTGGCGATTCCATAAAAATAGTCATAGATAAGCCGGTTGAGATATCGCCGCTAAAACAACTAGACTTTAGAATATTGGCTGTATTTCAAGAAATCGATAATCTCGGTAACTACACGGACATATCATGGTTTACTTCATTACAACGTGTAAAGTTAATATTATTTATTAGGGAGCTTTCTGATATTTGGTCTTATCGGGCACAGCTTTCTATGGTAACGCGCAGGGAAATATGTCCGCCTGTAGGAAACCCATTCCACGGATTAAATATGAACGCGCTTCCCAATATGACATTTTATTCTCTCAAGAAAGAGGCCATCAATATAATCGAACATATGGTGAATCGTGGTATTAATGACTCCAGTAAAGGTTTAGGGGCAAATTATGTATTATGCGCTTTAACATTGGTGAATTCGGAGGCGGCGGCGAATATGCCATGGCTGTTTCAATCTGTAGCACATTAAGAGGGGGAGTGGTGAGAATATATTAATTTATTGCGTTAAAACACTTAAAAAAGAAACACTAGAGTATTATATAATATGCCCCCGAAGCAGAAGCAGTCCAAAAATGTTAGCACCCCAGCTCCCAAGCAGAAGAAGGCCGCCGCCCCAAAGAAGGCGGCCGCCGCCCCCAAGAAGGAGCTTCCGGTTGCCCCGGCCCCGGTTGAGTCGGTCGTTGCCCCAGTAGAGGAGCCGTCCGATTCGGTTGTTCCGCAGATTTCGAGCGACTTCCTCGAGTTTATGACCAAGCTCCAGGCTGTCAACCAGATGCTCTCATCGCTCAAGGCTGATTTCCGTGTCCTAGAGAAGAAGGCGACCCGCGAGCTCAAGGCGGCCGAGAAGGCGAGCGCCAAGAAGAAGCGCAAGGCTGGCAACCGCTCCCCGAGTGGCTTCGTCAAGCCGACTAAGATTAGCGACGAGCTCGCCTCGTTCCTCTCCAAGGATAAGGGTTCGGAGATGGCCCGCACCGAGGTCACCCGCGAGATTAACACCTACATCCGCACCCACAAGCTCCAGGACAAGGATAATGGTCGCAAGATCAACGCCGACAAGAAGCTTACCGCCCTTCTTAAGCTTCAGCCCAAGGATGAGCTCACCTACTTTAACCTCCAGAAGTATATGAGCCCGCACTTTGCTAAGGCTGGACAGCCCGTCCCCGCTAACAACATGTAAATGTCCTATAATCTAATATCAATTAATAAAAATTTTATTATTATTAATTATATATAATGCCTAACTCAACGCGTTCAAAAAAAAAGAGTCGTTCGCCGATAGATATATTCTACGAGGCGCGCAAGCTGAGCAAGCGAACAAAACTGAACCGCCGCGCCAAGTCTTACAGCAAAAAGAGTCGTTCGCCGATAGATATATTCTACGAGGCGCGCAAGCTGAGCAAGCGAACAAAAATGAACCGCCGCGCCAAGTCTTATGGTAAGGGAACGCGAAAATCTAAGCGCAAGCGCAAGGGCGGTTGTGGGTGTAAATAAATATTATGTTTTAATTATATACAATATTTAAAAACTTAATTCTCCTGTTAATTGTAACAATAATATATTATTCGCTTACCGAATTGCGTGTTGTATGTGATTTCGCCTTTTATATCGTGTATTACCAATGAATTATAAAAAAAATTGATTTAGAGCCACAGCCCTATATGAGTATAACAACAATGAGCGGACAAGTAGAACAACTCATTATCAATGCGACCAGCTTCCAGCCGGAGAAGGACCTTAAATATTCCAAGCCCAAGATTAATAAGTCTGGGGGGAAGAGTGTTAATGTCGTGAGCGTCAAGACCAATACGGCACTAACCCTAAGCACACCGCTTATGCTTACCTGGGGAGTGAATGAGTATGTGGACGACGCTTCGGGCAAGAAGACCTACAATATGGCACTACAGTTTCCGAGCGAGGAGTACAAGAGCCACGATACGGGAAAGTTCCTCGACGCCATGGTTGCGCTCCAGGATAAGATTAAGGCCGATGCGGTTACTAACTGTAAGGACTGGTTTGGAAAGGCTAAGATGTCGGGTGAGGTGGTAGACGCGCTATTTCATCCGATGCTTCAGTATCCTAAGGACCCGAATACTGGTGAGCCAAATATGGAACGGTCGCCTACGCTGAAAATCAAGCTTGATTATTGGGACAATAAGTTTAACTGCGAGATTTACGATATGGACTCGCAGCCTATCTTCCCTCGCGATGACGCTATTGTTAGCCCAATGGAGCTTATTCCAAAGGCTACTAATGTCGCGACAGTGATTCGCTGCGGCGGTCTATGGTTTGCCAACGGTAAATTTGGTGTTACCTGGCGACTGGAGCAGGCGGTCGTAAAACCGAAGGCATCGTTCAAGGGGCGGTGTATGATTCAGCTCTCGCAGACCGACACGGAAAAGCTCAAGGCACAGGTCGTAGATGAGGATGAGGTTGAGGACAGCGATGAAGAGGCAGTCGCAGAGCCTGAGGCAGCCGCCGAAGAGCCTGAGCCAGCAGCCGAGCCTGAGGCAGCCGCAGAGCCTGAGGCAGAACCCGAGCCAGAACCCGAGCCTGAGCCAGAGAAGCCTAAGGTTGTTAAGAAGAAGAAGGTGGTAAGGAAGAAGACCTAAACAATAAATAAAAACGAAAAAAACAATAAAAAAAACAATAAAAAAAACAATAAATAAAAACGAAAAAAACAATAAATAAAAACAATAAATAAAAACAATAAATAGTAAAATAATATTTTTTTATGAATATTATTTTAGTATAAATCAATGTGAATAATTACATTACCCTTTTTATCAGTATTATAATTATCGCCCGGTTCAATAGCTGAAATTCCATTTTCGCGGATTATATGGCTTTGGCGTGCGATTATCTTTAACTCGGAGGTAAATATCTTAAATACTTTCGCCCCCAGCGAAACGCTGATAGTTTTATCTCTTAGCGCGCGCACTACAGATATTTTAATGTGTATATGAATATGGTTATTCTCGTCTATATAAACGTGCTCTGGTAGCTGCGGTATACACTTAACGATGAGCGAGTGTCCCCCCGTTTCGTAGGTGACTTCCTCGTGCCAAAGCGGAATGTAATAGGTGATCTCGTCGTGCTCCAGAACATATACCTCATTATTTAATAAATTATCTATTGATGGGTTTAGAATTACCAATTCGTCATCCTGTAGTTTTTCGCGTATTATCTCTCTGAACTTTGCCACCATATCCTTGTCAATACAAAGAATTGTAGAATACCTCTCTATGTATCCGAATATTTTGAGCGCCGTGTGTTTGTCCATTTTCTCAAACGTAGATAGCGATAACAAATGACAGTTTTCGAGGATGACGTTGATTACTTCCGCGGTGTTTGCAATGTTGCTATTTCGCATAATATTGAAGAGCTGCTCAATTACAACAAAGTAGCTATCGTTCTCACTTTCATTGTGATGTTGTGAAGGCGCATCAATATTATTGGAGAGATAAACATACGCATCTTGTATTTTATGAAATTGTTTATTGCTGTCGGGATTATCATTCTTATCAGGGTGATATAATAAGGCTTTTTTAAAATACTGCTTTTTCAAGACCTTTCTCGTATACGGTTCGGATATATCTAGAGTTTCAAGAGCACAATTGAAATCCATTAATCCTGTTTATTAAATAAAATATAAACTTCTCTAAATGATAAATAGGCCTATAGTTATTATTGTAATATTGGAAAAATGAGAAACATTCTAACATGACATCATTTACCGCACTCTCTTCGATATGGTTATTGGCTATTATATATGTTAATATATACCATATACATTCTGTAACATCTAGGTTATAAATGAATATATCATATATTTTATCTCTCATATCTATGTAGCAATTATCGGTTGGATTTAGCATCTGCTCCAATATTTTATCTGATATGGGGTAGTGTATATTAATCAATTCCTTCTCCACACCCGACTCTATATTTTTAATATTATTAATATCCGATATATTATCTGTTTTTTTTAGCTTGTTCGTTAGACACTTATTATATTGTATCTTAGTTGGGCGCGCATAATGTATTGTTTCGCTAATGTTAATAATATTACCCGGAATGAAACTGAGTTTTTCTGTAATCAAAATAAATGTGAGATTTATCTTGTTATTAGGCAACGTCTGCATATAACTGTAAAATATGTCGAGCAGCTCGCTGTGGGTTTCGTGGAAGTTTTTACACAGCATTATTCCAACGTTGTCTGTCTTTGCCAGTATGATATCTATTATATGTGTGTATATCTCGTTCCATAATAGCTTGGAGTTACATCCTAAGAGCGACATGTCTATCTCAAAATGAATATCACTTATCTTATAAAAGTAAATATTTTTATTAAACGGAATGCTGATTTTCTTCTCGTATTTTAACTTGCTTGCGCTGTAGCGGCGTATGATTGCGAGCGACTGCGTATATTTACCTATACCACAAGGGCCATACAAGATTAGATTGCTCGGTGAAGAGGGCAGCGCGTTATATGTCGCAGCCAATTTTGGGTGGAGAGAATATTCATCAAATTTATTAAGATAATCCTCGAAATGGTCGTCGTTCAGTTTCATAGAATGTATTCATTTAAATAAATACCTTTATTCTATTACTAATATTAATATTATATGGATAAATTAGAACGATTAATAACCGCATTTCAGGATAAACGCGCGAGCCATCCCCAACTCTCTGCGCTTTGGATTAGCTATCTCACTATAAAAAAAAACAAGCTGATAGAGTTGGAGAGACGCGCAGAGCACGCATTGGAAAATATGAACACCGTAAGTGATATATCGTTGGATAACGTTCTGACAATTTACTTATTAAACGATATTATTTAAATATATATCCTGTTTATTATTATGAATGTTGCTGTAGGGATTGACGAGTTTGATATTAATAGTGTATTTTACCAGAAACAAATTGTTAATACCGTTATGGAAGATGCCAGTTTTGTTAGGATCCTTTATTCTAATGAATTAATCACGATAAACGGTATTTTTATCAAGATTAATTTGAAAATCAATAATGTAGAAGCTTATTATAATAAATATAAGTGTATATTCAACCAGGGAGAGAATGTAAACACAATAACCACCATTAAAGCTATTGAAAATCAGATTCTTAAACATTATTCCAGCAAAAAAAAACACGTTAATAAGATTAGCGACCAATTAAACACCGAAGCAATTAAAATTTTTACAGAGACAAATGTAAAAAAAATCCCGTGCGAATTTATTCTTAAAATATCAGGTTTATGGGAGACGGCTACCGAATATGGAATCACGTATAAATTTACACATATCAACCGTCAGTTGCAAAATACTCCAATATGATATTAATGATGCCAATAAACATCACATTCGCCAGAGTAAGGAGGTAACTAAGTGAGGTTATGTTTTGTTCTAACGCCTTTAATGCGCTATCGCCACCGTCATCTATTATTGGTGAGGAATTTTTAGAGAAATATTTGAACACTATTGCTATTTGTAATAAAACCATCATACTAGAAATAAATGAAACATCCTTATATTGTTCGGTTAGCGTTCCGGAATTTATCCTATCAAAATAGTTAATATTTATATACAACAACCAAATTATAATCAACAGAAGTAACAGCGGTGGAACTGCTCCAGATATTAAATTCGCTATAAATTTATATGCGCTAGGTTGCTTCATATCCTGTATTTTTGCTAAAGACAGCTGAACAAACAAGAGCGATGATATAGAAATTATTACCAACGTGTATCCAATAATTGCGGCAGACGCTTTGCTAGACCCACCAGACTTGAAATCGCCAAATTCAAACATAAGTTTTATAAAAATTCCTATAAACGACAATAAAAGCATAATATTAAAATCAAATTCATAAACAGAAAAAGCCAATGATTCGCTCATTTTGTAAGTATAAAATATATGAATATTAAATATATTAATGATATGTTGAACGATTTAATTATTTAATATATTAAATATATTAATGATATGTTGAACGATTTAATTATTTAATATATTAAATATATTAAATATATTAATGATATGTTGAACGATTTAATTATTAAATATCGTATGTCTCGTTAATCCAATCGGTCAACTTATTAATTTCGCATTTTTTATGACTATTCGCTCCATTTTCCTTTATAAAGTCGGTTAATTTCAGAAATTTGGGTTTTGTCATTTTTGGCGTCTTATAAAATATATAGTCCCCGTATTTTCCACTACGTATAGACATATTATCATTAATTTGTCTAATGACAACCTTCTTTTTAACATTAGATATATTGGTAAAATCGCTCATTGTGATATCGTCAAATTCCTTTTTTACGGAACTTGCTGATATATTGGTGTTATCATACTCAAAATAGGGTCCATATTTTCCGGTCTTAAGAATTACCATCTTGTCATGGAAAAGTCCTAAATTTTTGCCAGTTTGCGGTTGTTGTAATATTTCGTCCAGCGCGTACGTTCCGCTTCTGAGCTTATCAAAATCAATATCTGGGTTCACCTTCTTGAATGTGGTTTTTTCGTTATCAACACATTTAATAACAGGACCATATTTACCTATTAAGTATGTGTGTTTATCATCAATCTTTATAGTCTGTTTATCGTCAGATATCTCGTCCGACAGTGCCTCTATTTCTTCTAGACACTCTTTACACAATTGATACCATAATTTATCTCCTTCCGCAATCTCGTCCAGCGTATTTTCCATAGTTTTGGTGTAATCATAATCGAACAATTTATTAAAATTATCTATTAGAAATTCTATAACTAGTATTCCAAGCGGTTCAATTACCAATTTATTATTCTCATTTCCAAATACGCGCTCCACCTCATGCTCTACAATCTCGTCCTCAGACAGTTCGTAATCAACACACCTAATCTTTTTTCCCTTAACATTTGTCTTCTTAACATATTTGCGTTCTTGGATTTTGTCAACCAGCGAGGAAAAGGTTGATGGTCGCCCGATGCCGTTTTTTTCCAATAAATGAACCAAACGCGATTCGGTGTAGTGTGATTTCAAATTCTGTAATGTTAGCTTAGCACTAATATTGTTATATGGAATAACCGTCTCCTTTTTGAGGGACTGTAAGTATGCGTATATGCTGGAAATCTTCTCATAACCATTTACAACCATCCATCCAGGAAATACGACTTGCTCGGCGGAATATCGGTAGCTATGCTCCTCTGGTGCGCTAACGGTCGCCTTTATCACGCTGAACCTTGCGTCGGGCATACAGCTCTCCACTGTATTTCGCCATATTAATTTGTAGACACGGCGTTCGTTTACACCCAATTTGCTGTCCACCTCTTTCAATTGAACGTCTGTCGGACGGATGGACTCGTGTGCCTCTTGCGCATTCTTGTCTCCGCCAGCTCTTAGAGACAAGGAATCAATGTCCGCCCTGATGAACTCGTGCGTGTATTCTGATAAGATGAACTTTTTAGCGGTCTCTATAAAGTCGGTGCTATAGGTGGTGCTGTCCGTGCGCATATAGGTAATGAATCCGCCCTCATATAAGGTCTGACATGCGCTCATCGTGTTTTTGGGAGACATTTTGAATTCGTTGCTCGCAGACTGTTGTAGTGTGCTCGTGGTAAAGGGTGTGGGTTGTTTTTTTATACTCTTTTTAGGTTCCGAATAATTGTATACGTGTTCGTGATTCACCGAAGTTTCAAGGAAATCCTCGATTGATTTCTCATCCGAATGATTATGGTTTAATACAAAAGGGATATTTTGTCCGGTGAATATTCCAGTAGTTACGTAGTTCTTATTACCAGGCGATTCGTTAATCTCTCTCTGATTATCGTATATAAGACGCAGTGCGGGCGACTGACACCTTCCCGCACTGAGACCGGTTTTCCCTGATATTTTATTCCACAGTATCGGCGATATTTTAAATCCCACCATTATATCTAGAATTTGTCTGGCTTGTTGTGCGTATACAATATCCATATTTATACGCTTTGGGTTTTTCACCGACTTTTGTAACGCACACTTGGTAATCTCGTTGAAAATAATTCGCTTAGTTGATGCCACGGGAAGATTGAACACTTGACATATATGCCACGCAATCGCCTCACCCTCGCGATCGTCGTCTGACGCCAATAAGACATCGTTGGCTTCTTTGATGGCCTTGCGCAGCTTTGCTATTTGTTGTTTTTTGCTCTCCATAACGGTAAATGTTGGTTTGAAATTATCGTCCACATCAATCGATTTTAGACCTGTAAGTTCGGTAATGTGTCCGAAGCTAGCCATACATTTATATCCAGTTCCAAGATACCCCTCTATTTTATTACACTTAGCTGGCGATTCTACGATTAACAATGTATATGTCATATACTAATACAAATATACATTTTGTTTATTTCAATTATATTATAATTAACGAAAGGAGGGCTATATATCCTTTATTGCTTTGTAATATGGACGTTCGTTGCTAATGAGACCGATATAAGTAACCGCGGGGAAATAGGGGTTAATTGGTTTTTTGTAGCGATGGTGTGATGCGTGACAATTACAACAAACAGCAACTAAATTAGATGCGTGATTGTCTGACGAGTTGTGGTTGATATGATGAATCTCGTGCGGAACCGTGACCGAGAATGGTTGGTAACAGGACCCACAAGTGTTCTTCTGTTTCAACAAAATACTATCGCGAATACGCTGTTGTAATGAGAAGACGGATATAATATTATATATAATAAATGCGAGGACGATGTGGTGTATCTTATGATAAGAGGTCATACTAACTATAGAGAAATATTATTAAATCACTTTGTTAGATGTTATATTACAAACACATTTATTCGTTTAGTTTCTTGAAGTCGCTCCAACTGATTTGCCTTTTAACTGGCTTCTTCAACTTCTTGGATTTTGAACGTGAATTATTATCCTTTGCTAATGCGCTATCGATATATATTTTTTTTAACAGCTTCCCAACCTCATATGAACCAGCGTGTTGGTCGACGTCACCGTCTTCAATACGTCTTAATATATTTAATAATTGCCATAATGTTTCCAGGTTGATTTCGTTTTTTTTAACCTTGTTGAATATATCGGTATAATTATTGAATAAGAATGAGCACTGGGATGTCAACATATTGTCGAACTGGTCAGAGTTACTCTTTTCAAGTCGCGGATATTTTTTTTTTAATTCAATCATTCGTGTTACATCGGTTCTTATCTTCTCGCTGTGTTTTTTCTCTCTAATGTCATCTGTTAAATCTTCAACGTTGTTCTCGTTTATCATTTTCTTAAGTTGTAGACTTTCGCTAGAATTCATTTATTATATAACAGATTATTTTTCAACACACCAAACTAATTATATTATTATATAATATAATGGTAAAAATGTCCGGAGGTAAAATGGCGGGAGGTAATATAACCCCATTGTCTGGTGCCGATATTAATAGTATTACATCTGGCATTGGTGGAGATTTTAAAGCAGTAGTTGGTTCGGGCAATCCAAGGTTAGCCGCTGCTAATATAGGATTAAGTAAGATGGCTAATCAGGTAGCTGTAGATATGGAGGCCGGAGGACAAAAAGGAGGATCATCAATAACTGTAGATTGTCCGAGTGTTGTTGGTGCGACTCCTCAACAACAAGCGAGTACGTGTGCGTTATTCAAAACTGGGGCAGAGACTGGTATACAAACAAGACTATTAAGACTATTAAATCAGGGAGGAGGTAAGCGAAGAAATAAGACACACAATCGGTATAGAGTGAAAAAACGTACACGGAGTAAGCGGGTTAAGCGGAGCAGTAGTAAGCGGGTTAAGCGGAGCAGTAGTAAGCGGGTTAAGCGGAGACGAAATACACGAGAAATGCGGGTTCATAGACGCCGGAAACTATCCCGATAAATAAAATTTAATATAATAAATAATTTTCGCACTATTATCTATTATGACATTTTCCGATTGGTCTAGATTTATATTGGTCATAATTATTTTTATGTGTCTTCACGCCTATATTATTTTAGCAATTCAAATGGATAACATAAAAAAAAATTGGCCCGTATGGAAGTGTAATCCTATGGTAATGCCATTTGCTGGTGTATTCGGACATGATGAATTTGAAAATTTCACTCAATGTATTCAGACAATGCAAAGCGACTACATGACATTCCTTCTCCAACCTATCAGTTTAGACCTTAGCGTAATTACTGATATGGGAACCGCATTTACAGACGGATTGAGTAGTGGGTTTGAGATTATTACAACGATTAGAACTTTACTGTCTGATATTTTTAAGGCCATATATGGTGCTTTTTTTCAAATTATAGTTCAATTTCAATTGATGATGATTAATATTAAGGACGTGTTCGGTAAAATAGCAGCAATTGTCAGTTTATTTTCTAAAATTATTTTAGGAATAAGTGACACAATGACCAGTATAGATAATTCAATTGTTGGGAAGGCGGTTAGAAAATTCTGTTTTGAACCTGATACAAAGGTAATGACTTATTCTGGTAAATTAATTTCAATGAAAGATATCGAGATAAATACAAGATTAAAGAACGGCTCTACCGTATTGTCGGTAATGCGACTGAGCAATCTTGATTCTTCTGGAAATATTAACATGCCAATGTATGAGATTGCGACCGGGGAAGATAACGGTCTAATCTATGTGACAGGCTCACACCTTGTATACGACCCTAAACTAAAAGAATATGTAAACGTTGAAAATCTAGAAGCCGGAGATAAATGTAAGTTATCGACAAAGGAGTGTCGCGAGCTATCGTGTCTTATAACATCAGACCACACAATACCTATAGGGGACTGGATATTTCACGATTGGGAGGATAATAACGGCTCCCCTTCCAAGAGTATCCAATAAGAATATTATACATCAATATTATCAATATACTATATATGAGCGGTTCATCTGATTCGGTATTTACATCTGTAAGTAATTTATATAAAAAGGCTGGATATCTTAATTTATATGGTATTGATTTAATTATTACTTTGGTAATATGTGTTTTATTTTCACTAATAATGACATATTATTCAGTAATAAATAATTTACAACCTATAAAAGCAGATTGGGACAATAATAAATGTAAACCTTCGGTTATTCCGTTTGCTGGGATTATTAATAAACCCGATGGCGATACGGTATTTGAATTCACTCAGAAAAATTTTATGTATTGTGGTCAATCAATCCTTAAGAGCATCGTTGACGGGGCGTTTACTCCTATATATCTAGCGTTTGAGATGATTAATAATGTATTTAGGCAACTAGCAGCTCAATTAACGGAGGTATTTAATCAATTAGTAAATATGCAGGGGACCTCATCGGGAATATTTGGGGGAATACACAAGGCACTTAGTTCGATGCTTATACCACTACAGTATTTCATTATAAACGTCAAGGATATGATAAATAAAATTCAAGGTGTCATAATATTACTTCTATATTCTTTGATGGGTCCATTATTTTCGCTCCTTGGTGCGTTTGATTTACTTATACACGCGTTTGGAATTTTCATGGGCATTGTGATTGCTGCGGCAATTGCCCTCGTAACGGCCGCTGCGATAGCATATGCCATCTGGCCACTTGGGTGGATGGTGGGTGTCGTGATAACTCCGTTTGCAGTAGCCGCATCCATACTCGCCGCAGCGGTTACCGTAATATGTATAATGCTTATTATTACTATAAATGAAGCAAAAAAAGCGGCAAATCAATGCTTTGACCCGAATACGAAGGTTAAGACTCAGTCTGGAGAGTTAATTGCTATGAAGGATTTAGAATTAAATACAATTCTCAAAAATGGAACAAGAGTTGTATCTGTAATGAAATTAAACAATATAGATGAGAATGGAGATATAATCAATAAAATGTATGAAATACAAAACGGTGAAGATAATGAAACTATATATGTAACCGGAACTCATTTAGTATATGACCCTATAATCAAGGAATTCGTCGCCGTTAACAATCTGCGTGGGGAGAATCCATCGCGCATATCGGTGAAGGCGTGCCCTATTCTAGCATGTTTGATCACTACTAATCATACTATCCCTATAGGAGATTGGATATTTCACGACTGGGAGGATAATAATGGGTCGTCCTCAAAATCAGTAGCGTAATTATATTAAGGATTAATCTGTAATAGATTTTAAACTCAATATAATTAAAATCTATATATTTTTTATAATGACCATAAATATTCTTGGGGTTAAAATGAGACTAGAGCTTATAATTGTATCTATGTTTGTTGGTTGTATTATAGCAACAACCTCCTTCTGTAGTTGTGCTGGTGGAGTTCGCGAAGGATTCATAATAGGCACAAACTTAGCTGGTGCGGCAATCGACTACTCGATGGGCGATGGTGTTAAGGGAAGTTACCTCGTAAAACCCGATGAATTCGATAAGTTAGAGACGAATGTCAAGGGACTAGGTGTCCCACTTCCCGAGGGTAAATTATCGTTGTTCGGTGAAAATGAGATGAATCCAAACTGCTGTCCATCCACATATAGCAGCTCAAAGGGGTGTGTCTGCGCAACCCCCGAACAAATCAAATTTATCAATCAACGTGGTGGTAACAGAAGATTAGACGAGTAATTAAAAAATATATTAATATTATTGTTTTTATATTTTTAAATGTGGATTTTAAATGTGGATTTTAAATGTGGATTT
>Ga0209630_10001583_pt1 | contig 24012 bp, 23 predicted proteins | sample COG_01_FD_184745 | JGI IMG/M metagenome (GOLD analysis project Ga0209630, IMG submission 184745) | Pelagic Microbial community sample from North Sea - COGITO 998_met_01 (SPAdes) (version 2) | ecosystem: Environmental > Aquatic > Marine > Neritic zone/Coastal water | place: Helgoland, sampling... | reverse complement strand
GTAGGTAATTCAAAAGCTGACATAAAAGTTTGGGCAGGGGCAAATCAGGCTATTGTTGTTAATGCAAGCAAAACCGTATTAAAAAAAGCAGAAGCCGTAACTGACGTATCAAAATTTTTTGAACGACAATCTATAAATTTCTCACATTGGAGACATGTGTTTCGCCTTCATCACTGGATAAAAAATCTTTTGCTCTTTGTGCCATTACTAGCAGCTCATCAGTTTGGCAATATTCATTCGCTCAATTCTTTGCTTATAGCATTTTTCTCATTTAGTTTTTGTGCATCTTCGGTGTATATATCAAATGACTTATTAGATTTAGACAACGATCGCAAGCATCCTCACAAACGTTATCGTCCATTTGCTTCAGCGGTTGTTCCAATCCAATATGGTGTTGTACTAATACCCATTTTTGCAATTTTAAGTCTTGTACTTGGGTTAAGTGTTGGAAGCGGTTTTACTATATGGCTAATTAGTTATTTCATATTAACAACAGCGTACTCATTATATTTAAAGCAGTTTGTATTGATTGATTGTTTAACTTTAGCTGGGCTTTATACTTTGCGCATTATTGCTGGCACTGCAGCAGTATCTGGGACGCTTTCATTTTGGTTGTTAGCGTTTTCGGCATTTATCTTTTTATCTCTGGCTTTTGTAAAGCGTTATGCAGAGCTTCAATTGCAGGACCGAACAGGAAATATTGATTCTTACGGAAGGGGTTATAATATTAAAGATGCTCCATTAGTTCAGTCATTTGGTGTTACAGCAGGCTATGCAGCTGTTCTAGTTCTGGCACTATACTTAAACGGTGAAACAGTTATTAAGCTTTATACACAACCTGAACTGATTTGGTTTGCCGTGCCACTAGTGCTTTTCTGGGTAAGTTGGATATGGATAAAAGCTCACAGGGGTGAAATGCATGATGATCCAATTGTATTTGCTCTAAAAGATCGGATAAGTCAAATCTCTGCAATATGCCTATCATGTCTTTTTCTTATGGCAATATAGTGGAAGCTTCAATAATTCATTATTTTTTAAATGTTTTTAAAACACAAAATTTAAATGAAAAAGAAATACTTTATATCTTATGAGCAAAAGAATATCATTCTTTAGCTTACCAGCATTCGCACTGTTAGTTGCATTTATTTATTATCTACCATGGGCGTTTGAGGCATTTCAGATAGTAGGTGTTAGTGACAACCTTGATGGTGAAGTAGTAATAAATCATATTATTGGGCAAATTTATAAAGGAGAGCCTAGTGCTTCGTTCCTTGCATTAAATGGACAAATACCAAGTTTGGCGCTTCCAAGGTTTATGCAGCCGCTCTCTATAGTATATTTACTTGAGAGTTCGTGGCTATCTTATGTAGTTATTGATATCTTTGTTCGTTCAATCGCCTTTGCGGGAATATATCTATTAGCCAGTTTAAAAGAACTTAATAAGCTTTCTTGCCTTTTACTTGCTCTTTGCTTTTCAACATCAATTAGTTTTTCGGTGTTTTTACTATCTGTAGCTGGAATACCACTCATAATTTATCTTTTAATGATTTTAAAAAAGTTAGATGGAATAAAACAAGCACTCACTAATTTTGGGCTTTTTTTAATTGGTTCGAATATGTCGTTTGCTCTTTCTGGATTATTTGTAGCTTTGATGATGCCTCTGATTTTGTTATTTGGATTTAAAGAACCAATAACCAGAAATTTGATATTTGGATATTTTTTCCTATGTTTAGGAATAGTTCTAGGAAATATTAATCTCTTTTATGCACAATTTTTTAGCAATATTACTTGGCATCGATCTGAATGGACCGTCTTTCGAGAAACAGATTATTCTCTTTGGCTTGATATATCAAAAACTCTCGCTGCAAGCCTTTTTGGTAATCCTTTTTATCATGTGACTTACAGCTTAACTTTCTCTGTCTGCGCTCTTATTGGTTTTTTTGTGCTTTCCAAAGACTACCGTAAATCTAATTTATGCTTTTTAATTTGCCTCCTTATTTTTTTTATACTGACCTTCACTTTCTCAACATCATCATTATCATATCCACTAAGAGATACAGTGCCGTTCTTAAACTCTTTTCAATGGGATAGGTTTTATTTTTTATATTCAACGATCATATTCGTTTCACTCATCTTCCTATTTAAATCAGCTGAATTTAATCGTAGACATACAACTATCTTGATTGCACTTGTTTCGCTTCAACTCAGTTACAACCTAATTCAAACACCTCATCTTAACGCAGCAATGAAACTTTTCGTAGGTAGAGATACAGGCACAAGTTTTAAAGAATATTACAAAACTAATGACTACAAATCTATTCAAAAATTAGTAGGAGATGATGCCGTCATGTCTGTTGGAATTGATCCCATGATTGCGCCTATGAATGGAATTCGAGCTATAGATGGATATCATGTACTCTATCCACTTAGCTATAAAAAAGATTTTAGAAAAGTAATAGCAAAGTCAATAATATCAACAAACAAAGCTAATTACTTCGACAAATGGGGTAATAGAGTCTATGCATTTTACCCAAAAGGGAATCCAAATTTACTTGATTTTTGTGCTGCTTATAGGATTGGTGCTCAATATGTAATATCCAGTGAACAAATCTCAAATGAGATGGTTGGTGAGGTTAAAACCTTTAACTCCCAAGATAATATTATCCTTTATAAAATTTTCAATGCAAAGTGCACTATCTAATATTAAACAATATATTGAAATTAAGCTTGCTCTCTTAATTAATTTTTAAGAGACTAATTAAAAGTTGCTAGTCTTTATATTACAGATAATAATATTGCTCAAAACTTCTTTCAAATGAGTCAAAAATGACACAGGGAGCTTCTGACAATGGCAAAGAAAACAGTCAAACAACAGTTAGTTGATATAGAAAAGGAGTTAGAGAAACTTCTTAAACAAATTAAATTACTTAATAAGATATATTTATCTAAAAGTATATTAAATAGATTAGTTGAACAGAATTTGGCCCTATTGATATCCCTTTCCATAATAAAAATTTACTTTTTTAGGCCCTATTAAATATTTGACACTTGGGGCACCTCGTTTTGATTTTGTTATGATTTTACTTATTTTAATAAAAAGTTTTTTAATGACAGCAGCAATAGATAAATATAAAATAGTATTTCCTAAGATTGATTTAGATCATAAATAGTTTTTTTCATCAAAAAATATAATTATCATTTATGGCAACGCATCTAGGTAATTTTATGAAGATAGGTAATTATATAATTAATAGAGATTCTCCAGCATTTATAATAGCTGAGCTTTCTGCAAATCATAATGGATCTATAGAAATTGCTAAGGAAACTATCAGAGCCGCCAAAGACGCTGGAGCAGACTGCGTAAAACTTCAAACTTATACACCTGACACCATTACTCTTGACCATAAGAGTGACCACTTTAAAATTTCTCAAGATACTGTTTGGGATGGACAATATTTATATGATTTATATAACCAAGCTTATACGCCTTGGGAGTGGCATGAAGAACTTTTCCAAACATGTAAAGAGGAGGGCTTAGAGTCATTTTCTTCTCCTTTTGATTTTACAGCAGTTGATTTTTTAGAAGAATTGAATGTTCCAGCTTATAAAATTGCATCTTTTGAAATAACTGATATTCCATTAATTGAATACACAGCCTCCAAAATGAAACCAATAATTATATCTACAGGAATCGCTACTTTTAACGATATAAGGCTAGCAGTAGAGACCTGCAGAGATGTTGGAAATAATGATGTGGTTTTATTAAAGTGTACTTCAAGTTATCCTGCGCCTCTAGATGAGGCAAATATGATAATGATATCTGATTTGGCAAAAAAATTTGATGTCATAGTTGGTTTATCAGATCATACACTTGGATTAGTAGCACCTATTACATCAATAGCTTTAGGAGCTAAAATTATTGAAAAACACTTCATACTTGATAAATCAGTAGGGGGACCAGATGCATCGTTTTCAATGGATAAAAATGAATTCAGCAAAATGGTTAAATCTATTAGGCAGGCTGAAATGTCTTTGGGAAATATAGACTATTCATTAACTGAAAAACAGGAGAAAAGCAGGGTATTTTCTAGATCATTATTTGCTGTAAAGGACATTGAAGCAGGAGAAAAAATAACTAAAGAAAACATTAGATCTATAAGGCCCGGTTACGGACTTCATCCAAAATATTTTAATAGAATTTTAGAAACAAAATTATCAAAAAAGATTAAAAAAGGCAGCCCTCTTGATCAGTCATATCTAAGCATAAAGTTAGATTAGATATCTTAAACTTAGGACCAGAAGCTATAATTCACTTATGACAATAGCACATGAAGCCTGGTTAGTTGTAAGGTATAAAATTAATGAGCGATTGCGCTTTGAAAGAAATTTGCATAATCAAAATATCGAGTTTTATATCCCTAGAATTTTTACCAATACCCCCAAAGGCGACAACCAGAAGCCAGAAGAGCTTTTTCCAGGCTATGGGTTTGTTCGACTGGCCAATACTAATCTTCAAGCCCTTAGAAATACGCTGGGTTTGATCACCATCATCAGGTTTGGTGATCAGCTTGCGATTGCCAAACACTCCATGATCACTCAATTCAAAGAATTGGAATGCTCCTCAAAAACTCAGCCAATCCCTGTCAAGGGACTTGCTAAGGATGATAAGGTGATGATTACCGCAGGCCCTTTTAAGGGCTACATGTCTAAAATTTTAAAAACCAGTGTGAAGGACAGAGTGACCATTCTCATTTCATTGCTGGGCTCAGAAAGAACGCTTACGCTTTCAGCTAGTAACTTGCAAAAACAGTAGTTTTTTTTAGACGTAAATGTTAAATTGTTCAAAATATGAACGGATCTAATCCGTGCGGTAGCTATTGGCTTATAAATCAGGCGAATAACTTAACTCCAAACATTCGCATATAACCTAAATTAAATTTAAGTATGACAAAGACTCCAAACAGTTTAGATGACTCTTTGAGTGAGGCTGATCTCATGGTCATGGTTGAAATAGAGAAAAATAGCAGTGTTAATCAAAGAGCTCTCGCAAAGACATTTAATATGAGTCTTGGAAAAATAAACTACTGCATCAAGGCTTTGATAGATATTGGGTTCATCAAACTCGATAACTTTTCTAACGCACAAAATAAATTAAAATATCTATATATTTTAACCCCTCAAGGCATTGCGGCAAAGACACATTTAACTAAAAAATTTTTAAAGATCAAAGAAGAAGAATATAATAAACTAAAAGAGCTACTATGAATAATTTACCCACTGACCCATTGAATAATAATTATGATGATGAAATAGATCTGCGTGAATTATTTCATGTTCTTCGGGGTAAGATATTTCACATAGGATTAATAACATCTATATTTTCACTGATCTCAATTATATATGCACTCATGCTCCCTAATATCTACCAGTCACAGGCTATTATGATGGCAGCAGAAGATAATAATACAGGGATGAGTGGGATCCTTGGACAGTATGGTGGGATGGCAAGTTTAGCTGGGATTTCTTTGCCTTCTGATTCAAACTCAAAAACCCAAGAAGCTATAGCTAGAATCAAGTCTTTTGAATTTATCTCTAATTCTTTCTTACCTCGTATAAAGCTTGAGGATTTAATGGCTGTTAAAAAATGGAATCAAGCAAACAATACTCTGACTTATGATGCAAGTGTTTTTAACTCAGAGTCGCTTCAATGGGTTCGAAAAGCCAGTCCCCCAAGATCAATTATTCCCTCCTTGCAAGAAGCGTATGAAGAATTCAAGAAAATCATGGCGATCTCTCAAGACAAAAAAACATCTTTAATAACATTGTCGGTTGAGCATGAATCCCCTTTCATAGCTCAGCAATGGGTTGAGATTATGGTTGAGCAAATAGATCAACTTATGAGAGATAAGGATAAGCAGACGGCCATGAACTCAATTGAATATCTTAATAGCCTTGTTCCTACCGTCAATTATGAGGAAATAAAAAAAGCTCTTTCTTCGCTGCAAGAGGATCAAATGAAACGATTAATGATGGTTGAGGCAAATGAGAATTACGTTTTTAAGGTTCTGGACTCACCAATAGTGCCAGAAATAAAATCCCAACCTAAGCGGGCACTCATTGTTATCTTGGGTTCTATATTAGGGATGATACTTAGCGTTCTGGGCGTTCTGGTTTTTCATTACACAAGAAAATCTTCCTAGCATGACGAGCCTGGCTTTCGATGAAAGCTATAATTAAAGGTAACTCTTTTTTCTATAAATTGAATAATTTTTTTTCAGTAATAATTAGAGATAACTCAAGCTATGTTAGCGAAAGACTAAGGTGCATATTAATTAAATGAAAATACTTGTTACAGGCGGAGCAGGATTTATTGGGTCAGCCCTTGTTCGCCACATCATTAACAACACAAATAATAGCGTAGTTAATGTAGATAAATTGACTTACGCAGGAAATCTAGAGTCGCTTGCCAGTATCGCTAATAACGACAGATACTTGTTTGAGAGGGTAGATATTTGCAATAAAGTTAAGTTGGAACGAATTTTTAATACCTATAAGCCCGATGTCGTTATGCATTTGGCAGCAGAAAGTCATGTTGATAGGTCAATCGATAGTCCTAATGATTTCATCCAAACAAATATAGTTGGGACTTATAATATGCTAGAGGTGGCAAGAGCATATTGGTTGGATTTGGCTGATACAAATAAAGCATCATTTAGATTTCATCATATATCGACTGATGAGGTTTATGGTGATTTGGAGAGCGATGTTCATCTCTTTAAAGAAGATACGCCGTACGCGCCGAGTTCTCCGTATTCGGCATCAAAAGCCGCTTCAGATCATTTAGTTCGCGCATGGCATAGGACATACAAATTACCTATTATCATAACGAACTGTTCAAACAATTATGGTCCTTATCATTTTCCAGAAAAGTTAATCCCGTTAGTCATACTTAATGCACTTGATGGCAAGCCCCTGCCAATTTATGGGGCTGGCAACCAGGTGCGTGACTGGCTGTATGTTGAAGATCATGCACGTGCATTATATACAGTAATCACCAAAGGTGTCATTGGTGAGACCTACAACATTGGGGGTCATAATGAAAAAGCCAATATTGACGTCGTCAAATTGATTTGTGATTTGTTAGATGAGTTAGTGCCATTAGGCACTGGCTCATATAAAGCGCAGATTATCCATGTCGCGGATCGGCCTGGCCATGACAAGCGGTACGCGATAGATGCGAGTAAAATTGCCAGAGATCTTGGCTGGACCCCAGAAGAAACTTTCGAGTCAGGCATCCGTAAAACCATTCAATGGTATTTAGATAATTCACAATGGTGCACAAATGTGCAAAATGGCGTCTTTAAACAAGAAAAGTAGGGGGAGTAATTGATGAAAGGTATTATTTTGGCTGGTGGTTCAGGCAGTCGTTTGTATCCAATTACGAGAGGAGTCTCAAAGCATTTATTGCCTATATATGACAAGCCAATGATTTATTACCCGCTGTCGGTTTTAATGCTAGCGGGTATAAAGGATGTCTTAATTATCACTTCGCCAGAAGACAAGCCCGCCTTTATCCGCGTGCTGGGCGACGGTAGAGCGTTTGGCATCAGACTGTCGTATGCGGAACAGCCTAATCCAAATGGTTTGGCGGAAGCTTTTATTATTGGTGAAGAATTCATAGGGAATGACCGTGTTTGTTTGGCCTTGGGCGACAATATTTTTTGGGGGCAAGGATTCAGCGCTATTTTAAAGCGTGCTGCTAGTCGAAATAGTGGCGCATCTGTATTTGGCTATCAGGTTAAAGATCCAAAGCGTTTTGGTGTGGTCGCATTTGATGAAAATCAACAAGCCATCAGCCTCGAAGAAAAACCTGAAAATCCCCAATCTAACTTTGCGGTTACAGGGCTTTATTTTTATGACAACGACGTGATTGAAATGGCCAAACAAACCAAGCCTTCAGCTCGTGGTGAGCTAGAAATAACAACTCTTAATCAAATGTATTTGGAGCGTGGTGATTTAAATGTTGAGTTACTGGGGAGAGGCTTTGCTTGGTTAGATGCAGGAACACATGAAAGTTTTTTAGAGGCAGCTATGTTTGTAGAGACTATTGAAAAACGACAAGGTTATAAAATAGCCTGTCTGGAAGAAATTGCTTTGAATAATGGCTGGTTAAGTGCCCATCAAGTACTAAAAATAGCTAAAGAGCTGTCTAAAAATAGCTATGGGCAATATCTGAAAAGCATCTGCATGTCTGAGAGGTGAAGAAAATTTCTATGGGTAAAAAAGAAAAATATGTAACTGAATTGCAAGCTTTTATTAGCTTTGTAAATCAGCTCAATCATGATCAGGTTTATCCACACACCATAGAGTGCGCATTTGAAGCGCTCTCCGATTGGTCAGTTTTCCATACCATGACTGAAGTTAAATCGTGGTTCCTGTCACAAAAAGAAAATTCTAATTTGGTTGTAGAAAATATAGCCTTAAAAGATATGAGTGATTGGCTTATTGATGACAACACGGGGAATGTATACCATCAATCAAAGGACTTCTTTGTAATACGAGGTATTCGAGTGTCCTCGGACACAAGAGAGAGAGGTAGTGGTTGGGATCAGCCGATAGTTGAACAGGTGGGATACGATGGCGGTTTGCTGGGTTTGATTAGAAAAAGGTTTTCTGGAATTCCACATTATTTATGTGAAGCAAAAGAGGAACCAGGAAATTATGGTAAAGTGCAAATTAGCCCTACCTTACAGGCAACTTTTGCAAATTTAAATCAAGCGCATGGTGGGCGAAAGCCAAGATTTTCGGAATTGTTCATTAATAGATACTCGAACAAGTCCGTTAAAGTTCTTTTTGATAGTTGGTTAGCTGAAGATGGTGGGCGATTACACTTAAAGAGAAACAAAGGTATCATGATAGAGGTTGATGCAGATTATAAAATTGATGTTCCCAGTGACAATTTTATTTGGTTAAGCCTCTATCAAATAAAGACACTGCTCAAAGAGGATGCTTGGATTAACCCGCACGTAAGAGGTATTCTTGCTCATATCTAGGGTAGCTAGAATTGGAGTACTAGGCTGCGCTAATATTGCGGAACGTTTTATACTGCCGGCGATTATTGATAGTGATCTTTTTGAGTTAGTCGGAGTTGCAAGTAGATCAAAAGATAAAGCTGACTCTTTTTCCAATACCTTTAATACCAAAGCCTATTACAGTTATGACTCTTTACTTCAATCAAATCTTGATGCCATTTACATACCCTTGCCAAATGGCATGCATTATGAATGGATAAAAAGGGCGCTTAATAAAAAATTGCATGTGTTGGTAGAAAAGTCTATGGCGTGTGATTTAGACGAAGTAAAAGAATTAAATCAATTGGCTAGAGATAATGGGCTTGCACTGGTAGAAAACTTCCAATTCAGGTTCCATAGACAGCTAAAATTTATTCAAAATCAAATTAAATTAGGTTATCTTGGTGAAATAAAGCTGTTGCGTTCTAGCTTTGGTTTCCCCCCTTTTGAAGATCAAGATAATATTCGCTATCAGAAGACTCTTGGTGGTGGGGCCTTGCTCGACGCTGGCGCTTACACTATCAAAGTATCTCAAATTTTTCTTGGAGAGGAAATTTACGTTGATAGTGCGAATCTAACAACACCTCATAATAAGGAGGTTGATATTTGGGGCAGTGCATTTATTAAGCAAAAAAATGGATATTTGACGGCTCAAATAGCTTTTGGTTTTGATCACTTTTATCAAAACACATTAGAAATATGGGGAAGCAAAGGAAAGTTAACAGCTAGCAGGATCTTTACTGCTGGGCCAGGTGTTCAGGCAAAAGTTACGATAGAGAACAGGGATGGCATTGAAGCCATTAATTTACCAGAAGATAATCATTTTCTTAACATGCTCGATCATTTTAGTAAGTTAATTAATACAGGCAATGGCCTAGATGATGAGTATAGTCAAAATATAAACCAAGCACGATTAATTAAAGAATTAGTTGAGAAGTCGTTAATGGCATAAGCCTATTCATTGAGTAAATTACGGACTCTTACAATTAAATGGAGGTCTAAAAATATCAGAATATTTTTGCCCTAAGTTTTTTATCATAAATTACAAATCATAAAGTCTATTACCGTGGGTATATCGTGTCTAAAATAAAGCTTTCTACACTGGTTCTGAAAGGCTTGTCTTGGAATTTTTCGTCAAGACTTCTAAGCAACTTATCGCAGTTGTTTATATATTTCATTCTGGCAAGAATCTTACAGCCTGCTGAGTTCGGTATTATGGCTTCATTAGCTGTCTTTATTAATTTATCAAATATGTTCGCAACCGCCGGTCTAGGAAATGCGAATATTCAAAGCAAGTCTCTTAGTGCGGAAAGATTCTCTACTATATTTTATCTTAGTCTTGCGATAAGTATTACGCTTTATTTGATTATTTACTTATCGGCTCCTTATTTAAGTGGAATATTAAATATCAGCAATGATTTTGTCAGTCTGCTGCGTATATATGGCCTTACAATACTATTTACTGTAATTAATAGCATACAGATAAGTGAATTATCACGAAATCTGGCCTTTGAGAAAATATTTTATTGTTCTACGATTCCAACCATTATCTCTGGTGTTGTCAGCATCGGTTTAGCGTATGCTGGGTTTGGAATTTATGCATTAATTGCTAATGTTGGCCTTGCTGGGATATTAAGCATAGCGTTCTGCGCAATTTACTATTCACCAATTCCAAGATTTTCTTTTAACTTCGAGATAGCTAAAAAATCATTAAGTTATTCGGGAAACTTGTTTTTCGCAAGTCTGGCTGATGAAATATATAAATCAACAATTACAATCTCAATTGGTAAAGTTTATAGCGCAAGCACCCTTGGGTATTACAATTTAGGCAAACAACTACCCACATTTGTTGCGTCAACTATTAACGCAACTATAGCTTCGGTTTTTTTCCCAGTATTTTCAGACTTACAAAACGATCTAATAGCGGGGAAAAAGATGCTAAGGTCATCAATCAGGACGTTAAATATCTTAATATTCCCATTGTTATGCTTAACTATTTTGCTGGCGGAAGATGTTGTATCTGTATTGTTAACAGATAAGTGGCTCCCCAGTGTCATTTACATTCAATATTTTGCAGTGATTATGGGACTGCATCATATATATGCCAATAGTTCACACTATATAAATGCATTAGGCTATAGTTCCGTGACATTGAGATATGCGCTGATTAATAAACTTATTGGATTTATTGTTTTGGCGTTGACCATAAACAAAGGTGCTACCGAAATCGTTGCGGGACAACTTTTGGTTGTCATACTGTCGATTATTTTTAATGCCCTTCCCAATAAAAAATATATAGAATATTCTTTTAAAGAGCAGGCGAGTGACATTATCCCAGCATTGGCTATAAGTATATTTGTATATTTTGTATTCGTCGCAATAAACATTGAAATTACTAATCAGCTCATTCGAATCATACTTGTAACATCCTTCTTCTTAATCGCATATTTGCTGATGATCTTTGTATTTAGGCTTAAGGTGATAGAAGACTGGGCAAAAATACTGAAAAGTAGTTAGGGGTGAAAACTAATAATTAAAACATTAATGTATTTTTCTATGTTGTGAGAAAATAGTGATGTTAATTGATAATATAATTTATGAAAAAAAATATGATTCGTTACGGTCAGCAAGAAATTACTCAAGAAGATATTGATGCCGTTGCTGAGGCTTTGATGTCTTCTAATTTAACTCAAGGCCCAAAAATTGAAGAGTTTGAGAGGAGTGTTCTAAGCTTTACTAGCACAAAAAATGCATTTGCAGTTAATAGTGCGACATCTGCGCTCCATATTTCCTGTCTTGCCTTAGACCTCGGCCCGGGTGATTGGTTGTGGACCTCCCCTAACAGTTTTGTCGCATCCGCAAATTGTGCATTATATTGCGGGGCTAATGTAAGCTTTGTCGATATTGATCCCGACACTTATAATATGTGTCCGATTTTGCTTGAAAAAAAACTTATTGATGCAAAAAAGCAAGGGCAGTTGCCAAAGATCCTAGTTCCCGTGCATTTTTCTGGTCAGTCTTGCGATATGAAAGCAATTTATGAATTAAGTCAAATTTACGGATTTAGTATCATCGAGGATGCGTCTCATGCTATTGGTGGAATGTATAAGGATGATCCCATAGGCAGTTGTAAGTTTAGCCATATCACCGTTTTTAGTTTTCATCCTGTGAAAATTATAACTACTGGTGAAGGTGGAATGGCATTAACCAATTCAGAAAAACTTGCAGAAAGGCTATCGCTATTTCGGAGTCATGGAATAATAAGAGATACCAACTTAATGACTAAAGAGTCAGATGGCCCCTGGTATTATCAGCAGATTGCTTTGGGCTATAACTACAGAATGACTGATATTCAGGCCGCGCTAGGATTGAGCCAGATCACTAGGCTCACTAAATTTGTAAATAGACGTCAAGAGCTAGCCCAAAGGTATAATGAACTCTTAAAGGATCTTCCATTGAAGTGTCCTTTTCAGCGTAACGATTGTTACAGTTCATTTCATTTATATGTGGTTCGATTAGATTTAGAGAGAATAGTTGTTACCCATCGAAAGGTTTTCGAATCTTTGCGTGATAAAAATATAATGGTGAATCTCCACTACATACCTATTCATATGCAACCTTTTTATCAAAATATGGGATTCTCGGAGGGCGATTATCCTGAGGCAGAAAAATATTATAGTGAAGCCATTAGTATACCATTACATCCCTCACTATCTTTTGAGGACCAAGATTTTGTAGTTGATTGCCTAAAGAGGTCCTTAGAGCTGTGAGTATTTGTATTATACCTGCGAGGGGGGGTAGCAAGCGTATACCAAGAAAGAATATAAAAGAGTTCTTTGGCAAACCAATGATAGCCTGGTCAATTGAGGCAGCTCGAAAATCGCATATTTTCAGTAAAATACTGGTGTCTACTGACGATGATGAGATCGCCTCTATAGCAAAAGCGATGGGAGCTGAAGTGCCTTTCTTGCGACCCCAGGAGTTAGCGGATGACTATGCTTCGACTGGGGATGTTATGGCGCATGCATGTCGATGGATCATGCGTGAGGGGATGGAGTCAGCAGTTGTTTGTTGTCTATACCCAACGGCTCCGTTTGTCCAACCCTCCGATTTAAAGGAAGCTATATCTATAATGGAAGCCGGTAATTGGAAATATGTATTTACGGTAGGCGAATACTCATCGCCGATTTTTAGGTCATTTACCCAAGATTCTGATGGAGGCATCAAAATGCTTTTTCCAGAGTGTTTCGAGACTCGTTCTCAGGACTTAGATAATGTGTACCATGATGCGGGTATGTTTTATATGGGCTCACTAAACACATGGATTTCAGGTGTTAGGATGTTTGATAGTCATTCTTTTCCACTAAAAATTCCCATGTGGAGAGTTCAGGATATCGATACCCCTGAGGATTGGGATAGGGCCGAACTACTTGCGGCCTCGATCATAAAGGTCAAATGATCCGTGAGATTTTTAATTGCTAAGCTGATATGAATAAAAATTTCACTGGTTCACCAAGCCTAATCATATTTAAAGAATTCATTGGTTGGAGATATTTTAATGGATAAGTTTGCTATAAAGACAAAAATAGATAATAAAATATATGCACTATTCAACGCTATTTCAGAAGTTATTTTTCGGTTGGATTCTGGTAACAAAGCTCTCTTACATAATAATTTAAAATATAAGGGAATTCATAAAGGCGAGGCTTGTTATATTTTAGGAACAGGACCGTCATTGAGTACTTTATCCAGCCTTGAGATAGACCATGTAAAAAAGTATAAAACCATTGCGGTAAATTCATATTATAAATCAGATGTTTCAGATATATTAACGCCCAATTATTACTGCCTGATGGATAACCTTTATTGGGAAGACTGGTCACATACCTACGAGGAAATAATCAACTCATATGGACCAACTATGAAAACGCAGTTTATAACAGACTATAGGGCAAAAACTATTTTGTCCTCGCAATTAGCTTGTGATGACTCGTTATATTTATATACAAAGAAGTACCCTTACGATAGCGTTTCTTGTGATATAACAAAAAACATACATGGTGTAATGAATGTTATTTCTTACGCTATAATAACATCCATGTATCTTGGATTTGATAAAATATATTTATTAGGGTGTGACTATAATGCTTTTTGCAATATGGGCAATGGACATTGCTACGATGATAAAGATGAGCTGTCGCAAGTTAACTATGATTTGGCTTTCTATCTAAAGTTTTATTGGATTTGTACTGAATTTCATTATTTGATATCTAAATTAGCTCGAGAGAATTCTGTTTCTATAGTTAATCTAACTGACGCTAGTTTATTGGATGCATATCCAAGAATGAACTTTACGGAGCACCTCAAAGGTGCGAGGTAATAGTAACCAATCAATAAGACTTCGGCATTTCAGTTTAGATACCATTTTTATCTCTTTGTTTTTGATATTATTTGCGATCCAACAGCCGTACTCACTTTTAAGTTGTTATATTTTGCCATTTGTTTATCTTTTATTGCACAAAGGAACTATTTCATTCAGTAGACAGACATTACTTATTTTTTTGGCAGCTATAGGGTTATGTATGCCAGCTATGTTTTTAATAAATCATGGATATACGCCCTTAATATATATAATGATGTCACCAGTTCTTATGCTCTTTGCAAGAGCATATGCCAGGAAAAACATCTTTTCCATTTCATCGTCACTTAAGTATTCGTTCTGGATTCTAATGACTGTTGTTCTTATAGGAGTTTATGTTAATCGTGACGAAATTGCTCCTTTGGAGGGGCTAATAGCAGGAACTAGCACTAACGGTATACCCTCCTATTTTATTGTATTATTCATCGCTTATGCAATCTCTGCATTGCGTGCTGTTGGTCATTTACCTATATTTGCGGCATTTTCAACGTTTCTTATTTCTGTTATTGGTCTAGGTCGCGGTTCAATTATTATTGCAGCAATATTGTTGATTTTCGTACTAAGTTTTGAGTTTTATCTTTCAAAGATTAAAACTTTCTATAAATTTATTATTTTAATATTCATAGCTATATCCGCAACAGCTTATATTGCTTCAAATTGGAGTCAGCTATCGACATTAGTAGAGAATATAATATTAGGGTCAAAGTTCGTAGATGGCTTGTATGATGACGCTAGAGGCCAGATGATCTCAGAATATTTAGCTAAGCTAGATATTTTGCATTTTTTCTTGGGAGCAGACTATTTAGGAACCTCAATTTTAGAAAAATATGATGGCAATCCTCATAATTCCTACATTAGGGTCCATGCATTTTATGGACTTGGAGGATTAGTATTGATTTTTTTACCAGTGCTGATTATCTTTTTTAAAAAAATTAATTGGCATTTTAAATTTGCTGTGTTCTTTTTGATACTTTGCGGTTTAATTAGAGGTATTTCTGAGCCTATATTTTTTCCATCTCTTTTAGATTTTTTCTATGTCTTATATTTTTTTATATTTTATTATCATTATAATTCGCACTATCCTGTAAAGTCTTAATTTATGATTCGTTTCATTATTGCTCGTTTAATACGCAAGCTAAACATCCCCGCTGTTAGACTGTCTAGCATTTGTTCTACCTCGAAGGTCGAATCAGGGTCCTCGTTTATAGAATCCACAATGGATTCGTATAGTTTTTGTGGTTTCTATTGCGATATCCATTTGACGGATATAGGTAAGTTTGTTTCGATTGCTAATAATGTGAAAATAGGAGGAGTGAATCATCCGATGAGCTGGGTTTCAATGTCTCCTGTCTTCTATCAGGGACGTGATAGCATTTCGAAAAAGTTTTCTAGATTTCAGCTCCCTAGCCATAAAAAGTCACTGATAGGAAATGATGTCTGGATTGGTAATTCAGCAATTATACTTTCTGGTGTCAAAGTTGGAAATGGGGCCGTGATCGGTGCTGGTGCGGTTGTAACCAAAGATGTCCCAGCCTACGCTATAGTCGGAGGTAGCCCTGCTAGAGTTATCCGCTATAGGTTTTCTGATGAAATTATACTTAAGCTCAGTCAGATTAACTGGTGGGACTTAGGTGATAAGGAGATACTTAGGCTCTCTAAATATATTAGGTCGCCTGACAAGTTTATTGAATATATTGAAGCGAATAATGATTAGGTATTATTTATGAATGAATTAATTTGCACTACTTGTATTATGGACTCGACCGACCCAAACATAAAATTTGATGAAAATGGTGTTTGTGATTATTGCCATAACTTTAAAACGGAAATATTACCAAATTGGGAGTCAATGCTTAAAGACAATACTTCGTTGATGGCAATCAAAGATGCAATTAAATCATCATCAAAAAATCCTGATTTCGACTGCATAATAGGACTGAGTGGAGGTCTTGATAGTTCTTACGCTGCCTATATTGCCAAAGAGGTAATGGGCCTTAGACCTTTGCTATTCCATGTTGATGCCGGTTGGAATACTTCTCAAGCAGTAGGCAACATTGAAAAGCTGGTAAATGGGCTTGGCTTGGATTTATATACCTCTGTTATTAATTGGGAAGACGTGAAGCGACTTCAATGTGCTTTTTTTAAATCTGGTATACCAGATCAAGATTTAGTTCAGGATGCAGCATTTTTTTCCGAGCTTTATAGGTTTGCGCAAAAAAACAATATCAAACATATTATAACCGGTTCGAATTTCTCTACTGAATGTTGCCGAGAGCCAGAAGAGTGGGGAGGATATTTAGGTATAGATAGACGTTTGTTTAATGATATTTGGAAGAAGTTTTCGGTTGGCAAGCCTAGTTTTTTTCCCATTATCGACATACTAGTTTACAAAATTTGGTATCAAAAAATCCTAGGAATGCAAATTCACTACCCACTAAATTCAGTGCCTTATATTAAAAAAGAGGCTGAAGAGACATTAATGGCTAATTATGGATGGCAACCATTTAAGCATAAACATCATGAGTCTAGATTCACTCGATTTTTTGAAGATTATTGGTTGCCCCGACGTTTTGGTTATGAGAAGCGCCGAGCACATTTCTCCAGTTTAATCATGACTAATCAAATGGATAGAGATGAAGCACTCATAAGAATTTCTTCTCCTGAAATGAGCGAAGAGTTTTTAACTCAAGAGTTTGAGTTCGTGGCTCACAAGCTTGGGTATAGCGTTAAAGAGTTTGAAGATATTTTTAATGGTCCCAAAAAGACATACAGGGATTATAAAAATAAACGTTGGTTAATTGGGTTAGGAACTCGATTTTTCCGCTACTTTGGCCTTGAAAAGAGGTTTTTTAGATGATAAAAATTGTTGATTATGGTGTTGGAAATATTGAAGCATTTTTGACTTTGCTTAAACAGCTTGGAGTTCCTGCTGAGCGCGCAAAGACTGCATGTGATCTTGAAACAGCATCCAAATTAATTTTACCCGGAGTAGGCCACTTTGATCATGCTATGAGAAAATTGAATGAGTCTGGTATGCGCGACACACTGGATCAAAAGGTTTTGCAAGATGAAGTGCCGATTATTGGTGTTTGTGTTGGCATGCAAATGCTAGCAACTAGTTCGGAAGAAGGGGTTATGCCTGGACTAAACTGGATACCTGGCAAGGTAAGGTCTCTTAGGAGTATAGAAGGCTTAACATTACCTATGCCACATATGGGTTGGAATCGATTACATCCAGAACCCAATTCTAAATTGTATAAGAGAGGTTTCGAAGAGATAAATGAATTTTATTTTTTACATTCTTATTATTTCGATTGTGATGACAAGAGAGACGTATCCGCAAAAGCATTTTATGGGATTGAATTTGAAGCCGGTGTTTCTCGAGGTCATATTCACGGTATACAGTGCCATCCTGAAAAAAGTCATCGTGGGGGCGCTAGATTGATAAAAAACTTTACGCATGCTGATAAATGTTAAGGCCAAGAATTATTCCATGCTTACTAATCCATCAAGGAGGGTTGGTTAAAACCCATCGTTTTAAGGATAGCAAGTATGTTGGGGATCCGATTAACGCAGTAAAGATCTTTAATGAAAAAGAAGCAGATGAGTTAATCGTTCTAGATATAGATGCAACTAGATTGGGTCATGAGCCTAATTTTGATTTAATTTCAAAAATTTCTGCAGAGTGTAGAATGCCACTGTGCTATGGGGGTGGCGTAAAAACCCCTAGACAAGCAGAGCAAATTATCGACATGGGGGTTGAAAAGGTAGCGATCAGTTCAGCAGCTATCGAAAGTCCCTCTTTAATCTTGGAGGTAGCCTCTGCAGTAGGCAGTCAATCTGTTGTAGTAGTAATTGATGTTCGGAAAAAAGAAGGCTTTTTTGGCAAAAGCTATGAAGTATGTACTCATAATGCTACTAAAGTACATAAACTAGACCCTGTAAATCTAGCAATAGAATTACAAGAGGTTGGTGCAGGAGAAATCGTATTTAACTCTATTGATCGTGATGGGAGTTTGTTAGGCTATGACTTGGAGCTTGCTCAAGAGTTAAAGAAGAGCTTGAAGGTTCCAATGACTATGCTTGGAGGCGCGGGTTCATTAGACGATATAGAGAAACTATTCGATGCCCTAGGCGTTGTGGGTGGAAGCGCTGGAAGTTTGTTTGTTTTCAAAGGGAAATATCGAGCGGTATTAATTAATTATCCGACTCCTATTCAGAAATATGAGATATGCCGAAATAGTCTTAATTATAATTCTAAAGAAATCAATAAAGAGAGCTAAAATAAAATACTTATATTTACCAATATACTTATAATAATAATTTAATCAAAGCGCTATTTTTAATTTTTAGATAAAAATATGAAAAATAAACCTATATACGTATCACGACCAGCATTACCTCCATTAAAAGAATATACCAATATCCTTAAAGGGGTATGGGAAAGTGGTATTTTAACCCATAACGGGCCTCTGGTTCAGCAGCTTGAAAAAGAAATCGATGTCTACCATGGTATAAATACCTCATGCCTTGTAACAAATGGAACTATTGCGTTACATCTTGCCCTGAGAGCTTTAGACTTACTTGAAGGTGAAATTATTACTACACCATTTTCATGGATATCAAGTTGTGGATCTATACAATGGGAAGGCTGTCATCCGGTATTCATTGATGTCGATCCAGAAACTTTTAATATAGATCCAGATAAAATAGAGGCTGCGATAACTAAAAATACTCGTGCGATTTTAGGAGTTCATGTATTTTCATCACCTTGTGATGTGGAGCGGATCGAAGCCATTGCTGCAAAGCATAAATTAAATGTTATTTATGATGGAGCTCATGCATTTGGCGTCAAACACAAGGGAAGGTCAATTTTTTCTTGGGGTGATATTTCAACCGCATCATTACATGCAACCAAATTATTTAATACTGGAGAGGGCGGCGTCATATTTCCCTCAGTGGCTTTGAAAGAGAAAATAAAATCTCTTCGCTTTTTTGGGATAGACTCAGAAAAAAAAATTACAAGTCTTGGCACTAATGCAAAAATGACGGAAATTCATGCAGCGCTAGGACTCAGTAATTTACCGAATATTTCAAACTCGATCTCTCTTAGAAAAGCTATTTACAATATTTATTTTGATACTCTGTGCCATAAAGTTTCTTTTCAAAATTTTAATCCCTCAAGTTATAATTATTCTTACATGCCAATTCTTTTTCACTCAGAAGAAGAGCTTCTTGCAGTTGTTGACCATTTGAATTCGAATAATGTATTTCCTAGGCGATATTTTTACCCTTCATTAAATGAAGTCAGAGCTGTTCAGCAATATACTCCATGTCCCATTTCAGAAGATTTGTCCAGGCGCATATTGTGCATGCCATCATATGATGCACTGCCTCCAAAAATAGTTAAATGGATTTCAGATTTAGTTCTTGAAGTACTTTAGCTAACATTATTTAAGTTATTTATAGTGCCTTTAAGGCTATAATTCACCAATATTTTAAAAGGAGTTTGGTTTATGGAAAATTCACCTACCAGTATTGATAAATGTCGTTCTTGTAATTCTTCAGACATTAAAGTAGTTTTTGATCTTGGAGATCAAGTGCTTACAGGTGTTTTTCTTGCAGAGGGTCTAGATAACATTTCTTCTGGTCCTGTTTCACTTGTTGCTTGCAAAAATTGTGGGCTAGTTCAAATGCAATACTCGTATCCATTAGACGAGATGTATAATGACGGCTATGGTTATCAGTCAGGACTCACGTCGTATATGAGTGAGCACTTGAAGGGTATACTGGGTTTTGCGACTGATCAGATTACTCTATTGGAAGGTGACAATGTACTCGATATAGGTTGTAATGATGGTACTCTTTTAAATCATTATCCTAAAGATTTATATAATTTAGTTGGTATTGATCCTGTTGCAAAAAAATATCTTGATAAATATCCAAAAAATGCAAAAGTAGTAACTGACTTTTTTTCGAAGGAGAGTTATTTCTCTGTTACTTCTAATAAAGCTAAAATAGTTACATCTATTTCTATGTTTTACGATTTAGAAGAGCCTGTCGAATTTGCTAAAGCTATATCAAGCGTTTTATCTGAAGATGGAGTTTGGGTTTTTGAGCAGAGCTACCTACCTGCTATGTTAAGAACTAATTCATACGATACAATTTGCCAGGAACATGTTGAATATTATTCACTAGCTGCAATACAACATATTCTTGATCAAGCCGGAATGACAATCACGGACGCCTCTCAAAATGAAGTGAATGGAGGTAGCGTAAGACTTGCTGCAGTGCATAAAAATAGCGCACTTGCTGATAAGGTTTCACCAGAAGCTACTTGGCTTATACAGCAAGAAAAAACACATGATATTTTTTCTAATCAACCTTGGGTTGATTTTCAAAAAAATGTAGATAGACAGAAATCAGACTTAATAAATCTTCTTACAGAGCTTAAAAACTCAGGCAAAACAGTTATTGGATACGGTGCTTCAACCAAGGGTAATGTAATATTACAGTACTGTGACATTGGGCCTGATCTCTTACCCTTCATAGGTGATATTACTCCATCTAAAGATGGTGTATTTACACCAGGTTCAAAAATTCCAGTTATTTCAATGGAAAAAGCTAAAGCTATGAAGCCTGATTACTTTCTAGTTTTACCTTGGGGCTTTAGAAGCGATATTATATTGCGGGAAAGAGAAACCATGTCCAGCGGAACTAAACTTATTTTTCCATTACCGTATGTTGAAATAGTAAGTTAAATATAACTAATACATCTGTGAGTTGAGCACAATTTATTGGAAATTTTTTTGAGGTTAGATTTTATTATTATAAAGTGACGTGGGGTTAACTAAGGCGATGAATGTTCAAGATATAATAATTGTTGGAGCACGTATCAATGGCCAAGCTGGTGCTGTTATTGATACTTTGGAAGATATAGGCGGCTATAGATTAATTGGTTTTATTGATAACACGCTGGAACTTCAAGAAAAATTAGTTTGCGGTGTTCCCGTAATAGGCTCAACAGAAGATTTAGAAACACTAGAAATACCAGAATGTAGCTTGCATATAGCTATAGGCGACAATGAATCACGTTTTAAAATATTCCAGATTTTAAAGAAACGAAAATTTAAAGTTGCAACCTTAGTTCATCCTTTTGCTAGAGTGAGTAAACATGCAACTATTGGAGAAGGTTGTTTTGTAAGTGTTAATGCAGTTATTAGAAATGGAGCTACAGTTGGATGCGCATCAATAGTCAATACCTCTGCCATAGTTGAACATGATAATAAAATTGGAAAAGGAGTTCATATAGGGCCTGGAGTGCATACAGGAGGTTGTGTGCATATTGAAGATTATAGTTTTATAGGTCTAGGGTCCTCGATTCTTCCCGATATAAAAATTGGTTCAGGAACGGTCATTGGTGCTGGATCAACAATAACAAAAAATGTCCCTTCAAATGTTATTATGATTGGAGAGGCAGCAAAAATCTATGAAAAAAATAACTAAAATTTTCAACAATTCATAATTTTTTTGAAAACAATCCAATAAATAATAAAAATTTTCATAAAGTTATATTAAACAAACCAAATATATATCAAGAGAAAACTCGCTCATAATTTGTGAAATCAAAGTCATTTTTAGCAAGACAGTGAATCTTGAAAAACCTTTTAATGAAGTTTTATTAAAGCTATGAAAACTAATAATTCAGATTCATTAGGCTGCTTTTTAAGCATTGTCATGATTACTTATAACCATGAAAAATATATAAGACAAGCTTTAGATAGTATATTAATGCAAAATGTCGATTTTGCTTTTGAAATACTCATAGGCGACGATTGTTCAACAGATCAAACGGCAGAAATAATAGGGGAGTATCAACAAAGATTTCCACATATAATTAAAGCCATTTTGAGATCCGAAAATATTGGAGCAACAAAAAATTTATATGATCTGTTTTTAAAGTGCACAGGGGATTATATTGCTACTTGTGACGGTGACGATTTTTGGACTGATAAAGAAAAACTCAGAATCCAAACAAATTTTCTCGAAAATAATGAAACCTATATTGCTTGTACTCATAGGTATTCTGTCGTGGATGAAAATAATAAAACCGTACAAAAAACTTATAATGGTGCAGGGCGACCTGAAAGTGGAGACTATACTTTAAATAATTTCTTAAATTATATCTACTATGGCCATCCTGGCACACTTGTCTTCAGAAATATATTCTTAAAGCCTAAGTATAATTATTCAATTATTATTGAGGCTGATAGGTGGATTGGTGACATAACACTATGTTTAATTCTTACATGTCTCGGAAAAATCTATGTATTAGATAATATTATGTCTAGCTATAGGAGCTTTCAAATAATAGGCCGAACAAATTGGAGTTCATCTATTGCAAAAGTAAATAGATTGAGCGATAGAATCGAATTTCTGGAAAAACTTGAACAATATTGCCTCGATGAAATGAAACTTGAAATAAAACATACAGACAGAATGCCTTACTATATATGTTGGTCAGTCTATTATATGCTTATATATCCATCATCCCATAATTGGAGAAGCTTAAAGAAATTATATAAAAAATTAAATAACAAAAAGAAGTTATATGTATATATCTTAGTACAATTTCTAAAATTACCAATTCATGTGGTTAATGTTTTAAATAAAAAAAGGACTTGACCATTATGTGGCGATATTTAACAGTAGGTAACAGTAATGGCTGAACATTATTATGCAGGTTTTAATGCTTATTAAGTTGCCGACAGACTCGTCACCACGACAAATAGTCTTTATAACAGGATAGTAAAAGTATGGACCGCTATCCGCGTTAAGCGTGCTTTGGATCAGGCCACAGGGTGGAGGGGCAAACTGCGACAGATCCTTTGTGATAACCCTCAACAAAAGGCGTATGTCGAACGCTACAATTGCACGGTAGAATACCGTTGGTTGAGCCATTATCCCTCTTCGCGGAAATTGAAGAGGTCCAAGACTATGCTGCTCTTTGGCTCTGGACTTACAATGATCAAAGACCGAATATTGCAGTTAGCTCCATAACTCTCTACTTTTACTTAGGTTGCTACTTGGAGGATTATTCCTGTCCATAGGCATACTACAAATAATTTGCTGTTGACCTAAGAGTTTGAGCGGCAGCTAGGAAGTAAGTCCAAAAAGTGGCTACTACATTAGTGGCGATTCAATTAAAGATTTTTACAATTGCACGTTTATAATTTGTATATGTTTTTAGAAAGTGCGTTGATTAAAAATAAAGTTCTAGAGGCCTCCAAGTCAACTTAAGATTGACAGTGTCTAAATTAACAATAAAACTTTATATTAACTATAATGAAAATTTTATGTTAACTATAATTACAGGATTCGAAAAATAATGTTTAAAGATAAGGTACTTTTAATTACTGGTGGAACTGGGTCCTTTGGAAATGCCGTGCTTAATCGATTTTTAACTTCAGATTTATCTGAAATAAGGATCTTTAGCCGTGATGAAAAGAAGCAAGATGATAT
>Ga0209630_10001582_pt1 | contig 24017 bp, 20 predicted proteins | sample COG_01_FD_184745 | JGI IMG/M metagenome (GOLD analysis project Ga0209630, IMG submission 184745) | Pelagic Microbial community sample from North Sea - COGITO 998_met_01 (SPAdes) (version 2) | ecosystem: Environmental > Aquatic > Marine > Neritic zone/Coastal water | place: Helgoland, sampling... | reverse complement strand
TAAAAAACCCCTGGTTAGAGCGTACCCTTCCATTCCCACCGCAATAGGTACATCTATCAGGGTTAAAACCAGGTTTAGATCCGTTTCCTTTACAAGTGTTACATTTTTCAGAAGTAGAAAATTGTATATTTTGTTTTTTGCCTGAAAAGGCTTCTTCCAGAGAAATTGATAAATCATACCTTAAATCTGAACCTCTGTTGTTTGTATTTCGTCCTCTTGATCTTCTTTCTCCACCTCCAAAATCTCCAAAAAAATCCTCAAAAATATCTGAAAAATCTGCACCACTAAATCCACCAAATCCTCCCTGACCGCCACCTCCATTTTCAAAAGCAGCATGACCAAAGCTGTCATAGTTTTCTTTTTTTGATTTGTCCGAAAGAATACCGTATGCTTCACTGGCTTCTTTAAATTTATCTTCTGCTGTTTTATCGTTGGGGTTTTTATCAGGATGATACTTTACAGCTAATTTTCTATAAGCAGACTTTAATTCCTCAGGAGAAGAATTTTTACTAACGCCTAAGACGTCATAATAATCTCTTTTAGCCATTTATATAACCTAGACAAATAAATGTCAGTTAAGCGCTTTTTTCTTTATTATCGTCTTTTACTTCTTCAAAATCTGCATCAACAACATCATCATCTTTTTTTTCCTTTTTGTCTCTTTCATCATCTTTATTGGACTCTGGTTTTGTACTTTGTTGAGATTTATAAATAGCTTCACCAAGTTTCATTGAAGCTTGTACTAGGGACTCAGTTTTTTTCTTTATGTCTTCAATATCTTCACTTTTTAAGGCTTCTTTTAATGTATTAGTTCCATCTTCAATTGTTTTTTTCTCAGCATCTGAAATTTTTGAACCATGTTCCTTAAGATTTTTTTCAGTTGAATGAATTAAAGTATCTGCTTGATTTCTTACATCTACAGATTCTCTTTTCTTTTTATCAGCATCTTTATTTGCTTCAGCATCTTTTACCATTTTTTCAATTTCTTCGTCACTTAAACCACCTGATGCTTGGATTTGAATTTTTTGTTCTTTACCAGTGCCTTTGTCTTTAGCTGAAACATTTACAATTCCATTCGCATCTATGTCAAAAGTTACTTCAATTTGTGGTACTCCTCTAGGAGCTGGAGCAATACCAACTAATTCAAAGTTACCAAGCAATTTGTTATCTGTTGCCATTTCTCTTTCACCTTGAAGAACTCTAATTGAAACTGCAGGCTGACTGTCTTCGGCCGTTGAAAATACTTGGCTTTTTTTTGTTGGTATAGTTGTGTTTTTTTCTATAAGTTTTGTAGATACACCGCCAAGCGTTTCAATACCTAGAGAAAGTGGAGTTACATCTAATAAAAGAACATCTTTTACGTCACCTTGTAGTACACCCGCCTGTATTGCGGCGCCCATCGCTACGACTTCATCAGGGTTAACACTTTTATTTGGCTCTTTACCAAAGAAGTTTTTAACTTCATGGATTACTTTAGGCATTCTAGTCATACCACCAACCATTACAATTTCATCAATCTCACTTGCAGAGACACCAGCATCTTCTAAAGCTGTTTTGCATGGTGGAATTGTTCTAGAGATTAAATCTTCAACTAAAGCTTCAAGTTTTGCTCTAGTCATTTTTAAATTAATGTGCTTGGGGCCAGTTTTATCTGCAGTTATAAATGGTAAATTAATGTCAGTCTGTTCTGCAGCTGATAATTCGATCTTAGCTTTCTCGGCAGCCTCTTTTAATCTTTGTAAGGCCAACTTGTCAGATTTTAAATCAATTCCGCTATCTTTTTTAAATTCAGATATTAAATACTCTACAATTGAATTATCAAAATCTTCTCCACCAAGAAATGTATCACCATTAGTAGATTTAACTTCAAAAACACCATCTCCTAATTCAAGAATAGAAACATCAAAAGTTCCGCCACCTAAATCGTATACAGCAATCTTCTTATTTTGTTTTTTATCCAAACCATAGGCTAAAGAAGCAGCAGTAGGTTCATTAATTATTCTTAATACTTCCAACCCAGCAATTTTACCAGCATCTTTGGTAGCTTGTCTTTGAGCATCATTGAAGTAAGCTGGAACAGTTATTACAGCTTTTGTAACAGCTTGCCCTAAATATTTTTCAGCCGTTTCTTTCATCTTTTGAAGTATAAAAGCAGAAATTTGGGAAGGAGAGTATTTTTCACTTTTAGCTTCAATCCAGGCATCTCCTTTTTCAGAATTTACAATTTTAAAAGGTGCTGCTTCAATATCTTTTTTAACTGTTGGATCATCAAAATTTCTACCTATTAACCTTTTTACTGCAAAAATTGTATTTTCAGGATTTGTCACAGCTTGTCTTTTGGCAGGTTGTCCGATTAACTTTTCATTTTCTTCGCTGAAGGCAACCACAGAAGGTGTTGTTCTTGCACCTTCAGAATTTTCTAAAACTTTCGGCTGACTACCTTCCATGATCGCAACACAAGAGTTAGTTGTTCCTAAATCTATACCAATTATTTTACTCATATTTTTTTATCTTTCTCCTCATATAGGGGTTAAATTTAATTCTACAAGTTAATCAATCATCATTTGTCTTGTGAATTTTCACTATTTTCATGAGTATTTTCGTCTTTTTTCGAAAATTTTTTTGAAACACCCACTAAAGAAGGTCTTAATAACCTATCTTTAATTGTAAAACCCTTTTGAATTTCTTGAACTATTGTACCTGGTTCTTTCTGGTCATCTTCAATTTCCATCATTGCTTGATGAAAATTTGGATTTAATTTTTTATTCAAACAGTCGATTGGTTTAATATTGTTTTTTAAAAATATAGATATTAAATCTTTATTAATTATATCAAAATGCTCAAGAGTTTTTTTTAGAACTTCAGAGTTTTTTAGAGACTCGTCATTATGTAAAATTTGCTTTGATCTCTCAAGGTTGTCTAATAAACTTAAAGCTTCTTTTGCAAAATTAAAACCCCCATACTCATAGGCATCTTCTTTTTCTTTTTCAAATCTTCTTCTTTGGTTTTCCATTTCTGCAAATGTTCTTGCAAGTTTATCCTCAAGTTCTAAAATTTTTTCTTCAGGACTTTTTTTTGGTTCTGCATTTTTTTTATTTTCATCTTCTTTTTCAATGTTTTGACTATCCTTTTCTAAAGATTCATCGTCACTTTTAATTTCTTCAGAAATAGTATTTTCAGTATTTTGGTTTTCCTCTTTTTCCATCAAGACATATATGGTAAGAAAACTTAAAATTTCTAGATGCAAAATATAAAAATAACAAAATTACTTATTGGCACAAATAATAAGGGAAAATTAAAGGAAATAAGAGATTTACTTCCAAAAAATATCGAAACATTGTCTGTATCTGCTTTTAAGCTTAAAAGTCCATCCGAAAATGGTAAATCATTTAAAGAAAACTCTCTAATTAAATCAAAATATTTCTCTAAAAAAACAAAGTTAATTTGTATTGCAGATGACTCCGGTCTGGAAATTGATTTTTTGGATAAAAGACCCGGCATATATTCGGCTAGGTGGGGAGGTAAAAACTCAGATTTTAAAAAGGCTATAAAAAAAATTTATCATGAACTCGATAAAAAAAATAATAACTGGAAAAATAAAAAAATAAAGGCACGTTTTGTCTGTGCTTTATCTATTAGTTTTTTGAATAAGAAAATCGCATGTGTAGTTGGCAAGGTGGAAGGTAATATTTCTCATAAACCTAAAGGAAAAAATGGATTTGGTTACGATCCAATATTTATTCCAAATAAAAAAAAAAAAACATTTGGTGAAATGAAGTTTTCAGAGAAATATAAACTAGATCATCGTTATATAGCTTTTAAAAAAATTAAAAAATTTTTGTAAGCTTTCCTTCTTTAATTTCATAAAAATTAAGTCTATGATTAATTTTATTGCTTTCTATATCAAAAATTCCAATTTTCCCTTTAAAAGAATTTTTTTTTTTGAATAGTGCGTTTGTATTTGATAATTCGTTTTTAATTGCCAAGTAATATATAAGGCCGATTAAGTCATAACTTAACAATGATAAATAGTCAGGGTATTCATTAAATTGTTTATTAAATTTATTTTCAAAATCTTTTAAATTTTTATTATTTATAGATGGATAATATATTGGTTGAATTGTTTTTTCATTTAGTAAACTTTCATCAAACCATTGATTAAAAGTTATTATATTTTTCTTTTTTGGAGAAACATCCGTGTAAAGAAGAGATGTTATTACACTTTTTAAACTTTCATCAAAATCTGCAATGATTACAGAATCAAATTTTACATTTCCTATTGTGTATTTTTTTTTAAGTTTTTCTAGCTGTTTTTCTTTATCAACTAGATCAGAATTTTCTACTCTTTTTATTTCGTCTTCAAGATTTTGTTTTCTAGTTTTATAATTTGTAATTTTTTCAATTTGAGAAGTAAGCTTTGTGGGTTCTGTATCATATATATAATACTTTAAAATTTTAATTTTAGATTGTTTTACTCCTTTTTTAATTTCATTCTCGTAATCAAGCTTAGGAGTTAATAATATTGTTTTTTTAATTTCGCTTGTTTCTATAAATTTTTTTATTGCAGTCAGTTGAGAGGTTGCATTTACACCTGCACTGATAACATTAGAGGGTAGATTGAGCGTTTTGTTTGTAAGAGATAAAAAGGTTATTTCTTCAACGTCATTCAAATATATTAAATTTTTATGAAAAATAGGACCAATAACTATTTTAATTCCCATCTCTCTAAACTCAATTGCAGATTTTAAGGTTTTGTTTGGATTTGAGTTTGTATCTTTAAGGTATATCTCTATTTTTTCAGTGTTAATATCTTTTAAAGCAATTCTTGTTGCTTTAATAATCTGTTTACCAAGTTCTTTATTGTCACCAGTTATCGGTACCAACAATCCAATTTTAATTTTACTTTCAGAAGAAATTGCCAATGGATGATGGTAAAAAAATCCAAAAAATATTAGTAGAATAATTTTAAAAGTTTTATACATTTTAATGATACTATATTATTTTATTTAAAATTATGGTTAGAAATTATGAATCTCGCAATAAAGAAATTAAAAAAGGGCTTTATTTAGTCTCAACACCTATAGGAAATTTGGGAGATATCACTTTAAGAGCTATAGATGTACTAAAAAAATCTGATTATATATTGTGTGAAGACACGAGAGTATCTAAAATTTTAATAGACAAGTATGCAATAAAATCAAAATTAATTTCAAATCATAAATTCAATGAAAAAAAAAATATTTCAAAGATTTTAGGTTTATTAAAAAACAATTGTGTTATTTCAATAATTTCAGATGCAGGAACACCTGTAATTTCAGACCCAGGAGCAATTTTGGTCAATGAGTGTGTAAAAAACAATATAGAAGTTACACCCTTACCAGGTCCATCAGCAGTATTATCTGCTGTTTCAGTAAGTGGATTTTCTGAAAAATTTTTTTTTTATGGCTTTTTTCCAGAAAAAAAAAAACTTATAGAAGATGATCTAAAAAATTTATCTTATTTAGACTCATCAATTGTATTTTTTATTTCATCAAAAAAAATTAATAGAGCTATTCCATATTTAAAAAGAAATTTTATTGGTAGAAAAATTCTTATTTGCAGAGAAATGACAAAATTTTATGAAGAATTCATTAGAGCTGAAATAGATGAGATTGATAAATTAAGTTTTGCGCTAAAAGGTGAATTAACAATAGTTATTTCTGAAAAAAAACTTGATAAAAAAACTTCGCAAACACTCAGTGAATCAGATAAAAGAATGATTAGTACGATGATAAATAAATTAAGTATCAAAGAAATTGTAAGTTTAATTAATCAAAAAAATAGACTACCAAAAAAAATAATTTACAATTATTGTGTACAATTAAAAAATGAAAAATAAACTTTTACTCCTATTATTTTTTAGCTTTTTTATATCAGGATGTATTGGTGTTTCTTCAAAAGGAATTTTTGGTACAGGAGTAAGTGTAGCTTTTGATCCAAGATCTGTTGGAACTCAAATTGATGATTCTATAATGCAAAAAAGCTTATCTGCCAAAATTTTATTATCAGATAAAAGTTATTTCTTATCTATTAAATCAAAAGTTTTAGATGGAAGAATCTTTTTAACAGGAAAGGTAAATAACCCTGAGGAGAAGCTTAAATTAACCAAGATAGCGTGGGAAACTCTAGGAGTAAGGTCTGTTAGAAATGATATTAAAGTAAAAGAGAAGTTTAATTTCAAACAATCTGCAAAAGATATCTTAATTACCTCACAATTAAGAACATCTTTAATTATAAGTAAAAAAATCAAAGCTTCAAATTATCAGATTGATACTTATAAAAAAAGAATCTACATCTATGGGATTTCAATTACATCTGAAGAAAGAGACCAAGTTTTGATAGAAGCTAGAGAAATTTTAGATGTTGAAGATGTAATAGCTAGCATAATGCTTGTGGAAGACTTGAGAATTCAAAAAAATTAATTTATTTTTTATAATCAATTACATCAGCAGAATATGCTGCTATTGATGCTAAATTTAAAATTTCCGATGTAGAGCTTCTTAGTGGAGCAATCTCAATAGGTAAACCTAAACCAATAAGCAATGGTCCAATAACTTTTGTGTCTCCTAGAGTTTTCATCATTTTATAGGAGATAGCAGCACTATGCTGGCCTGGCATAATTAGAATGTTTGCATTTCCTACTATTTTAGAGAAAGGATATAAACTTTTATAATTTTCATCAAGAGCAACATCTGGCTGCATATCTCCATCAAATTCAAAGTCGGCATTTTTTTTCTTTAATATTTCAACAGCATTTTTAATATGTTTAGTTCTGTTTGTCAGAGGTTGTCCAAAAGTTGAATGTGAAACGAACGCGACTTTTGGATTAAAACCAAACAATCTAACCACACGAGCAGTTGAAATAGCAATTTCTGCTAGTTGTTCAGAATTAGGATATTCATTTACACTGGTATCACCAACAAAAATTGTTTTACCCTTGTGTACAACTAAATTTAAACCAAACATTATCTCACCTTTTCTTGCCTCCACTACTTGTTTAATTTTATCTAGTGATGCACCAAAACGCCTTGTGTTTCCAGTTACCGCTCCATCAGCGTCCCCACAAGCAACCATACAGGATGACCAAATCACTCTATCGTTTCTAACTAGTCTATCGCAATCCCACTCCAGTAAACCTTGTTTTCTCTGAAGTTTTTCAAATAAAAATTTTACATATTTTTCTCTTTTAGATGTATCTTTTGAATTGACAATTTCAATATCAAAATTTTCATTGTAACCAATTTTTTTTATTTGTTCTTTTATCTTTTCCTCTTTACCTACAAGAATTGGAATACCAAGTTTTGAATTTTTAAATGCAATTGCAGCCTTTAGTGTATTTTCATCTTCACCATCTGCAAAAACAATTTTTTTTGGATTTTTTTTGATATAACTATTTATACCTTGCATGATAGTTACAGTAGGATCTAATCTTTGTTTAAGTTGTTCTTGATAAACATCAAAACTTTCTATTTTTTTTCTTGCTACACCAGAATCCATAGCAGCTTTTGCTACAGCAGCTGGTATAATGCTAATTAGTCTAGGATCAAAAGTTGAAGGGATTATATAGTCTTTTCCATAATGTGGTCTTTCACCACCCATTGCTGCAACAACTTCATCAGGAACATCTTCTCTTGCAAGATTTGCTATTGCATTTGCTGCAGCGACTTTCATTTCTTCATTAATTGTCTTAGACCTTACATCTAAGGCACCTCTAAAAATATAAGGAAAACCAATTAAATTATTAACTTGGTTTGGATAATCAGATCTTCCAGTTGCAATTATTGCATCACTACGAACTTCTTCAATTTCTTCAGGCGTAATTTCTGGATCAGGATTAGCACAAGCAAAAATTATTGGATTTTTTGCCATTTTTTTTACCATATTTTTTGTTAAAGCTCCTTTTGCTGAAAGACCCAAAAATACATCAGCATTATTTATCGCATCATCCAAAGTTCTGTCAGAGGTTTCTATTGCATGACTTGATTTCCATTGGTTTAGATTTTCTCTTCCCTTATAAATAACACCTTTACGGTCTACCATCGTGATATTTTTTTGTGGGACACCACTATTCTTAAATAAATTAGTACAGGCCATTGCCGACGCTCCTGCTCCATTTACAACAACTTTAATTTTATCTAATGATTTTTTATTTATGTCTAAAGCATTAATCAATGCAGCCGTTGTTATAATAGCCGTTCCATGTTGATCATCGTGAAAAACAGGAATATCCAAAATTTCTTTAAGTTTTTCCTCAATAATAAAACAATCAGGAGCTGCAATATCTTCTAAATTAATTCCTCCAAAGGAAGGTGAAAAATTTTTTATTGAGTTAATAATCTCATCAGGATCTTTTGAGTCAATTTCAAGATCAATCGAGTCGATATCAGCAAATCTTTTGAACAATACAGCTTTCCCTTCCATCACTGGTTTAGAAGCAAGTGCTCCTAGGTCTCCCATACCAAGGATTGCTGAACCGTTGCTAATCACAGCAACCAAATTACCCTTACTTGTATAGTCATATGCAGCCTCAGGGTTTTCACTTATTTTTTTTACAGGAACCGCAACTCCAGGAGAGTATGCAAGAGCAAGATCTCTCTTGGTGGTCATATTCTTTGATGCTATAATTTCTAACTTACCGGGTCTTTTATGACTATGAAACTCTAAAGCTTCTTTATCAGTATAATGATCAATTTTTGTTTTTTTCATTTATGCTAATTAGGTGTACAAATGGGGTTAAATTAAGACTAATATGATTTATGAATTTGGTTAAGTCAACAGGGACCTTTGGTTTTTATACTTTAATCAGCAGATTACTTGGTTATTTGAGAGATGTATTAATTGCAATTTTCCTCGGTACGAGTTTTTTTGCAGATGCTTTCTTTGTGGCCTTTAGGATACCAAATACTTTTAGAAGGTTATTTGCTGAAGGAACTTTTAATGCTGCTTTCGTTCCAAGCTATACTTCACAATTAGTAAAAAGTAGATCAAAATCAAATAAATTTGCCAACGAGATTTTCAATTTATTATTTTTAGGTTTATTATTTTTAATATTAATTGCTGAAATTTTTATGCCAGTTGTAGTTGGATTAATTGCCCCTGGATTTGCAGAAAATAATGAAAAAATTGAACTTGCTATAGATTTAACAAGAATTACTTTTCCATTTTTAATTTTTGTAAGTCTATCTTCTTTTTTTTCAGCGATATTAAACTCACATAATAAATTTGCAGCAGCATCTGCAGCTCCAATAATTCTAAACTTAGTTTTAATTGGGGTTTTATTTTTTGGAAAATATTTAAATGATGAACTTATTTATTATCTATCATATGGAGTATCAATAGCAGGTTTTTTGCAATTATTTTTTTTATATCAATGTATAAATAAATTTTATTCAGTAGAATTTAACTTTAAATTAAAAATAAATAATAAAATAAAAAACTTTTTTAAAAAACTTCTACCAAGTATTTTTTCCTCAGGAGTTACTCAAATCAATATATTAGTTGGCACTATTATTGCTTCCTTTCAAACTAGTGCTGTTTCATATCTATATTATGCAGATAGAATTTACCAAATAAATTTAGCAATTGCTGGAATTGCGATAGGTGTTGTCGTGCTTCCCCAACTTTCTAAACACGTGCAATTAAAAAAAAAGAAAAAAATTTTACAAATTCAAAACAAAGCCTTGGAATTAAGCATGTTTCTAAGCTTGCCAGCATCTGTTGCGCTTTTTATTGGATCGGAAGAAATTATTTCTGCATTATTTGGATATGGCTCATTTAGTGAACAAGCGGTATCAAATTCTGCAAAAGCACTTTATTTTTTTAGTTTAGGATTACCAGCTTTCGCACTAATCAAAGTTTTTTCAACTTTTTTCTTTGCAAACCACAACACAAAAACCCCATTTTATATTTCTTTAATTTCAGTAATTTTAAACATCATGATCAGTGTCTATTATTTTAATATTATTGGTTTTATAATCATTCCTATAGCAACAAGTATTTCATCTTGGTTTAATGCAATAATATTATTTTTTTATTTAAAAAATAAAGCTTTATTCGAATTTAATAAGATATTTTTAAAAAGATTTTCTAAAATAGTTTTTACATCAATAATGATGGGTATATTTTTTAAATATTTAATTTTATTATTTGAAAATCAATTAGTTTACTATAATTATTTAAAATCACTTTATTTAATACTAGTTGTTTTTTTAGGACTAATCTTTTATTTATCACTATCATTGCTTATCAAAGCTTTTAAATATGAGGATATTAAATTAAAGTATTGAAATATGGAAAAAAAAATTTTTTCTGGTGTTCAGCCTACTGGTAATCTTCATTTGGGAAACTATCTGGGAGCAATTAAAAATTTTGTTGAACTTAACAATGATAATGAAAATAAATGTATTTTCTGTGTAGTAGATTTACATGCAATAACAGTTAGTCAAGACCCAAAAAAATTGAGAAATAATATTCGTGAAACAGTGGCAACCTTTGTAGCTAGTGGAATCAATCCAAAAAAAAGTATTATTTTTAATCAATCAAAAGTGAGCGCACATTCTGAGGCGGCATGGATATTAAGCTGTACTGCTAAAATGGGCTGGTTAAACAGAATGACCCAGTTTAAAGAAAAAGCTGGAAAGGATAAAGAAAAAGCAAATATAGGACTTTATTCTTATCCAGTTTTAATGGCCGCAGACATTTTGTTATATGACGCAACGCATGTACCTGTTGGTGACGATCAAAAACAACACTTGGAGCTTTGTCGAGATATTGCTCAAAAGTTTAATAATGATTTTAAAATCGATAACTTTTTTCAAGTGCCAGAACCTTTAATTCAAAAAGAATTTTCAAGAATTATGAGTCTTAAAGATGGTTTAAAAAAAATGAGTAAATCAGAATTATCGGATTTAAGTCGTATAAATTTAACAGATAAAAAAGATGAAATTAGGAATAAGATAAAAAAAGCAAAAACAGACCCTTTGCCTTTACCCTCTAGCATTGAAGAGCTTAATAAAAGACCTGAAGCTAAAAATTTATTAGATATTTATTCTAGTTTATGTAGCATGAGTTTGGAAAAATCTATTAATAAATTTTCTGGAAAAAATTTTTCAGAATTTAAAGAAGATTTATCACAAGTTTTAGTTGAAAAAATTGAGCCAATATCATCAGAAGTAAAAAAATTACTAAATGAAAAAAATTATCTTGATAAAATCCTCTTAGATGGATGTGAAAAAGCAAACGAAATAGCATCCAAAAAAATCAAAAAAATTCATGAAATAGTAGGTTTTTAAAGTATTTTTATTAACAAGTTTCAATTTTGTAATTATTCACTATATATAAATCATGTTTGTCCAGACTGAAATTACACCAAATCCAAATTCCTTGAAATTCTTACCAGGCAAGACAGTTTCAAATATAGGATCAATAGAAATAACTAAAAAAGATAATATTCAAAATGAATTAGTTAGAAATATTCTTTCAGTAAATGGAGTAGAAGGAATTTTTTTGGGAAAAGATTTTATTTCAGTAAATAAACATGATCAACCGTCCTGGGACGAGATTAAACATATTATTATTTCATTAATAAATGATTTTTATGCTTCAGGAAAAGAATTTGTTGTAAATAAAAATTTAAATGAAGTTAACGAAAACTTAGGAGATATAGAAAAAAAAATAATACAACTACTTGATCAAAAAATAAGACCTGCTGTTGCTAAAGATGGTGGAGATATTAAATTTAAGGAATTTAAAAATGGTGTTGTAAAAGTTCAATTACAGGGAAGTTGTTCAGGTTGTCCGAGCTCTACGATGACTTTAAAACAAGGTGTGCAAAATCTTTTATGTCATTACATTCCAGAGGTCAAAGAAGTAGTATCAATATAAAATGATAAAAAAATCATTATTTACAACTAATTTTAAATTTTTAAAAATTTTAGATCAAAAAAATTTAAGACCATTTTATAAGATTCTTTTAAGCTCTTTGATACTGGTTACTTTTTTTTATTTAATGCCTGTGATGATAAATTATTCAAAAAATAAAAGTTTTGTATTTGAAAATAACTCCAAGGCAGTTTTGGCTTATACTTTGAATAACAAAGGAAAAAACATAGAAGAGGGTGATGCGTTTCTTAATGAAAATGATTTATTAAAAGATATTTTTAGTTTGAATGATTTGGAGACGGATACAGTTAGATTAAATGCATCCACTATTAAGCAGCTATTTGAAGATACAGAATATACTTTGAAAGATGTAAGAGAAAAAAAACTAGTAAAGCCAGTAGCCCTAACCTTGTTGCCAGCAGAAATTAAAATGATTGAAAATACAAATCAAAGAAAAGATTTTTTTATTCAGATTATTTTACCTTTAATTTTACAAGAAAATAATAATATTAAATTAGATAGAAAAAGACTTTTTAGCATAATTAATAAAAGTAATAATACAAATTTAGAAAAAAGGTGGCTTGAAAAAAAATATAAACAATATGGTATTCCCTCAAAAGATCTCAGTGTTTTAAAAATAAGGATGGACGAAATCCCAGTTTCACTAGCAATTGCTCAAGCAGCAAAAGAAACAGGCTGGGGAACATCAAGGTTTGCTCAAGAGGGAAATGCTTTATTTGGACAATGGACGTGGTCTGGTGAAGGACTAAAACCTAAGGACTCAGACAAAAACGAAGGCCACAAGGTAATGAAGTTTAATGTTTTGCAGGCTTCAGTAAGAGCTTATCAGCGTAATTTAAATACTCATTCATCTTATAAAAATTTGAGAAAAGCTAGGGCAGAATTAAGAGATCGCGGATTGCCTTTAGATAGTTTGCTTCTCGTGAAGTTTCTAAACCAATATGCTGAAACAGGTGAAAAATATGTAGAAGTTTTACAAAAAATTATTAAGCAGAACAATTTAAAAGATTTTGACGATGCAAAGTTGCTGCCTTCTAGTATTGAACTTGAAAGTTTAATTTAATTATTCTTCACTGTAAATTGAGTTCCAAACCATCTCCATTGGCCATTGTCGTTTAAGGAGCAATTAACTCGTCCTCTTCTTGGCAAGAATTTTTCTTCAATGTCTATTGTTAAAAATTGATTATGAAAATTTAAATTTGATTTTTTCCAATTTCCCCCATCATTTGAGTAACAACTAATATTATTAATATTCTTTTGCTCTGAAAAAAATTCTACAACTACTTGAGGTGGATTATTTTTATTATCTAATTTTTTTTCTTCTGGTTTTAAACTTTTATACTCTAGCGGCATATAATTTATTAATGACTTAAATCTTTTTAAATCACCATACTTCTCATTTATTGGAAATCTGGGTAATTCAAATTTATCTTTATTTATATCAATGACACCCGAGTGCTGACCAAAAGCAATTTTAAAATTTTTTGATATGTATTCTTTCATATATTTTGAATATTCACCAAAAGGGTAAGAAAAAATTTCAGGAACATATCCTAATTTTTCTTTAAAAATTTTATTTGCTATTTCAATATCTTTGATGAACTCTGAACTATTCATATCAATTAAATATTCATGTGTATGAGAATGATGCCCAATAATTGCAAAATCAGATCTTTCTATTTCATTTATCTCATCCCAATTCATATAGCCATTTTTACCAACAGGTTCTGTAGATATAAAAAGAATGAATGGAACTTTATTTTTTTTTAAGTATGGCCAAGCTTTATTATAAAAAGATTTAAATCCGTCATCAATCGTGATTAAAATCTCCTTTTTGATTTTTGGCTTATTAAATTCGGCAACTAAAGACTTTGGACTAGTGAAAATATAATTGAGATTTTTGATTATTTGGATTTGTTCTTTAAAAATTTCCATCCGTATATTTGTCGATGGATATTTATTTTCATTAAACCTATGATACATTAAAGATAAAATTCCATGATCATTTGAAAAATATTTGCTATTATTTTCTTGTGCACTAGAATTAGTTAAAAATGATAACAATATAATGAACAAACTGATAATTGACGCTGCAAAAGATAAAATTTTTTTTATGATCATTAATAATGATATTAGTTATAATATAGTACATGAAAATACTAAAATTAATTTTGAAAAAATGATGATTTTAATAAACGATTTTTTAAATTTAAAACATATAAAAATAAATGAAATTTCAAAAATTTATGTTAATAGAGGCCCAGGTAGTTTTGCTGGCATTAGAAACTCCCTGTCTACTGTGAAAGCAATACACATGGTAAAGAAAATTGATTATTATTGCTACAGTTTTCGAGATTTTAAAGATATTAAAAAAATAAAATATGAAAATATTCCCAATTTGTGCGATAAATTTAAGATTAAAAAAAATTTGATTAATCCTGTTTATATAAGTTAAAATCAATCATGTCAGATACTATTGAACAAAAATGTTTATTGAAAGGTGTAAAGCTTACCGATCAAAGAAAAATAATAGCCAAAGTAATGTCAGAGTCAACTGATCATCCAGATGTTGATGAATTATACAACAGGGTTTCTAAATTTGACTCTAAAATTAGTATTGCGACGGTATATAGAACAGTTAAACTTTTTGAGGAGTCAGGTATTTTAACAAAACATGAATTCAAAGGTGATAAGGCAAGGTATGAAGAATTGAATGAAGGACATCACGATCATTTGATAGATGTAAAATCAGGTGAAATTATAGAGTTTGTTGATGATGAAATTGAAAAACTCCAAAAAAAAGTTGCAGAAAAATATGGTTATACTTTAGTAGATCACAAACTAGAGCTTTATGGAGTTAAAAAAAAATCCTAATAAATGAATCAAAAAATATTTATTAAAACATTTGGATGTCAAATGAATGAATATGATTCTAACCGCATTTATGATGCTGTAAAAAAAATTGGTTATGATAAGACAGAAGATCACAAGGATGCAAATTGTTATCTTTTAAATACATGTCATATAAGAGATAAAGCTAAAGAAAAAGTTTATCATGAAATTGGAAGAGTAAAAGAGATTTTTAAATTAAAAAAAAAACCACTTGTTATTGTTGCTGGTTGTTCAGCCCAAGCTGAAAATAATGAAATGCTTAAAAGAGAGCCATACATAGATTTAGTAATTGGCCCCCAAGCCTATCATAAAATAAACGATACAATTTTAAATTATAAAGAAAAACTAAAAAAAATAGAAGAAACAAATTTTGACACAATTTCTAAATTTGAATACTTAAGCAAAATAAAAAATAGTTCTAAAAAAATTTCTTCTTTTTTAACTATTCAAGAAGGGTGTGATAAATTTTGTCATTTTTGTGTTGTACCATATACAAGAGGACCTGAATATTCTAGGCCATTTAATCAAATTATAAATGAAGTCAAAAATTTAATTGACAATGGTGCAAAAGAAATAACTTTGCTTGGACAAAATGTTAATGCTTATAATAATGAAAATTATAGACTATCAAGTTTAATATTAGAAATTGAAAAATTTTCAGAAATTGAGAGAATTAGATATATGACATCTCATCCCAAGGATATGACAAATGATCTTATTGAAGTTTACAAAGATTCAAAAAAAATAATGCCATTAGTTCATCTACCTGTTCAGAGTGGATCTGATAAAGTTTTAAATCTCATGAATAGAAAGCATACAATTAAAGAGTACTTAAAAATATTTGATATGCTTAAAAAAGCTAATTCTAATATAGAGTTTTCAAGTGATTTTATTATTGGTTATCCTGGTGAAAATGAAAAAGATTTTAATGATACACTAGAATTGATTAAAGAAGTTAATTTTATAAACTCATATTCTTACATCTTCAATCCAAGACCAGGAACTGTTGCAGCAGATTTAAAATTGACTGATAAATTAGTCTCCATGGAAAGATTAAAAAAGATTCAAAAAAAGTTATTTGAAAATCAGATCTATATGAATAAGTCTTTAGAGAATAAGACAATAAATGTTTTAGTAGAAAATTTTACTGAGGATAAAACCAAAGTTTTTGGTAGGTCAGAATATATGACTTCAGTTATCTTTGATGGTAAAAAAGAAGATATTGGAAGAATTATTCCAGTGAAGATTAAATATTTTAATAAAAATACTTTATTTGGGTCATCACTAATGAATACAAATCAAAAGGTAGCATAATAATTGACTAGTTTAAGTAAAAAAAATTTAGACCCATCACTTAAATTTGTTTATTCTGACAATAATTCAATAAGTGTTATTTTTCATGATAATGATTTACTGATGGGTGTAGTTGGTGAGTTTAACAAAAACTTAAAAGAATTAGAAAAAATCACAAAGTGTAGTTTATACTCCAGAGGCAACTCTATAGTGATTAAATCTGATGCACAAAAAAATGATATTATTAAAAGTGCAATCCAATTTTTAGCCAAACAATTTGTAAACAATGGCAGCATAGAAAATAAAGATATAGTTTCGTCTGTAGATACATTTATGATTAATGAGAAGGTTAAAAATAATAATATAACTGATATTATAAAAACTCCAAAAAAATCTATTATTCCAAGGTCTGAAAAACAAAAAGAATATGTAAGAGCATTAAGACAAAGTGATATTATAATATCAGCAGGTCCGGCTGGTACAGGAAAAACTTTTTTAGCAGTTGCAGTAGGCCTTACCATGTTATTGGAAAAAAAAATTGAAAGAATTATCTTGTCAAGACCTGCCGTTGAAGCTGGTGAGCGTTTAGGTTTTTTACCAGGAGACATGAAAGAAAAAGTTGATCCTTATTTAAGACCTTTGTATGACTCTCTTTATGATTTATTTGATTTTGAAAAAATTCAAAGGATGATTGAAATAGGAGATATCGAAATTGCACCACTGGCTTTTATGAGAGGAAGAACTTTAAAAAATTCTTTTGCTATTTTAGATGAAGCCCAAAACGCTACTGATACTCAAATTAAGATGTTCTTAACACGTATAGGAGAAAATTCAAAAATTGTTGTCAATGGTGACCCGAGCCAAATAGATTTACTAAATAAAAATACGTCAGGTTTAGTTCGATCTAAAGAATTGCTAGGTCATTTAAATGAAATATCAGTTGTTGATTTTGATCATTCTGATGTTGTAAGGCATCCCCTTGTTTCAAAAATAGTAAAAGCATATTCAAATAATGATTAATATTGACGTCTTCTCAGATGAGGAGGCTTGGACCAAAAGACTTAAGAAAAAAAAACTTTTCTTCAAAAGCATCTGCAATGCTTTTCCTCAAAAATATCAATTTATAAACAAAAAAATAAGTCTTACATTGATGTTATCTAATAATAAAAAAATTAGAAAATTAAATAAAATATTTAGAAATAAAGACAAATCAACCGATGTTTTGTCTTTCCCTTCTAACAACAAAATAAAATTATCAAAAAAAACATATATTGGAGATATTATAATTAGTTATGATTTTATGAATAAACCAAAATCACAACAAATTAAAATTTTTAAGGAAAAAGTAATCAAAACATTTATACATGGCTTTCTTCATTTAATAGGATTTGATCATATTAAAAATAAACATTATATAAAAATGTTAAAAGAAGAAGAGAGCATTTATAAATCAGTAATCTCAAAATTAAATTAAATTGAATAAACATTTATATAATGAATATATATTTTTGATTTTTTTAGGAGGTGCTACCTCTCTAAGTCTACCTCCATTTAATTATTTTATAATCAATTTTTTAACGTTCACACTTCTTTTTTTGTTTTTGGTAAAAAAATCTGAGAGTCAAAAGAATGTAATATATTTTTTTTTGTATGGATGGTTATTTGGTTTTGGGTATTTTGCCAGTAGTTTATATTGGATATCAATTTCATTAACATTTGATCAAAGTTTTAAATACTTAATTCCAATAACTATAATCTTAATACCTGCTTTTTTAGGCTTGTTTTACGGTTTTATTACTTTTTGTTTTATAATCATAAAATCCAAAAAAATTGTAAGCGCATTTATATCTTTTTCATTAATTTTTGGAATAATAGAATTTATAAGAGGTTTCATTTTAACTGGCTTTCCATGGAATTTAATTGCTTATAGTTTTTCAAATCAAATCGAAGTTTTAAGCATAACATCAATTATTGGAACTTATGGATTTAATTTATTATGTATCTCTATATTCACAAGCCCGGCCATAATCATCTTAAGAAAATCAAAAAAAAATATTATTATAAGTGTATTATTTTTGACTTTACCGTTATTTTTTTACATTTATGGGTCATCTTATAAAGAAAAATTTAATATAGCAGATGAGATTAAATATGATTATAAAATTAGAGTTGTTGGATCTAATATTGGCCTTGAAAGGTTTTATTCAAATTTAGACTCTGTATCAGTTATTGAAGATTTAATTGAGATAAGTAATCCAATTGAAAATGAAAAAACAATTTTTATATGGCCAGAAGGGATACTTCCTGATGTTTCTCAGGCAGAACTTATAAACTATAATTGGTTATTTAAAGAAAAGTTTAGTAAAAATCATTTATTAGTACTTGGAATTAATAGTCAAACAACAAATGATGGTTTTAAAAAATATTACAATTCATTGTCGATTTACGACAATAATTTAAATTTATTAAATTTCTATAATAAAATCAATCTAGTGCCCTTTGGTGAATTTCTACCTTTTGAAAATTTGTTAAACCAAATTGGCTTAAAGACAGTTACTAATAACTATCAATCTTATTCAAAAGGCAAGGTAAGAAAAATAATTCATATTAATTATAAAAATTTTAAACTTAAAATCTTACCACTTATTTGTTATGAAATAATTTATTCAGGTAAAATATTTGACAATTATAATTTTGATTTAATTGTGAACATTTCTGAAGATGGTTGGTTTGGAAATTCAATAGGACCTAAACAACATTTTGTTCACAGTATTTTTAGGGCTGTTGAAAGTGGCAAATATATATTGCGTTCAGCTAATAATGGCATTGCGGCGATAATTAATCCATTAGGAGTCGTTGAACAAAAAGTTGATTATGGTAAATCAGGCTATGTTGATTTTATTGAAAGTAGAGTTATAAAAGAGACCATATTTTCAAATTTTGGAAATAAAATCTTTGGAATTTTAATTTTATTGTATATTTTTTTTATATTTTCATTTAATAGAATTAGCAATGAGTAATTTAAAAAATTATCTTTTCACAAGTGAGTCTGTTTCTGAAGGGCATCCTGATAAAGTTTCTGATAGAATTTCAGACATGGTTGTTGATAGCTATATTTCAGCAGATCCTTTCTCTAGAGTGGCGTGTGAAACACTTACAACAACTAACAAAGTTGTTTTAGCTGGCGAAGTTAGAGGTCCAGAAATAAAAAAAGATGAACTAATTGAAAAAGTTAGAAACTGTATTAAGGATATAGGTTATGATCAAGAGGGCTTTACCTGGAAAGAAGCCACAAAAATTGAAAGTCATTTGCATTCACAATCTACTGATATTGCAATGGGTGTTGACTCCTCGGGAAATAAAGATGAAGGAGCTGGCGACCAGGGCATCATGTTTGGTTATGCATGTAATGAAACAGAAGAATTAATGCCAGCACCAATTCATTACTCACATAAAATTTTGAGATTAATGGCAGAAGATAGAAAATCTGGTAAATTAAAAAATATTGAGCCAGATTCTAAAAGTCAGGTAACATTTGAATATACCAATGGCAAACCAACAAAAGTTAAATCTGTTGTAATATCATCCCAGCACTCTGCGAATGTTGATCAAAAACAAGTGAGAGATTTATTAAGACCTTACATGTTAAAATCAATTCCTAAAAATTTTCTTGATGGTTTTAATGAAGATGAGTTTTATGTTAACCCAACTGGAAACTTTGTTATTGGTGGTCCAGACGGAGATTGTGGATTAACTGGAAGAAAGATTATAGTTGACACTTATGGTGGTGCTGCACCTCATGGTGGTGGAGCATTCTCCGGAAAAGACCCAACAAAAGTTGACAGATCAGCCGCTTATGCTGCAAGATATATTGCAAAAAACGTTGTGGCTTCTAAAATAGCTGACAAATGTTTAATCCAATTAGCTTATGCGATTGGAGTATCCAAACCATTATCTATATATGTTGATTTGTTTGACAATAATTTAGATAAAAACAAATTTGTTGAAGAAAAAATAAATGAAAATTTTGATCTTAGCCCAAGAGGTATTAGAGAAATGCTCGATTTAAATAAACCTATATATGAGAAAACAGCAGCCTACGGTCATTTTGGTAGATCTCCAGGAGATAATGGATCATTTTCATGGGAAAAAACTGATAAAACAGGCTTTTTTATTAAATAGTTTAAGTTGAATTAAAAAAAAACTTTACTATATTCCACATACATTATTGAATTTACAAAATGGGCTCTAGCCCATTTTTTTTTGGAATAAACAAAAATATGTTAAATAAAAGAGCAGATAAATTAGAATTATTAAGAATTGCAGAAGCTGTAGCTTTAGAAAAATCTATTGATAAAGAACTAATAATTAGTTCAATGGAAACAGGGATTGCAAAAGCAGCAAAATCTAAATTTGGGCAAGATAATGAAATTAAAGTTTCCATTAATAGAGAAAATGGTGATATTGAAATTTTTAGAAAACTAGTTGTTGCAGAAAATCCAGAAAATACAAATATAGAGATTAAGTTAGAGGATGCTATTAATTTAAACGAAGTAAATAAAGATAAAACTGTTGGAGACGAGGTTCTTCAGCCATTACCATCATTTGATTTTGGTAGAATTGCTGCGCAAACAGCAAAACAAGTTATAAGTTTTAATGTTAGAGAGGCTGAAAGAGAAAGGCAATATAACGATTTTATAGATAAAAAAGATACAATTTTAAGTGGTATTGTAAAACGTCTTGAGTTTGGAAATGTAATCGCTGACTTAGGTAGAACAGAGGCTATCATTCAAAAAAATGAACTAATCCCTAGAGAAAACATTAAAGCAGGTGATCGTATTAAAGCCTACTGCTATGATGTCCGAAGAGAACAAAGAGGACAACAAATTTTTTTATCAAGAGCGCACCCAAAGTTCATGGAAAAACTTTTTGTTCAAGAAGTACCAGAAATATATGATGGATTGATAGAAATTAAATCGTCTTCAAGAGATCCGGGGAGTAGAGCAAAAATTTGTGTTAAGGCTGTTGATACATCACTTGATCCAGTTGGTGCGTGTGTAGGTATGAGAGGATCTAGGGTGCAAGCCGTAGTAAATGAATTACAAGGTGAAAAAATCGATATTGTAAATTGGTCTGAAGATCCCGCAATTTTAGTTTCTAATGCTTTATCACCAGCAGAAGTTCAAAGAGTTAATGTTGATACTGAAAGAAAAAAACTTGATGTTATTCTTACAGAAGAAAATTTAAGTAAAGCCATTGGAAGAAGAGGTCAAAATGTAAGGCTCGCAACTAAATTGTTAAATTTTGAAATAAATATAATGACTGATGCTGAAGATTCTGAAAGAAGACAATTAGAATTTAAAGAAAAAACAGAAAATTTTGTAAAAAATTTAGAATTGGATGAAACACTAGGACAACTGCTTGTTGCTGAAGGATTTTCTTCAATTGACGATATAAAGGATAGTACATCTGAAAATCTATCAAAAATTGAAGGTATAGAGGAAGATACAGCTAAAGCACTTATAGAAAGAGCAAAAGAATTTCATCAAAAAGACCAAGAAGATATTTCTGAAAGAATAAAAGAATTAGGCCTTGAGGATTTATTAATTAATTTAAAAGGATTAACTCCTGGAATGCTAGTTACATTGGGTGAACAAAAAATTTTAACTCTTGAAGATTTTTCTGATTTAGCCTCAGATGAGTTAACTGGTGGGTTTGATATTATTAAGGGAGAAAGAGTAAAAATTCAAGGCTATCTAGAAGACTTTGCTTTATCAAAAGAAGAAGCTGATGAATTGATTATGTCTGCAAGAAATATTATTTATAAAGATTGAGGGATGAGCTATGGAAAAAAAAACAAAACTAACAATATCTGGTTCAGCCGAAAAATCGATAAAAAATATTGAGAAAGTAAAAACTCAAGGTAAAAATTCCAGGGTTATAGAAAAACAAACAACCAAACCTTTTAGTAGAGTTGGGTCTTTTAGGACAACTACAACTAAAGCAAAAACTACACCGGTATTTAATAGGGGTGCACCAGTAAAATCAACTTTTGCTTCAAAATCTCCACGTGTAGCAAATGATTTTGAGAGACGTAAGTTGGCAGAGCAAAGAGCTACAAAAAGAATAAAAGGGGAAAATGAAAATAACGATAAAAAAAATCTCAAAACTGGCACCAAAAAAAGAGAACTAAAATTAACTGTTTCAAGGGCCTTGAGTGACGAAATAGAGGCAAGAGAAAGAAGTTTAGCTTCTGTTAAAAGAGCAAGACAAAAAGAAAATAAAAATTTGTCAAATAAAGAAGCTCAAGAAAGTTTAAAGCCAGTTAAACGAGATATAAATATTCCAGAAGCAATCACAGTAAGAGAACTAGCTAACAGAATGGCTGAACAATCTAGCAATGTAATCAAATACCTATTTGGCATGGGTGTAACAGTGACTATTAATCAAACCTTAGCAGCTGATACAGCAGAATTTTTAGTTAAAGAGTTTGGTCATAATCCTATTAGAGAGGTAAAAGCTGAAGAAATAATACAAAAGATAAAAGCCTCAAGAACAGAAAATTTAAAAAATAGACCACCAATTGTAACAGTTATGGGACATGTTGATCATGGTAAAACTTCTGTACTTGACGTTTTAAGAAGTGCAAATGTAGTATCCGGGGAATTTGGAGGAATAACTCAACATATAGGTGCTTACCAAATTGAAAGCCAATCAAATAAATTGACATTTATCGATACCCCAGGCCATGCTGCTTTTACCGAAATGAGAGCAAGAGGATCTAAATTAACTGATGTAGTTGTATTAGTTGTTGCTGCAGATGATGGAGTAAAACCCCAAACAGTTGAGTCAATCAAACATGCAAAAGCCGCAAATGTTCCAATTGTCGTTGCAATAAATAAATGTGATTTACCAGAAGCAGATCCTAAAAAAATTAAAAATCAATTATTAGAACACGAGCTAATTGCAGAAGATTTATCAGGAGAAACATTGATGGTAGAAATATCTGCCAAGACAAAATTAAACTTAGATAAATTAGTGGAAGCAATAATACTACAGGCTGAAATTTTAGATTTAAAAACAGATTTTGAGTCTGAGGCGACAGGCATTGTTTTAGAATCTAAAATCGATATCGGAAGAGGACCAGTTGCAACAATAATTGTAACATCGGGAACTCTTAAAAAAGGTGACTTTTTTGTAAGTGGGCTTAAATGGGGAAAAGTTAGAGCTATAATTAATGATAAAGGAAAAAATATTGATGAAGCTCCTCCATCATCACCAGTTGAAATTTTAGGAATTAACGGAGCCGCAAAAGCGGGAGATGATTTTATAGTTCTTACTAGTGAGAAAGAGGCTAAAACTTTAAGTGAAAACAGGGCCGAAGAAAGCAAAGATGGAAAAAATCCACTAGCATTTGTCACCCAAGACTCTGCATTTGCAGACAAGTCTATTGAGGAATTAAATTTAATTATTAAATCTGATGTTCATGGATCATCAGAGGCTATTAAAAGTGCTATTAATCAAATTAAACATGATGAAGTAAAACCAAAAATAATTTTATCAGATATTGGAATGGTGACAGAAACAGATGTAACTTTAGCAAAAGCCTCTAATGCAGTGTTAATAGCTTTTAATGTCAAACCTAGTAAGGAAGCCAAAAAAATTGCAGAAAATGAAAATATTAAAATTATTTCTTACAATATCATTTATGAAGTTTTAGATTATATCAAAAAAAGAATGTCAGGATTATTAGCTCCTGAAGTTCAAGAAACAATCACAGGTACGGCACAAATTTTAGAAATTTTTAAAGTTTCAGGCGCTGGAAAGGTAGCTGGTTCAAAGATGACTGATGGAGAAATAAATAGTAGCTCAAATCTAAGGATTATCAGAGA
>Ga0209630_10001581_pt1 | contig 24031 bp, 26 predicted proteins | sample COG_01_FD_184745 | JGI IMG/M metagenome (GOLD analysis project Ga0209630, IMG submission 184745) | Pelagic Microbial community sample from North Sea - COGITO 998_met_01 (SPAdes) (version 2) | ecosystem: Environmental > Aquatic > Marine > Neritic zone/Coastal water | place: Helgoland, sampling... | reverse complement strand
AGATAAATATATTTGAGGAACAAAAAAAAATAAAAAAGCGAGAACAAGCAAATTTAGATGATCTTTTAAATATTCCAATAGATATAAAGCCTGATTGGTCTGAAAAAGAAATCAATACCGAGATATCAAACTCAGCACAAACTTTATTGGGGTATGTTGTGCGTTGGATTGATCAAGGAATAGGTTGTTCAAAAGTTCCTGATATTAATAATGTGGGACTTATGGAAGATAGAGCAACTCTTAGAATTTCATCTCAACATATTGCAAATTGGATTCATCATGGAGTAACCACAAAAAATAAAGTCATGGAAATAATGAAAGAGATGGCAAAAATTGTCGATAAGCAAAATAATAATGATAAGAGATATATTAATATGAGTGATGATTATGAAAGATCTCGTGCATTTAAAACAGCATGTGATTTAGTTTTTAAAGGTAAAGAACAATCATCTGGCTATACTGAGCCTCTCTTGCATTCAAATAGGTTAAAAAGAAAAATTAATCAGAATTAGATTTTATACTTGATCTATTTTTAAAAGCAGAAAATAAAGTTCCATCATCTAAACTTTCAATTTCTCCTCCAACTGGCAAGCCTTGTGCTAATTTAGTAACTCTAACATTGTTATTCTTTAAACTGTCCTGAATATAATATGCTGTTGTTTGACCCTCGACAGTAGCGCTAGTTGCTAAAATAACTTCTTCAATTTTATCTTTATTCACTCTTTCTACGAGAGAATTAATTAAAAGATCTTCTTTCCTTTGACCCGCTGAAGCAATAGTACCTCCAAGAATATGAAAGTATCCTTTATAAATATTTGAATTCTCAATGGACCATTGATCAGCTATATCTTCAACAACACAAATCTTATTAAATTTTTCTTTTATGTTTTCACAATTAAAGCAGCCATCTATATTTGATTTAAGTGAACCACAGGAGTTGCAGCGAGTAATATTTTTATAAACCTTCGCTAAAGTATTAGCCATTGGTTTAATAATTTCATCTCTATTATTAATTAATTTTAAAACTATTCGTTTAGCAGACTTTGGTCCTAATCCAGGAAGTTTAGAAATTAACTTTATTAAATCATCTATTTCGTTGATGTTACGCATCAATTATAATGGCCATTTAAATCCAGGAATACCTAAGCCTCCAGTAGCCTTAGAAATTTCTTCAGTTGTTTTTGTTTTTAATTGAGCTTTTGCTTTGTTATGAGCTGCAACAATTAGATCTTCAACTATTGATTTTTTATCTTTTAAAGTTTCATCGGATATTTCTATTTTTTGCATCTCTCCTTCACCATCTAAAACAACTTTAACTGAATTTGAACCAGAAACACCCTCAACTTTTATATTTTTAATTTTCTCTTGGCTTTCTTTCATTTTAGCTTCAAGTTCTCTAGCTTTATCAAGTATTTTATTAAAATCTGTCATTATTCATCTTTTTTTTTAGTAGTTTTAATATCAATCAATTCTGCGTCTGGAAAATAATCTAACATAGTTTTATATAAATCAGTTTTTTTTGCATTTGTAATTAATTCAAGTTGTTTATTTTTTTCTTTTTCCTTTACAGAAATTTCCCCCTTATTTTTACTAAAACTTATGATCCATCTCTTATTTGTCCACTCGAGAAGCTTAGTTGACAAATCTTTAACAAAATTTTTATCTAAACTATCATTAAATGAAATCTCAATTCTTCCATTTTCAAATTTTACGAGATTAACATTTTTTTCAAGTTCATATTTCAATTTCACTTCTTTTTTTAATGAACATACTTCCAATAATTCATTAAAAGAATTTATAGAATTTTCATTTATTAATTTTGGATCTATCTTAGCTTGTAATTTTATTTTCTTCTCTTGAGCTACATTTTTAATTTGATTAATTGTATCTTTATTTAATATTTGAGATGAAATATTATTACGATTATTATTCTCTTGATCATTTTTTATGACATCATTGTCTTTTTTTTTTTCATTTTTAGGATTAAATCCACTTAAATGTATTAATCTTAATAAAAACATTTCAATTGACAGATGTTGATTAGAAACAATATCTAACTCCCCTAGAGTTTTAATTGTAAATTGCCAAAACAAAATTAACACCTGGCTATCAACATTGTTTGAAATCTCCTTTATTTTATTATATTCCTCATCATTTAATGAAAAGTTTGTACCTTCAAGTGTAATGGAATTTATATTTTTAAAATAATATAGAATTTCTAAAAAATCATTTATAAATATTTTTGGTTCAACACCTTGATCGTATATCTTTCTATAACTTTCTATTACTTTATGCTCATCTCCTTGCAATATATAGCTAAATAAATTTATTAATTGGAATTTATCAAAATGACCAAATATTTTTTGGGCTGTGTTTAAGTCTAATTCTTTTTTACTGTTAAGACTTAATAATGCCCTATCTAACAATGATAAAGCGTCTCTTACAGATCCTTCTGAAATTTTTACTATTAATTTCAAAGAATCATCCGAAGCTTTTCCATTTTCTTTATCTTTAATTTTTTTAATAAATTCAAATAGTTCTGAAGATTTAATTCTAGATAAATCAAATCTTTGACATCTTGATACTACTGTAATTGGTATTTTTTTGATTTCTGTTGTAGCAAAAATAAATTTTAAATATTCAGGGGGTTCTTCTAATGTTTTCAACAATGCATTAAAGGCTTGCTTGCTAAGCATGTGTACTTCATCAATTATAAAAATTTTATATTTGGATGATGTTGGTCCATATCTTGAAAATTCAATTAAATCTCTAACATCATCTACACCAGTTTTACTTGCCGCATCCATTTCAAGAACATCTATATGATTAGAGTTTGTAATTGCTTCACAATTTTCACATAAATCATTCTTACATAAATTTTCGATCCCTTTAAGGCAGTTTAAAGACTTAGCAACAATCCTGGCTGTTGTAGTTTTTCCAATTCCTCTTATTCCAGTGAAAAGATATGCATTGGGAATTTTATTTAATTTAATTGAGTTAATAATTGTTTGTGAAACAACATCTTGTCCTATTAAGTCATCAAATGTTTGAGGCCTATATTTAAGAGCTAGAACTTTAGAGTTTTTATTCATTTTTATATATTTTAGGAGACTAGAACCTGAATAACTGTCTCTACGACTGCTTCCGTTAGGATCTGGTCGGATTCAAGCAGAATCCACCTCTAGCCTCCAAAACTATTATAGCAGTAATGATTTCTAATCCACAAGAAAAGATTACGAATTTTTTTCTCTTGTCGGATCTGCCTCAAAAACTCCCAGAACATGAAAGTCTTCACAATGAAGCCCCAGCTCCTCTAAAGATTTTTGTACTTTTTGTTCTTCAATATGTCCGTCGAGATCACACAAAAAAAAGAATGAATTAAAAGAATTTTTTTCAGGATAACTTTGTAATTTTGTTAAATTCACACCATTAATGGCAAACCCACCTAATGATTGATATAGGGCAGCTGGTTTACTTTTGAGTTTAAAAAGAAAAGAGGTAATATATTTTTTTTTACTAAACTCTGGTTGTATTATATTTTTCCCCATAACTAAAAATCTTGTTAAATTACCTTTTTCATTTTCAATATTTTTTTCAATTATTTCTAATCCATATTTTTCTGCACTTAATACTGAAGCAATTGCTGCCTTCTGTTTATTTTTATTCTCTGATATCATTTTTGCTGATCCGGCTGTATCAGCTCTTACATTTTCATTTAAATTATTTTTTTTTATAAAATTTGAACATTGAGATAACGCTTGAGCATGAGAGTATACTTCATTTATATCTGTTATTTTTGCACCAGGTAGTCCTAGCAAGTTATGTTCTATTTTTTGAAAGTATTCAGAATATATATTAAGTCTATATTTAAATATAAGATATTCAATTCCAATGTTACCTGTAATTCTATTAGACTCAGGTATTACTATTTTTGCATCTTCTTCATTTGATGCTTTCAGAAAACACTCATCAAAAGTTTTACATGGTATAATTTCTGCTTTTGGATCAATTGATAATGAAGCAATATGAGAATATGCACCATACGTTCCTTGAAAATAAATTTTTCCCATTTTTATTTATATTCCATTATTTTTTTTATGGCTAGATAATCTTCTTTAGTATCAACACCTATTGGAGAAGTGTTTGCTAGAGCAACATTTATATTAATATTGTTATCAATTGCTCTTAACTGTTCAAGCCTATTTTCTATTTCTTTTTTTGACTGCTTAAATGAAATAAATTTTTTAAGAGTTTCCACATCATAACAATAAATTCCAATATGATGATATATATCTTTTTTCTCTTCTGTCTTTCTTGCAAAAGTGGCCGCTAATGGGAAGGGATTTTGATCAAATGATTCTTTAATTTTTACTTTCACAATATTTTGATTATCGTACATTTCAGAATTTGAAATTTTTCCTGCTAAAGTTCCAATCTTAGAATTATTTTTTTTCATCTTTTTGTCTAAATTTACAATATCATTGATATCTATTTCAGGTTCATCACCTTGCACATTCATTATAAAGTCGATGTCTTTTTTTGCTAATATTGTAAATGCTTCGTATATTCTATCAGTGCCAGTTTTATGATTTTTGCTTGTTAAAATTGCATTTCCACCATTACTTTTTACATCATTAATTATTTCTTGATCTTCAGTAGCTACAACAACCTCGCCAATGTTAGCATTTTCAGCTCTTTTAAAAACATGGGAGATAATAGAAGTGCCATTAATCTTTAATAATGGTTTACCCGGAAGTCTTGTAGCTGATAGTCTTGATGGTATTATAACTAATGTTTTCATTGATTTTTTATATTTATTTCAGATTATAAATAGGGGCAAAATTGTACAGCAAAATATAAGCAATTTTTAAATAATAATGTTATAGGTTTCTTTAAAATTAATCAAAATGGATTCTTTTGAAATAAACAAAATAGTTGCGGCAATTCTTCTAGTCGCTCTTTTAATTATTGGAATTGGTAAAGTTTCTAATATTATATTTCATGTTGAAAAACCAGAAACTCCTGGTTATGCAGTAGAAGTTGATCAAGTTACATCTATTACTGCTAAAGCAGCCGAACAAACTGAAGAAAAGATTGATATAGCTGCATTGATGGCAAAAGGAGATGCTATAAGTGGAGAAAAGATTTTTAAAAAATGTGCTGCATGTCATTCAATAAATAAAGGTGGAAAAAATAATATTGGTCCTGCCCTATATAATGTGGTTGGAAGAAAAGTTGGAGATATCAGTGCTTACAAATATTCTAAAGCTTTAGCTGCTTATGATAAAAATTGGAATTTTGAAGAACTAAATGGATTTTTACTAAAACCATCAAAATGGATTAAAGGAACTAAAATGGCTTATGCTGGCCTGAGAAAAGAGGAAGATAGAGCTTCAGTTATAAAATATTTAAATCAAAATTCTGATAACCCTCTGCCCTTACCTTAATTTTCCAAAACAATACAATAATATACTTTTTTGAACGTGCACTCTATTGAGTGCTTGCAACCAAACTTTAGATTGACTACTTTTAAAAACTTCATCTTTTACCTCTGAACCTCTAGGTAGACAATGTAAAAAAATACAGTCTTTTTTTGCAAAACTCATTAAATTTTTATCTATTTTAAACTTTTCAAAAATTTTTGTCTTCTTTTTTTTATCAACTTTATCATTTAAGGAAATAACTTTATCAGAAAATATTACATCAGCATTAATAGCTGCTTTTTTAGCATCATTAAAAATATAAATTTTTTTATTATTATTTTTTACCAAGTCTAAAATAAATTTTTGTGGTGCATATTTATTTGGACAGCCAATATTTAGTTTAAATGAAAATTTGATTGAAGCAGCAATTAAGCTGTTTAAAACATTATTAGTGTCCCCAATCCAAGTTATATTTAATTTTGAAATTGGCTTTTTTTTAATCTCTTCGACTGTAAAAATGTCTGAAAGAACTTGTGTTGGATGTGATGATGGAGAAAGACCATTGATTATAGGTATTGAAAGATGTTTTTTAAAATTATCAATTTTTTTATCACTGTCTGTTCTCAGCATAAAACCATCACCATAAGTAGATAATATTTTTGCAGTGTCTTCTAAGGTTTCTCCACCTTGTCCCAAATGTAACTCATTTGATCTTAAAGTAATTGTGCCTCCGCCAAGCTGTTTGATAGCTAAATAAAAACTTAATCTTGTTCTTAAACTTGATTTTTCAAACATCTGGATAAGTATTTTTCCCTTTAGCGGAATATCTTTATCTGTCTGTAAGGTGTTTAATTTTGCTCTTTCTTGCTTTCTTTTTTTTGCATCAATTAATATTTTTCTAAGATCTTTAGATGATATATCCATAAGATGTATAAAATGTTTCATAATATTAATATGTAGAACAAACTTTATTAATTATCTTTATAGCTATATCAAGTTCTGATTTTTTTACATTTAATGGTGGTAAAATTCTTACAACATTTTCACTGGCTCTAATAGTTAATAATCTATTATCTATTAATTTTTTAATAAAATTTTCTTGATTATTATACAATTGAATACCAATCAAAAATCCTCTTCCTCTTATTTCTTTAATAATGCTTGGATACTTTTCTTTGATCTTGTTTAATTGTTTATTGAAATACTGGGATTTTTTTTTAACATTATTTAAAAAACTTTTTTTGCAAATAATGTCAAATACTTTATTGCCTATCTGCATAGCTAATGGATTTCCTCCAAAAGTCGAACCATGTGTTCCTGGAGTCATAGCAGAAGCAACTTTCTTATTCATTAAAACAGCACCTATAGGAAAGCCTCCACCGATACCTTTGGCAATTGGAACAATATCTGGTTTAATTTTTGCTTTTTCAAAGGCAAAAAAATTCCCAGTTCTTCCTATTCCACATTGTACTTCATCAAGGATTAATAGTATTTTTTTTCTATCACAAATTTTTCTCAATTCTTTTAAACACCAGTCTGGAATGACTTTAATTCCACCCTCTCCCATAATAGTTTCTACCATTATTGCTGCTGTATTTTTTTTTATTAATCTTTTCAAAGCTTTATGATCGTTAAAATCAAAATGATCAAAACCACCTATTTTTGGACCAAAACCTTCTGTCATTTTTTTTGACCCACTGGCATATATTGCTGCCAAAGTTCTTCCATGAAAAGAATTTTTAATACATAAAATTCTATTCTTGTTTAGCTTACCGATTGAAAAAAAATATCTTCTTGCAACTTTAATTGCCGCTTCCGTAGCTTCTGCTCCACTGTTTTGAAACATAACATAATCAGCAAATGTTTTTTTTGCTATTTTTTTTGCTAAATTTTCTCCTTCAGGAATTGTGAACGCATTTGAGACATGCCATAATTTTTTTGATTGTTTATTTAAAGTTTTAACTAATTCAGGGTGAGCATGCCCTAAAGAATTAACGGCAATGCCTTGTACAAAATCTAAATATTTTTTTCCTTTATCACAAAATAGAAAGCTCCCTTTGCCTTTTACAAAGGCAATTTTTTTTCTATTATAATTTTTTGCTAAATAACTCATTTAATCTAATATTTTAAAAATTTAAAATTAGAGGCAAAATAGTGCAATTAAATACAATTTTCGATTGAAAAATATTATTTATAAATCAAAAAAAATTGTGAATAAATGTCATAAACATCTTGTTAATTTTCAATTTGTAACACTATATTGTGTAATATAAAAAAATTAATACATTATATAGGTATTTATGGGCTGGGATGAAGTAAAAGTAGCAAAACTAAAAGAATTATGGGGCAAAGGAAATACCGCAAGTCAAATTGCTGAGATAATAGGGGGCATTAGTAGAAATGCAGTTATAGGAAAAGCTCATAGATTAAATCTTTCTGCGAAAATTAAAACAAGAACTGCAACCTCAAATAAAATTTTTGATTCTTCATCAGATAGTAACAAAATTAAATCTAAAAATGGAAGAAGAAGTAAATTTAGATCATTGATTATTGAAAAAGATTTTGAACCAGAAAATCCAAAACAATTAGAAGAGTTAGATGAAAATTCTTGTAAATGGCCTATAGGTCATCCAGATGAAGAAAGTTTTTATTTTTGTGGAAGATCCTCATTAAAAGACTTTTCATATTGTAAACTTCATTTATTGCACGCTTATCAACCAAAAGGTAAAAAAGATGAAGTTGCAGATAAAGAAGAAGGTGTGCCAGAATTTATTAAAAAGAAAGTTCATTCAGCATAACCCTTTCTGTTTAAATCTCTATTACTTTTAATAAACTCTATTTTTTAGTTTTTAATAACTTTATATTTTGTACTTGAAAATTGACCTCCATCACGCCACATATAAGCATATTTTTCAACTTCCTCATTGAAAAACTTTTTACTTGGCAATCCAATGTCAAAATTATTTTTATACTGTCCTGTTATAATATTGTCATATTTAAGCAATCTAAGCTGATCTTCTGTAAGAAGAGGGTTTGGCAATAATTGAAGTAATTTTGCTGAAATTAAAGATAATGAAAATGGAAAAGGTATCAAAATCTTTTTTTTATCAATTAAATTCAATAACCTTTTTAGAATTTCTTTAAATTCAATAACCTCAGGTCCAACGCATTCAATTATTTTTGAGTTAACATTATTAGAGATAATATGATAAATAATATCTGTTAAATCAGAACAGTGTATTGGTGTAAATTTTGTTAGACCAGAATAGTATAATGGGAAAAAAGGAAGTCTATTTAAAAGTGTCATAAAATTTGTTGTAAAATTATCGTCTACTGAAAAAACCACTGAAGGTCTCAGGATGGTTGCTTGTGAAAAGTTATTTAAGATATTTTTTTCTCCCTCTAATTTACTTTTTGCATAATTACTATCTATTGCTTCGTTGATTCCAAGTGCAGAAATATGAATAAAATTTTTAAGTTCATATTCTTTTGCTAATTTCGCCAATACAGATGGAAATAAAGTATGTATATTATAGAAAGTATTTCCTCTTTTATTTTCAAATAAAATACCAATTAAATTTATACAGAAATCTGCTTCTTTAAATAAAGTTCTAATTTTTTTTTCATCAAAAATATTGGCCTCTATTATATCAATGAAGCCTGCATTTCCTTGAGTTTTAATTATATAGCTTTTTTGATGAATGCTGCGTGTCACTACAGTGACCTTAATGTTATTTTTGGTTAATTTTCTTATTAAGTGCCTTCCTATTTGACCACTGCCGCCAAAAATTAGACAATTTTTAGGTTTCATATATATATGTTTAAAAATGAATATTGATATTAAACTTCACAAAGCTGATTTACCAGATGATTTAAAATTAGGCAATGTAATAGCGGTAGATGGTGAATTTATGGGTTTGAATGTAAAAAGAGACCCTTTATGCTTAATACAAATTTCTTCAGGTAATTCTGATGCTCATATTATTCAACTTGATAGGTCGAGTTATAATGCCCCTAATTTGGTAAAAATTTTATCTGATAAAGATATTACAAAGATATTTCATTTTGGAAGAGCTGACATGGCACATATTAAATATTATCTAAAAACTGAAACTAACAACATCTTAGATACAAAAATAGCATCAAAACTGGCTAGATCTTATTCAGACAGCCATTCTCTTAAAACTTTAATAAAAGAATTTATAAATATTGACATCAGTAAACAATTTCAAAGTTCAGATTTCGGTGGCGAACTTACTCCAGCTCAACTCAAATATTGTGCAAATGACGTAATTTATTTACACAAAATTCATAACGAATTAGCTAAAATTCTTGAAAGAGAAAATAGATTAGATCTTTATAAAAATTGTATGAAATTTTTGAAAACAAGAGTTGATCTAGACCTAGCTTTATTTAAAGATGATATTTGGTCTCATTAAAATGAAAAATGAAATTAATAAAATTGGAAAAGATGTTATTGACCTTCAAATTAAAGCATTAAGAAGACTTAAAAATTCAATAAATGACTCTTTTGAGGAAGCGGTAAAAGCACTTAAAAAATGTAAGTCAAAAGTAATAATTTGTGGTGTTGGCAAAAGTGGTATAATTGCTTCAAAAATATCTGCTACATTATCTTCTGTTGGAACACCTTCATTTTCTATCTTGGCAAGTGATTGCTCACATGGAGATCTGGGAAGAATTACATCTCAAGATATATTAATATTAATTAGCAATTCTGGAAACACAGAAGAGTTAAAAAATATTATTAAATATGCAAAGATGAATAAAATTCTATTAATCGGAATTGTTTCTAATAAAAACTCAAATTTATATAGATCAGCAAATATAAAATTGTTAATACCTGATGTGCAAGAAGCTGGCTATGGAATAGTACCTACATCGAGTACAACAGCTCAATTATCTTTAGGTGATGCTTTATCAATTGCTTTAATGAAAAAAAATAAGTTTGGTAAGTTAGATTTTAAAAAATTTCATCCTGCAGGAAATTTAGGAAATAAATTAAAAACTGCATCAGATATAATGTTAACAAATAATAAGATACCATTTGTTAATGAAAATAAAGTTATGAAACATGCTTTAAAAGTACTTAATTTAAAAAAATTGGGTTTTTTGGTTGTAGTTAATAGCCATGGTTTAAATAGTGGTATATTTACAGATGGTGATCTGAAACGTCTAATGCAAAAAAAGAAAACTATAAATAGTTCAAAAATTAAGCTGTTCATGAATAAAAACCCCTATGTTGTTGAAGAAAATACATTGGCTTCAGATATTCTAAATCAAATGAATAAAAGAAAAATTACTAATGTTTGTGTATACAATAAAAAAAATAAAAGAAAAACGATAGGAGTAATTCATATTCATAATCTATTGAATATCTTAAAATAATATTTTGATGAAAAGATATATTCAATTAATTCTTATTTTAATCCTAATAATTATCTCCTTTTTTTTTTATAAATCATACTTTTTAGATGATAAAAAAACTAGTAATGAAATACCTAATGCTGATGAAAAAAATTCTAGTAATAATTTAATCAAAAACTTAAAATATGAAGTTAAATTAGATCAGGATAAACAATATATAATAACTGCTGATTTAAGTGAATTAACTTATGAAGATGATGTTGAATTAGTTAATATGCAAGAAGTTAAAGCCATATTCATTAGTGAGGACAATATACCATTAACCATCACCTCTGAAACTGCTATTTATAACAGTTTAAACCATAACACTAATTTTAGAAAGAATGTTCAAGTTGAATACTTAAGTAATATTATTGTTGCTGATAAAATGGATATTAATTTTCAAGAAAATATTATTACAATTTATGAAAACGTCAAATATGATGGATTAGAGATGAATATGAAAACAGATAATATTAAGATAAATTTGATTACAAAAAAAATTGATATATACATGAATAACAATAGTAATAATGTTGAAATCGAAACAAAATAATTAATGTCAAATATAAAAAAATTCAGAATTAAGTCATTTAAAAGTAAAAACACTATTCTAAAATTAGAAAAATTATCCTTAAAATATGGAAGAAAAATAATTTTAGATAACTTAAACCTTCAGTTAAATAATGGGCAAATTTTAGGGTTACTTGGACCTAATGGAGTTGGAAAAACAACAATTTTTAATTTAATAACAGGTTTAATTTTACCTGATTTTGGTTCAATTATAATAAATTCTGAAAAAGTTAATAAATACCCTATTTATCAAAGAACTCTTAACTTTAAAATTGGTTTTGTTCCTCAAAATGGGGGGTATTTTCATGATTTAACTGTTTATGAGAATCTTAAGGCTGTAGCTGAAATTACAATTAATAATTTAAGTTATAGAGAAGAAAAAATAAATTTGTTAATTTCTAAATTTGAACTTGATCCCATAAGAGATATTAAGGCTGATTTTTTGTCAGGAGGACAAAGAAAGAAGTTGGTGATTGCTCTTTCATTAATCTCTGATCCAAAAATACTTCTGTTAGATGAGCCCTTCGCCGCTCTTGATGTAATGACAATTAAAACTTTACAAGAGATTATAGTGGATCTTCAAAGTAAAAATAATATTTCAATTATCTTATGCGACCACCAAGCAAGAGATTTATTAGCCTGTGTTGATACTGCAGCAATTATTCATAATGGAAAAGTAGTCGCTCATGGAACACCAACAAATCTAATACAAAATATTGATGCTAAAAAAGCATATTTTGGGGATTCCTTTAGATTCAATTAAAATTGCTGATAGTGAATAATAAAATTCAGATTTCAAAAACTATTAAACCATTTAATAAGGTTTTGGAAATTGAGGGTGACAAAAGTTTGTCTATTAGATGGGCATTACTTGCATCTCAAGCAATTGGAAAATCTACAGCTTTTAATATTTTAAGATCTGAAGATGTTTTAAGCACTCTTAATTGCCTAAGAAAACTTGGTGTAAAAGTAAAATTATTTAAAAATAAATGTGAAATTCATGGCGTTGGTATTAATGGATATAATTATAAAAAAAATATCATATTAGATGCTGGAAACTCAGGGACGTTAGGAAGATTAATTATGGGTTTACTAGTTCATTCAAAAAATAAAATTAAAGTTATTGGTGACAAAAGTTTATCAAAAAGGGATTTTTTAAGAATTATTAAACCGTTAAAAAAATTTGGAGCTGAGTTTATTTCTAGATCTGGAAAACTTCCAATTATCATCAAGGGAACAGAAAAACCAAAACCAATTCAATATTATGAAAACAAGGGTTCGGCTCAATGTAAGAGTTCTATAATGTTAGCAGCTATTAATACTAAGGGACAAACTGTAATAAAGGCAAAGAAATCTAGAGACCATACTGAATTATTTTTTAAGTATTTAAAAATGCCAATGAAAGTTATCAAAAAAAAAAACTATGATTTGATTAAAATTAGAGGAAAAAAAAAAATTAAATCATTCAATTATAAAATTCCATCTGATATTAGCTCGAGCGCTTTTTTTATAGTTCTAACCGCGTTATCTATCAAATCAAAGTTAAAGATAAAAAATGTTAATGTTAATCCATCAAGAGTTGGGGTTATAAAAATATTAAAGATGATGGGTGTAAAAATATTTTTAAAGAATATTAAAAACTATAAAGGAGAAAAAATCGCCGACATATATGTTCAAAGTACAAAAAATTTAAAAGCTATTAATTGCCCTACATCTTTTAATAGTAGCGCAATAGATGAATTTTTGTTGATTTTTTTAGTAGCAGCAAAAGCAAGAGGAATATCATATTTTAAGGATCTATCTGAATTAAATCAAAAAGAAAGTCCTCGCTTAAAATGGGGTTCTAAAATTCTAAATTTGATTGGGGTTAAGACTATTACCACTGCCAATTCAATTAAAATATTTGGGAATCCTAATTTATCTATAAATAAAAAGATTTTAATAAAAGATTACCTTAAAGATCATAGGGTATTCATGACAAGCATTATAGCAGCGTTAACTTTTGGTGGTGAATGGTTAATTCATAATAAAGACTCTATAAAAACTTCTTTTCCAACTTTTTTAAGGATGATAAATAATTTTAAAAATTGATAGCCAATAAGCATCTAAAGTAAAATTTAAATTCCAAAAACCCTTTAAAATAAGAACAATATGAAAAATTTTAAGATGATATAATTAGTATTTCCTATTGATTTAAATCATAAATTTAACTAAAAAAGCCTGTTTTTTAAAAAAACAGATTGGAAATTAACTAATTAATGGAAATATATAAAGATCTATCAAATCCCGCATCACAAGAATTCGAAAAATTATTAAACAGTCAGCTATCAAAAGTAAACATTGAAGAAGGTAAAATTATTGATGGAAAAATCAATAAGATCACAGAAAAATTTGTTTTTCTTTTCATTGAAGGACTTAAAAGTGAACCTCTTTTGGATATAAATGAACTAAAGAGTATGGGTTTAAGTGAAAAAATTAAAGTTGGAGAAACAATCCCAGTATTACTAGAAAAAATTGAGGATAAAAATGGAGAAGTTTTAGTTTCAGCAAGCAAAGCTCAAAAAATAAAAGGTTGGGATAAATTAGTTGAAGCTTATGAAAAAAATGAACCAATCATGGGTAAAATTACCTCGAAGTGTAAAGGTGGATGCATTGTAGAACATATTGATACAGGCTCACTGATGTTTTTACCTGGATCTCAAATAAGTGATAAACCTCTTAAAGACATCAATCACTTAATGAATGAACCACAAAAATTCGCTTTGATTAAATTGGACAAAATAAGAGGAAATGCTTGTGTTTCAAGAAGAGAAATAATTTCTTCATTTAAAAAAGAAGATAAAGCAAAAATTATTGAAAAATATAAAGTTGGTGACATTATAAAAGGAGCTGAGGTTAAAGGTTACAGTTCTTTTGGATGTTTCTTTAATGTAAACGATGAACTAGATGTATTGGTACATTTACAGGAAATTTCATATTCAAGAGTTAATCACCCTGATGAAGTTTTTAATATTGGTGAAAAACATGATTTAAAAATTATCTCTGTTGATAAAGATAAACTACAAGTTGGTTGCTCAATTAAGCAATTGTCCCCGGACCCTTTCGAGCATATAGAAAATTATGAATTAAAAAAAGTTTACAAAGCTAAAGTTGTTAAAATTATGGATTTTGGTGCTTTCTGTGAGCTAGAACCAGGTTTAACAACTTTACTTCATACTAGCGAGTTGAGCTGGACTAAAAAGAATATTTCTGCAAAAAAAATGTTTAAAGTTGGGGATGAATTAAATTGTGTAATAACAGAAATAGATAAAGAAAAAAGAAGAGTGGCTATTTCACATAGATTAACTCAAGAGAATCCTTTTGAGGCTTTTGAAAAAAAATATCCAGTTGAAACAATAGTTGAAAGTGAAGTTGTAAATAAAAACGAATATTCTTTATTTGTAAAAGTAAAAGACATAGATGTAGATGCTTTTTTACATTGTAATGATTTATCCTATTCAAATAATGGTGAGGATGAACTAGTTAAATATAAAAAAGGTGACAAATTAAAGGTTAAAGTTTTAGAAATAAAAACAGCTGAACAAAAAGTAAGAGTAGGTTTAAAACAAACACAAGCTGATCCATTTGATTGGTTCAAAGATAAAAAAGTCAATCAAATAATTACAGTCAAAATTATTTCAAGTGATAATAAAAGTTTAATAGTAAGACCTGAGGGTTGTGAAATGAATATTCAAATTAAAAAGTCTCAAATTGCTATCAATGTGGCTGATGCAAGAACATCGAGGTTTACTGGTGGAGAGAGGATTGATTGCGCTATAGCTGATCTTGATTTTAATAAAAGAAAAGTTACATTAAGTATAAAACTTCTTGAAGAAATTGAGAAAAAAGAGGCTTTAGAAAAATATGGATCTGAAGGCTCAGGAAAAAATCTACCCTTTTCATCTTTATCAGAAGATTTAAAAAAAAAAGATGAGGAAAAAGAATAATTAAAAGAAGATAAAATTGGCTATTGTAAAATCAAAGCTTTTAAAACAACTCTCACAAAATTATCCTAATTTTTTAAAAAAAGATCTTAAAAAAATTACTGAAATTATTTTAAAAGAGATAAAAATAACATTAAAACGTGGTGAAAGAGTTGAGTTAAGAGGTTTTGGCGTTTTCTCAACAAATACCCAAAAAGCAAGAATTTCAAGAAACCCTAAAACTGGAGAGAAAGTTCACACTCCTCAAAAAAAAACTATTCACTTCAAAATGGCTAAAGACTTGTTTAAAAAACTAAATAATCATGAATAATAATATTTTCGTAGCATGTGATGTATCAAGTCAAAAAGAAATTCTCGAATTGTTGTCAAAAATTCACGAAAAAATTTCAGGAATTAAGATAGGTCTGCAGTACATTACAAAGCATTCTCCTGAAGAGATCAAAGAACTTAGTAAATTTAATAAACCTATTTTTTATGATGGTAAATTTTTTGATATTAAAAATACATTGATTGAGTCTGTTAAATCCCTCAAAAATCTAAATATAAGTTATGCAACAGTTCATTTATTAAATGGGTTGGATGCATTAAAAGCTGCAAATGAAGTTGCAAATGATATTAAAATTAAATTATTAGGTGTATCAGTTTTAACTAGTTTTAGTGATAAGGACTTAGATCTTCTTGGATTTAAAGATCAGGTAGATCATCAAGTGCAGAGATTAATAAAGATTGCAAGTGAAGCAAATTTATATGGGGTTATCTGTAGTCCATTAGAAATAAAGATAATCAAAAAAATTGCTCCTAATCTAAAATGTTTTACTCCAGGTATAAGACAAGATAAAAATAAAAACGATCAAAAAAGAACTATGACTGCAAAACAAGCTTTAGCGGCCGGAAGTGATTGTTTAATTATTGGAAGACCCATTACCAAAGGTGACCCAAAAAAAAATATTCAAGAAATTTTATCTTCTATAAATTGAATGAAGTCTAAAATTTGTGGAATATCAGACCCTAATACTTTAAAGTTTTTAACAAACCATCGCTTTTCTCCCCAGTTTATCGGCTTTATAGTTAACTACCCTAAATCAAAAAGATATGTTGATCCTGATAAATTAAAAGATTTATTAAAAATTAATAAAAAAAATTCTTTTTATGTAGCAGTTTTAGTTAAGCCAGATCAAAAGATATTAGAAAAAATTAAAATTTTACCTTTTGACTATTATCAAATTTATGACTGTGAGCCTAATGAAATAAAAAAAATTAGAGAAAAATATAATAAAAAAATAATAACTGCATTTACTATTCAAACTTTAAATGATGTAAAAAGATATAAACTTTATAATGATGTTTCAGATATTTTTTTATTTGATAGTAAAGGGTATGAAAAAAGTATCTCTTTTAAACATTCTTTAATAAAAGATATGAAATTCAATAAAGAAGTAATGGTTGCTGGAAATATTCAAATTAATGATGAGCTTGAAAATTACAAAAAAATAGCAGATATTATAGATATATCGGGGGGATTAGAAACTTCTGGGTTAAAAGATATTTCCAAAATAGAAATTTTTTTAAAAAAAATTAAAAACATAAATAATGAAAATTAAAAAAAATATTCCATTAATAGATCAACATGACAGATTTGGATTTTGGGGTGGAAAATTTGGCGGTAATTTTATTCCTGAAACTTTAAAGAAACCTGTTGAAGATTTAACTTTAGAATTTGAAAAATTAAGAAAAAATAAAAAATTTATAAAACAAAGAGACTATTACTTTAAAAATTATATTGGGTCTCCAACTTCTCTCATAAAATTAAAAAATCTCTCTAATCATTTAGGTGGCGCTGATATCTGGGCCAAAGTTGTGTCTGAAGCTAACGGTGGAGCACACAAAATTTATAATGCAACTGTGCATGCTTTAATATGCAAAGCTATGGGTAAAAAATATATTGTAGGTGACACTGGTGCAGGATATGCAGGAAAAATGTTGAGTATGGCTGCAAAAAAATTTGGTCTAAAATGTAAAATTTTCATGGGAGCAAAAGATATTAAAAGGCAAAAGCCTAATTGTGATGCAATGAAAAAAAATGGTGCTGAAATTATTCCTGTTTACACTGGAAGTCAGACATTGGTTGATGCCGTAAGTGAATGTATGAGATATTGGGTTTCAAACTGTGATAATACTCACATGTGTGTAGGTTCAACAGTGGGACCTAATATCTTTGTAAAAATTTGTGGATGGAGCACTGCTCAAATATCTAGAGAGCTTAAAGTTCAATTAAAAAAGGAATTCAGAAAAATACCAAAAAAAATAAAACTAATTAATTGTGTTGGCGGTGGTAGCTCAGCTTATGGATTTTGGAGTGAATTTATTGATTATAATAAAAAAAATATAGAATTGATAGGTGTTGAAGCTGGGGGACCTAAAAAATCAAAATTACATGCCGCACCATTAAGTAGAAATGCAAAAATAGGAATTTTACATGGTGCAGCTTCGTACGTGTGTCAAAATAATGAAGGACAAATCCAAGAAACAGAATCTATAAGTGCAGGTTTAGATTATCCAGGTGTAAGCCCTATTCATTGTTTTTTAAAAGATACAAAAAGAGCTAGATACACTTATGCAACCGATGAGGATGCGTTAAACGCATACCAAATGGTTACAAAATTTGAAAAACTAAATCCTAGTCTCGAACCTAGTCATGCCTTTGCTGAAGCTATAAAAATTGCTCCAAAGTTAAGTAAAGATACAATCATCATTGTTAACTCTTGTGGAGATGCAAAGAAAGATAGAGATATTTTAAAAGAAAGATTGGGAAAAAGATAATGAATAACTCTTTAATTAATCAAACATTTATTAAAACAAAAAAAGAAAATAGGCCTGCACTTCTCACTTATACAGTTGCTGGAGATAATACTAAAAAAAAATCATTAGAGATCTTAAAATCAATTTCTAAATATGCTGATATTTGTGAATTAGGTTTTGCTCATAACACGCCAATTGCAGATGGTGGTCAGATTCAAACGAGTGCTTATAGGGCTATTAAAAATGGCATCAAGATCAGTGATGTATTTTCAATAGCACGTAAATTTAAGAAATTTAAAAAAGATAAGCCAATAATTTTAATGGGTTATTATAATATGATCTATCAATATAAAGAAAATAAGTTTATTGATAAATGTAAAAAATCAAAAATAGATGGATTGATTGTGGTTGATTTACCTTATCCTGAAAACAAATCTTTCGCTTTTAAATGTAAAAAAAAAGGAATTAATTTTATTCAATTGGTATCACCTACAACCTCTAAAAAAAGATTAAAACAAATTATCAAAGACAGTCATGATATGGTTTATTATATCTCAATGCTTTCAACAACTGGTGGAAAACTTAAAGAACCGCCTAAAAAGATTTTAGAAAAATATAATAAAATTAAACTATTAAATAAAAATAAGAACATAGTGATTGGTTTTGGTATTACTGAAAAGACAATTAAATCCCTAAAAAAAGCTGACGGCTTGGTGGTTGGTAGCGCAATTTGCAAAGAAATAACAAACTCTATTAAAAAAAGACAAAATACTGTCACAAATGTTACTAATATAGTAAAGAATCTAAAAAATAAAACCATATGAATTGGATCACAAAAATAATAAAGGCAGGTGAAAAAATTAAAACTGCTATTCACAAAAGAGCTTCAAAAGATGAAATTGCAAAGAGTGACTGGACCTCATGTTGCAAAGGTCCAATTTTAAAAAAAGATTTAGAAAATAATTTGTGGGTTTGTGAAGATTGTAATAAGCATCATAGAATTAGTCCTAAACAGAGATTTGATATTTTATTTGGTAAAAATAATTACGATGTTTTAAAAACCCCAATACCAAATGATGATCCTTTGGATTGGACTGATTCCAAATCCTATAAAGATAGATTAAAAAATGCCCGTAAAAAAACAGGGCTTAAATGTGGAATGATGGTTGCGCATGGAAACATGAATAATATCAAGGTGACAGCTGTTGCATCTGATTTTAATTTTTTAGGAGCTTCAATGGCTTCTGCTGAGGGAGAAGCTTTTTTATATGGTATTCAACATGCAATAGAAAACCAAACTCCTTTCATATGTGTAAGTGCAGGTGGTGGAATGAGAATGATGGAAAGTTTAATTTCATTATCTCAAATGACTAGAACAACTCTTGCAATTAACGAACTCAAAAGCAAAAATCTTCCTTACCTAGTGTTAATTACTGACCCTACTGCTGGCGGTATCACAGCATCATATGCAATGCTAGGAGATATTCACATTGCGGAACCAGGTTCGTTAATAGCTTTTGCAGGTAAAAGAGTTATTCAGGGAACAGTGAAAGAAGAACTACCAGAGAATTTTCAAACAAGTGAATATGTTCAAAAAACAGGTTTTGTTGATTTAATTGTTGAAAGAAAAGATTTAGTTGAGAAGATTGGAACTTTATTATCAATATTGTTAAAGAAAAATTCTGCTATAAACACTGAAGAAAATGAAACTTCAGAAGATAGTGAGTCGCTTACAAAAGCTGCATCCTAAAGAAATTGATCTAAGTTTAGATCGAGTTATCAATCTTTGTAATAAATTAGATAATCCTCAAAATAAAATTAAAGCAATTTCAATTGTAGGAACAAATGGTAAATACTCCACTATTCAAGCTATGCATGCGATTTTAAAAGATGCTGGCATTAATTGTAATATTTATACAAGTCCCCATATCAAAAAAATTAATGAGCGATTTGTATTTAATAATCAAGAACTAAATGACCAAGAACTTTCAGAACTTTTAGAAGAAGTAGAAAAAGCAAATGACAATCAGTCAATTACCTTTTTTGAAATATTAACTGCAGCTTATTTTTACAAAGCAGCAAAATATCCTGATAATATTAACTTAATTGAAACGGGTTTATTTCACAGATTTGATGCCACTAATATACTTAAACAAAATCTAGCAAGTGTAGTAACTTCTATAGGTTTAGACCATTTAGATTGGCTTCCTAAAAATGAACAAACTATTGAAAAAATTATCTATGAAAAAACTTCTAGCCTTTTAGAATCTAACATAATTATTGCAAAACAAAGTTCTTTTAAAATTTCCAATCAAATAAAGAAAACAATTTCAAACAATCAATCTCAAAAACTTTTTTTTAATAAGGATTATACATATTCATTTAGTGAAAATAATTTTTTTTATTATGAAGATAAAATTGGTGGATTAAAATTACCAAGTCCCAATGTTAATGGACAATTTCAAATTGAAAATATTTCAACTGCAATTGCTACTTTAAGAATAATTAAACAACTTAAAATTAAAGATGAGCATATAAAATCAGGTATTACAAAGATTCATAGCATTGCAAGACTTCAGGAAATTACTCAAGGAAAGCTTAAAGATTTAGTTAAAAATAATAGACTGTTAGTTGATGGATCACATAACCCCCTAGGAGCTAAAGTTTTAAATGAATATTTGGAAAGTCTTAACTGTAAAAAACATATTATTCTTGGAATGATGAATAATAAAAATCATCAAGAATATATTGGTTATTTTAAAAATATTTCTTCTTTGACAACAATAGATATTCCAAATCAGCCAAACTCTATTAAAGGAGTCGAGTTGAAACAAAAACTAAATAACTATGAGAATGTTCAATACAAAAAAAATATTATTGAAGCAATCAGGTCTGTTCCATTAAAAGAAAATGACTTAATACTTATTACTGGTTCTTTGTATTTGGCAGGGGAAGTTTTGAATGTAAATTAGATATTTTTATCTAAAAATTCTTTCATGTGGCTTTCAGGAACCCCACCAACTTTTCTGTCCACTTCAACACCTTTTTTGTAGACTATAACGGTTGGAACTCCACGAATTCCAGCTGCACTTCCAGTATTTATTCCACCATCTTCAATATCAGCATAATAAAAACCAGCTTTATCTTTAAATTCATTTGCTAATTTATCCATAACAGGTTTTAAAGCTTTACAGGGGCCACACCATGCAGCAGAAAATTGGATTACTGATACGTCTTCTTTTTTGATTTTATTTTCAAAATCTTCATCTTTAAAATCTATGAGCATAGTTAGGATATAATTGATTCAAGCAAATTTTCAATGGTCAAAAAGACCTTTTTTCTTTTATTCAAGTTATACATCTGAATACTTTTGCTCTAAATTCATTACATAATCATTAATTCCATCTAAAAATTTCAGTTTTTCATCAACTGTTTTAAAAGAAAACATCTTGTCTTCATTTTCTCTTATTTCATCACACTCAGAATAAAAAGCTGAAACAGTCCACCATTTTTCTTTATTTGTGCTTAAAATTCTAGAAGCTATCCTTCTTTTTATTTTCTTATAAATATCTTTAGGTAAAATTTCTGGAGCCTCATTATATATTAAACTGTGACCAAAAGTTACTAATCTATCATCTTTAAACTTATCTAATAAAGCCAATCTCTCCTTCCAATCTGAAGAGTGAAACTTTTCAAATAATGGAACATCTTTATTGAATGTATCAAAGCCACCAGAATAAATTGTCTCCTCTGGTTCAGCATCTTCTTGTGAAGCTGTTTCCATTTTTTCTTCTGCTGCTTCTTTTAAAATATTACATATATCTTGAGAAAACTTTTCATTTGATTTCATTAATTCCGCTCTTTTGTTAAGCAAATTAATTCCAATTTTCTTGTAAGGATCTACTTTTAAACCAAAACTTTTATCCAAAATTATTGGCGCCTTATTAGCTTTAATTGTTTTATAAAAACGTGGTGATTTTTTCATTTCTTTTTTTAAATCTTGATAGCCAAGTTTTTGAAGTTCTTCTATGTTTGCAGATAAATTTACTACTTGTCCCCACTTATAAACAGGATGCATCCATGAATTTGGATGTAAAGGAGCAACTAAAAATAAATAATTTTTTCCAAAGAAATTTTCATTAATCGTAAACATCTTTTCTTGTTTTATCAAATTTTCAACTACAACCTTACTCTTGGTTTTTATGTATTCATGCCATAAATCGGACTGTTTATTTTTTAATAAACTAAGAACCTTTACAGTTAATTCAGTGTCGAAAAGAGCTCCATGTGCTCCTGAGGAATCAAAGCCGTTGAGTCTCGCTAGCGACTCTAATTTCATAGATTTATTTCCTTTGGGATTAAGTTCTGTTTTCAAAACATTTTCATCAATAGCAAATGCTGCTTTGATCATGTTTAATGCATCATGCCTTGAATTTCCCTCTGTATTGATGAGATATGGTTTTCTTAAAGATTTAAAAAACTCACGCCTTAAAATTTCATCATCAAAACCTACGCTAGAAAAACCCATAAACGTTGCTGGTGACCATTCTCGAAATTTTTTTTCTACCTGAGCAATCATTTGATAATGGCTTAGGTTACCTTTTGTTATCAAATCAACATTTGATTTATTTATACATAATGCGGTTGCAGATGGAACTCTGTCTTGAGGCATCCTGCACCTTGCTGAGAATCTTTCTTTTTCATTAAAATTTTCATCTAATAGAATTGCTCCAATCTCAATCATTGTAGCCCAATCAAGTTGAGCCGAGTCTGTCTCAATATCCCAAACTACATAATTCAATTTGCCGTCCTTTGTGAATAAAATTGTTCAACCTTTTCTAAAAATTGGTTTTGATAATTTATTAATCTTTCCCCTTCAACTATAAATCTTTGAAAGATATTATCTTTGGTGCATAAGAGAATTGCTGCCTGAGTAATATTTGAACCATGCACTTTATTATGAGCTAATGAATATGCTGCACACTGTAAATAATAATCATCAATCCACTCATCCTTTTTTGGTTTATTACTTTGTTTAAAATCTATAATCGTTTCTTTATTTTCGTAAATGCCAATGCAATCTGCAGCACCTGCATATTTACCAGGATAATACAAAGTTGCTTCACATCCCCAAATTTCACTTAATTTATCTCTTAATCCGTTTTCTATTATTTGATCAGCCATCATTTTTTCACGAGTATTATCTCCAAGTAAATCCATATTTAATTTTCCAAGCAAAAATTTTTCTAAATAATCGTGCATAGAACTTCCACGGCTTGTTGCCTCTCTTGAAATTATTTCAGCCTGCTTGTGGCCAACTCTATTTTTCCATTCTGCCAACTTAGCTTTTTTTTCTTCTGATTCAGTTGCTTTTAAAATAGTTGTAACTGAAGGAAGGTTTTCCTCATTTACCGAATAGTGTCTAGAACCTTGTACGATTGATCTTGTAGATTTAGGATAAATAAATTTATTATTCCACTGCATGTAATTTCTTATAATCGGTATTTTTGGAAAAAAGAAATTAATTTTTAAGCTGTTTATTTCTTTCAACAAATTTTTCTACGTTTTCTGTTTGAACAGCTTTCTCAACCTGTTCGGGATCTTTTATATTTTCTAAAGTTCTGCTTATTGATCTTGCATCAGTACCAAACTTATCTACGACGCTCATTGCTTCTTCTAATTTTTTTCTAAGTATAATTATATTATCAAAATGTTTTCCAAATCTTGTAGTGATAGTTTTTAGATGATTATATATTTCTGTAGCTCCTTTTTGTACTTTCAATGATTGAAAGCCCATATGTAAGGATTGTAAATAAGCCGAGAGAGTAT
>Ga0209630_10001579_pt1 | contig 24048 bp, 32 predicted proteins | sample COG_01_FD_184745 | JGI IMG/M metagenome (GOLD analysis project Ga0209630, IMG submission 184745) | Pelagic Microbial community sample from North Sea - COGITO 998_met_01 (SPAdes) (version 2) | ecosystem: Environmental > Aquatic > Marine > Neritic zone/Coastal water | place: Helgoland, sampling... | reverse complement strand
CGCGCCGTGCCGATCGCCCCAGCGGACGGCGCGCCGGCACTGCTCGCTCGCGTCACGGCGACCCCGTCGGGTCGCCAGTTCGCTACGCCTCGCGCGCCGCTACCAGCGCCACTCGATGCACGACCTTGCTGCGCCATCGAGACGATCGATCCCGGTCCTTTGGACCGACGACCCCGGCGACGTCCGGGCGACCCTAACGGGTCGAGGGAAGGAGGCTTTGCGCCGGTGATTCCACTCGGGAGGCAAAGCCATGTCGATCAACCTCTTCCTCAGCGCCGGCGCTCAACGGGACGTGAAACCCGCGACGGTCAGCGCACGCCAGCTCGCCGCCTTTCGGGCCTTCGCTCGCGAACGCGGCGAACTCCTCGATCACGACGATGAAGACCCGCTAGTCGCATGCAGCTTCGAGGCTCGCGTTTGCCCCTGGTCGCTGGCCAGCATTTGCGCGCTCTTCGACTACGACGAGGGCGTGATCGCGGTTGTAGAGGAGGCACAGTTTCGTGGTCTCAACGTGCGCTTCGACCGCGACGACGCCACCCGATCGATCTCGGTTCGAGTCGCCAGCACGCCCGATGGAAGCGACCGGCAATCACGAGCTGCGCGTGGTCTGGGGATAGCCTCCACCTAGATCATCGCAGGGGGGGGCGGGACGTACCCGCTCTCCCTTTTTTTGCCTGCAGGGCTTCAGTTCTCGATCACGAAAAAGGGGAGGGCCTTACGGCCTCTCCCCTCTTCTTTTGCCCGACAGGCTTCAGCCTGCCAGCGCATCGGTCCTGCTACGCTGCAAGCCGCTTCGCGACCTCAGCGACACCCATCGACTTCACCGCCCCGAGGATAGACCGGATCTGCTCGGCGTCGCCCTTGAGCAACCCCGATTTCTCGACCTCCTTCAGAAGCTCAGAGCGCTCCCTCTCGGCAAGCTGACGACGCCGCTCTTCCAGCTTCCGTCCTTCTGCCGCCAGCTGCTCGCGTTCCTGCTCGATTGTACGTGCCATTGCCGTCCCTTTTTCTGATCGGTTGACAGCCTCCGACGCCCACGATGACAGGCCGCACGACCGGCCGCAAGCGAGAGCTATTCAGACGGCCTTTGGCCGTCAGGATCGGCACCGATGATCCGAGCTATGCCGGATCATCGGATAGGCTGCGACGGACCTCGCCTGCGGCGGGTCCGTCGTGGGTCGGGATCGCTTCGCATGTTCGCCGGAGACACGCCTTGGATCAGTCCGCCTCCGGCGATTACCCCTCAGGACTCCGATCGAACATGGAGACGAAGAGCGATGATGCCCTCAACGCCACGACAGTCCCTAGGATTAGCACACCGTACGCGGCGGCCGCAGGTGTAAGTGCCTGAAATTGCTCAATGTCCATAGGGTGAGACGTTTACACAGGGCGAACACATCTTTGAGCGACGCCAAAAACGGCTGAAAACTGCCAAAAACGGCGTGTTCGCGGGTGAGACGCTTTTCTAGTGGAAGGCCTCACAGACTGGTGCTACAAAGTCGGTGCGAAAGCCCCACCATCCACCAAGCGTGGATGGACGATGAACAATCATCATGTGACATTCCGGCTCTCCGGAAGTGATCTCGCTGCCCTGGACAACTTCGCCCGGAAGCGGGGTTGCTCGCGCTCGGAAGCGACCCGTCTGGTCTTTCGTTTCGGGCTGCCGCTCGCTGATGCAAGCCACACGTTCAACGTCAGTCGCGTGCTCCTCATTCTTGAGCAGCTTTCGGCGTCGATGGACCTCATCGTCACTCGCGAACATCCCGACTATGCCGAACGAATAATCGACATCGCCCAGGAGCGCGTGGAGGCCCACCATGCGCAGCGGTGACATCCGCTTTAACGGGCAAGCCGCCGTTGTCGAGCACGCCTCCGCGCGCGGCCGGATCACCCGCAACTCTGGCAACTTCACGCGCGGCTCTCAGCTGCTGTCGAGCCAGTACAAAATGGCCTGGGCGGCCACCCTCGTGCCGGTCTGGATCTGGCTCGGCAGCTTCATCGTCCTGTTCAACATCATGGTCTGGCTCGGCCTCGCCGAGCACGAATTTCAACTCGACCTGATGAAGCTCTATTCGGCGGTCTGGACATGGGTCGGAGGCGACCGCTTTCACCTCATCAACCTGACCCTTCCAAACGGCACCGTGACCAAGGTTCCGATCGGCTACGTCCCCTACGAGCCGCACGTCGTCCACGCCTGGCATCAAACGGTCAAGATCTTCCTGAGCACGCTGGTGATGGCGACCGCGGTCGCGGCCCCGTTGATCAGCTGGTTCATCACCTGGGCGAACAAGCGCGGTCGCGACGTACTGACCGAGCGACACAACCGCGGATCGATGCTCGTCGCCCGCGATCTGCTGCTCGACAACGTGCGCCGACACAACCTCGCGCAGTTCCGCAAGGAATGCGCCGAACACGACCCTCCCTACGATCCGAAACTCGTCGCCAAGGCCCCGATCATCGACCGCGTCGACGAAGGCATTCACGTCCCATATTCGATCGCTGGCATCCCCTATCCGTGGCGCCTCGAGCAGAGCCACACGATGCTGATCGGCACGACCGGCACCGGCAAAACGACACAGCTTCGCAGCCACGTTTCGCAGATCCGGGCACGCGGCCATCGCGCCGTCATTTTCGACCTTACTGGCGTGTTCGTGGAGACGTTCTTCGACCCCGAAACCGACGCCATTCTCAACCCGATGGACGAGCGCTGCGCGCCGTGGACACTGTTCGACGAGTGCCGGAACTATGCCGATTTCGTCTCCGCAGCCGCGGCTCTGATCCCGTCTCATCCCGACGACAAAGAGCCGTTCTGGCAGAACGCCGCCCGGATGCTCTTCATCGAGATGTGCCTGAAGCTGCAGGAGGCGGGCGAGGGCAATAACGCCGCGATCGCCCACCACCTGATGACGGCCGATCTCAAGAAGATCCATGCACAGCTGGAGGACACTGTCGCCGCGCCGCTGACAACCGAAAAGGCCGCCCGCATGGCGGAGTCGATCCGGTCGGTCCTGAACGTCAACGGACAGGCCCTACGCTTCATGCCGGACCCGGTTGAAGGCGGCCCTCCGGCGTTCTCGATCCGCGACTGGATCGCGACCGACAATCGCGACGGCTCGATCATGTTTATCACCGGCTCGTACAACGACCTGGAGATGACCCGCGGCCTGTTCACGCTGTGGATCGATCTCGCCGTCAACAACCTGATGCGCCTGCCGAAAACGCGCGACCTGCGGACCTGGTATCTCTTCGACGAGGTCCACGCGCTCCACGCCCTTCCCGGCATCGAGCACGGCCTGCAGTCGGCCCGCAATTTCGGCGGAGCTTTCGTCCTCGGTATTCACTCATTCGACAAGCTCGTCGCGACCTATGGGCTCCAGAACGCGACCGCCTTGACGGGCCTCGCGCGCACCAAGCTGATCCTCGCTACGGCAGACCGTACGACAGCCGAAAAGTGCTCAGAGTTCATCGGTAATCGCGAGGTCCGTCAGGTCGATGAGGCGTACAGCTACGGCTACAACAACACCCGCGACGCCTCGACGCTGACGCCTCGCACGGCGGTGGAGCCGCTAGTGCTGCCCGACGACATCACCGACCTTCCGTCGCTCAACGGGTTCGTCAAATTCCCGGACGGCTTCCCCGCCGCGCGGATCAAGCTGACCTACAAGTCCTATCCCGAGGTCGCACCCGGGTCGTTGCCTCGAAAAGACTTCAAACCCACCCCCTACATTTCGCCGGAAGAGCGGCGGAAACGTGCAGCCCAGAACAATGGCGCGGATGAAGGGGGTGAGGGTGGCCGCGAGCATACGCCCACGCGGCCGGTAGGAGGCGTTGAAGAGCGCGGCGAGAACGAGCCGGAGCAGGAGACGACGGAGCCTCGCAAGGGTCAGAGCGAGGCGGAAAAGGCGGCAGCAGCGATGGAGGTCGTCGGTGCGACCCAGGTCGCTCTCGACCAGATCCTGGGCCGTGCCGCGGCCACCTCGCCGCAAGGCGCCGCACCGGCCCCGTCCAATGGTGAGAAGGAGGCATCGCTTCCGAGGCTGGCGGAGGCCCGTGCAGGGCTGCGCCTCGCGGACCCGGGCATGGCGCGCAATCTCGATCCTAGTCAGCAGACGGCACGTGGCGATGTTGGTCGCTTTACCGGAAACCCGATCCTCGACCGGCTCGACGGCGATCGCCAGGAGGACCAGTCAGTGCGCGAACTGCGCGACGGCTTCGCCACCGATCGCAATGGCGACCATCATCATCGTCATCACGGGCACGATCATTCGCCCGAGATCGACGACGACATGGAGATGTAAGCGATGCTCTCGGTCGCTTCCGTCAAGTCCGCTTCCGGCGCAGCGAGCTACTTCGCCAAGGACGATTATTACACCGCCGACCACGCCTCCGAGGCAACGCTGTGGGGCGGCGTCGGAGCGGCCGAGATCGGGCTCAAGGGCGAGGTCACAAAGGAGGCATTCGAGAAGATCCTGAACGGCGAGATGCCGTCGGGGGAAAAGGTCGCGCCGGGCGAGAACCGCCGGCTCGGGGTGGACCTCACGTTCTCGATGCCGAAGTCAGCCAGCATCCTGGCGTATGTCGCAGGCGATACCCGCATTCTCGTGGCTCATATGAACGCCGTCCGGGCGACCATGAGCTGGGCGGAGAAGACCTTCGCCGAGGGTCGGACCTACGACCGGTCGAAGTCGGGTGACGCGGTGCGCACCGGCAACCTGGTCTACGCAATGTTCCAGCACGACACGAGCCGCGCCCTGGACCCCCAGGGGCACATCCACGTCATCGTCGCGAACATGACCAAGATGGCCAATGGTGTCTGGCAGGCGCTGCACAATCAGCAACTCTGGAAGAACAACACGACGATCGGCTCGGCCTATCACGCTAACTTCCGCGCCGAACTGGGGAAAATCGGCTTCGAGACGTCGGTCACGGGCAAGCACGGCATGTTCGAGATCAACGGTGTTCCCAAGAAGGCCATCGACACATTCAGTCAGCGCCGTGCCGACATCCTCGAGACCGCCCAGCGGCTCGGGTTCAAGTCGGCCGAGGCGCTGCGTAAGGTCACGAACAACACCCGCGATCCGAAGCTCAACGTCGAGGATCGTGAGGCTCTCCGGGAGGCGTGGCGCGAGCGCGCAGCCGCGATCGGGTTCGACGGCAAAGCCCTTGTCGAAGAAGCGAAGGCACGGGCCAACGGGTATGCCATCGACGGCAGGCCCGGGACCATGGAGCGTATTCGCGAGACGCTGAACGGCATCCGCGAAACCTTAGGTGACGCATTTCGACCGAATGACCCTCTGATCGCCAGTGGCGTTGAGCGTCTCCGAATATCTCCGGTCGACCTGCGCGCTCAGCACGCTGTCGCCTCCGCCATCCGTATCCACGCTCAACGAGAAGCGGCGTTCTCGATACCCGACGTCGTGAAGACCGCGCTCGATCGCGACCTCAAGGGCGTCACGCCCGAACATGTCGACCGACGCGTCTCGGAGCTCATCCGAGCCGGTCAGCTGATCCCGGGCAAGCAGGACCGGATCGACGGTGTCGTTACCCACGTCACCACACCGGAGGCACTCGCGACCGAGCGCGGCATCCTCGCCGAGATCGAGCGGGGCCGCGGGCAGGGGCGGGTCATCGTCTCGCCAGACACTGTCATCGAGCGGCTGCATGCAGCCTCTGGCGACAAGGTCCTGAATACCGGCCAGATGGCGGCCGCGGTGATGGCGCTCACCTCCACGGACCGCATCGTTGCCGTGCAGGGCGTCTCCGGCGCCGGCAAGTCGACGATGCTCTCCAGCGTCGCGCGCAACGTAGAGCAGGAGGGCGGGAAGATCATCGGCCTGGCGCTGATGAAGGCGACGGCGGACCGTCTCGGCGCGGAAGCCGGCATCGAGAGTCGAACCGTCTCCTCCTTCGTCCACAGCTATGCTCGACATGCGCTGGCGGGGAAGGGCGCCGGCTACGATGGCGCCCGCAACGAGCTGGCCGGCACAACGATCGTTCTCGACGAAGCGTCGATGGTCGGCTCCGACCAGATGAAGCACCTGGTGGGCATCGCCAACGCGCTTGGTGTCGATCGGTTCTTGATGGTGGGCGATCGCCAGCAGATCGCGGCAGTCGACGCCGGCAAGGCGTTCTCCCTCGCGCAGGCAGGCGGCATCACGATGGCGCGCATGGACGAGAACCTACGTCAGCGCACCGAGCAGCTTCGTACCGTCGCCGCGCTGTCCAACCGGGGCGCGGTTCGCGAGGCGATGGCGGTTCTAGGCAACAAGGTCGTTGCCAAGCCGGACCATGCTCGTGCGGCCGCCGACTACTGGCTGAAGCTGCCCCAGGAAGAGCGCGAGAAGGCAGCCGTCCTATCATCGGGACGCGTTGCCCGCGCCAAGATCAACGTCCTCATTCAGGAGGGGCTTTCCGCCGAGGGCACGTTGAAAGGGGAACCCCTGAACGTCGGGGTTCTCGACAAGGTCAACATTACCCGCGAGGAACTCCGGTACCCGCAGGCATACTCGCAGAAGGGCGACGCGGGGGTCGTAATCGACCTCCGCTTTCCCATCCGCGAGCTTGGCTTGCCGCGTGGCACGTTCGACGTGCTCGGCGTCGATGATAAGGGGCGGGTCCAGGTCCAGATCGGCAACAAGGTCAAAACCTTCGACCCGCAGAAGCTCTCGCCGCTCGACAAGACTGACGCGATGCAGCTCGCCCATCGCGAGCAGATCAAGCTCCATGAGGGCGACAAGATCCGTTGGACGCAGAACGACAAAGCGCGCGGTCTCAACAACAATGACATTGCTCGCATCGTTTCGGTCGATCCCTCGGGCATCAAGGTCGAGGTGAGCAACGGCACCATCCACGAGCTGAAGACGGGAGATCCGATGATGGAACGGATCAACCTCGCGTACGCGCTTAATGCCAATGCTGCTCAAGGCATATCGATCGAAAAAGACGTGCTCGCGATGAGCTACAAGGAAATGAACCTCTCTAATCAGCGCCTGTTCAACGTGCTGGTCACCCGTGCGCGTGATGACCTCATTCTGTTCACGGATAATCGCGCGAAGCTCACCGAAGCGATTGAGCGCAACGAAGGCAACAAGACCTCTGGACTCGAGACCATTGGCGAGTTGTCGATCGATCCAGGGCGGGGCTCCATCTCGGATAATGGCGCGTCGCCGGGTGCGACGGGGAGCCAGACTGGCATGGGTTCCTCGGGGTCGTTCAATCCTTCGTTGCCGCCCGAGCTGGATCGTGGCCCCGAGAAACTGGACGGTGAGAAAGCGGGCTCGGTCGCCTCGCCGGCGATAAGCAGCACCACCACCGCTCCTGACTTCAAGAACGATCCCACTCTGTCGGCCGCGTCGCTCCGCATCGGCGTCGAGCCGCCCGCGATCGAGCTGCCCTTCCCCGAAAAAGACATCGGACTGGAGCTATGACCATGCCCACCGCACGCCCAACCCTCGAACAGGTGCTCGCCATCAAGCATTGGCACCCGTGCGACCTCAACACGCACACGCTTGCCGAGTGCAGCCGCCTCGCCAAACACGATCACGCGCTGGAATGGGGCGCTGAGACCCTGGCTATGGCCAGCGTTTTTGCGCTGACCTACGCAGTGCTCGCGCCGCTGGCACGGGCGATGCGCGCCCCCCGTCGAACGGTGGGTGTGGCCGCATGATGTCAGAACGGCTCGTCCGCGACGATCTCCAATCATCGTCGCCAACGCCTCACCGGCTCCGCACGATGCTGAGTTGGGCCAGCAGGATCATCCATGCACTCCTGCTAATGCTGGGCTTGTCTGGCGCCGTTACGCTCGGGATCGCAGGACTCAAAGAGCTGCAACCGGCCGCGACCGGCACCCCCGTCACGGTGACGGAGTAGGCCGATGGGACCCGGTGATCGCGTCTACATGCGCGCGCAGCCGACGGGGCGCACGGTGCGGCTCGCCGTCGCGCCAGTGAACGCGATAGACGCAGCAACTTCGCCGTCGGCAACCCTGCCGCAGGCGGCGCAGGAGCGCGGCTTCCGGTCTTCCGGTCCATCGCGCCTCCGTCAGCGCCGAAGGCGCCTGTTGGGCCTCCTGTCGGCCCTGACGGGCTTGTTCACTCTCGCCTGGGCTGTCGGCTGCGCGATCGTCGGCGCTTCGCTCCAGACCGAAGGCGGCACCTTCACCACCCCGAAGCACGAAAGGACGTCCCGCCATGGGGATTAGCTACCCGTTTCGCTTCCAGCGTGAACCCGAGCCGGCTCGACCACGGCTAACCATCGCCTCGCCCGACACACTGCCGGCCAACACGCTGCGCGCGGTGCGAATGGGCAACGGCGACCGGATCGTCGTGATCGGTGCCGGCGACGCCTTCACCGCCCTGGCGGACCAGACCCGCGACCTCATGATCGATCCAGCACGGGGCAACTGGGACTTCTTCGCCGATCACCCGAGCGACTACGCCCGTTCGTCCGCGGTCGAGGCGTTCATTCCGATCGACCCAGGTGACCGCGATGCGAGCTGGCATTTTGCGGGACGATACGTGCTCGCACGCGCCATCGAGCACGTCGGCCAGCAGCCAGGCGCCATGCTCGCGGGCGTCCGCGACCTCGTACGCGACCTTCCACCCGACGCGCTCGCCGAGTTCGCCGGGCACGATACGATCTGTGGCCAGGGCGTGCGATGGGCCGAGACGGTGCTCGCCGGCGTGAGAACGCCATTGCACCCGATCGCCAACCACGATCCGCGTATGCCCAAGACCTCGATCGTTCGGTGGCTGGCCGGTCCTGCCTCGACCATCCTCTTCATCCATCGCGATCTCGATCGCGCCGATCACGAGCTGCAGGCCATCGTCGCATCGCTGCGCGACCATGCCATGCTTGGACGGATCGACGTTGAGATGGCCTTGGGAGCCGCCCGACTCGACGTCGAAGGCGCCCCCCGATGAAGATCGAGGCTCATATCAACGAGCAGGCGCTCGAGCATGTCGATCTCTTTCGAGAGGCAGCGGCGTTGATGCGCGGAGCTGTAGTCGATCTGCAGACATTGACTGGAACGTTGGCCTTCTATGGCGAGAATCGACCGGGCCCGGCGATCACGATTGCCGCGGTAAGGCAAACGCTCGCTGACATCATCAAGGGGCAGGAGGAAGTCGCAGCGGAGTTCGACGAAGCCGCCGACCTTCTTGATGACCAGGTCACGCAGCAGATCGTCGACAGCTGTCATCAGGTCGACGAGCCGTCGCCCACCGTGATTGTTGTGAATCCGCAGCCTGAACCTGGCGCTCTGGAGGGGTTGATCGGGTTGCTGCTTGTCGCAGGCTGGATCGTTGCTCTCGTTCTGGGCACCTACCAGCTAAAGCAATGGCGCGAACGGCTCACTAACCCTTACGCCCACTTCGCGGAGTGCTTCGATGGGGCTCGATGATCGCGCCTACATGCGCGAGCGCTATCGCAAGCGGCAGGGCCTGCCGCCTGAGCGTACGACATGGAACGACCGTAAAGCGCGACGCGAGCTCCAATCCAGCCCAATGTGGTTCGACAAGGGAAGAGGCGGACATCGTCTCCGGAGCGGTCGCTGGAAATCTTCAAGAAAGACGCGCGTCCTCGCCGGACTTGCCCTCGGAGGGCTTCTGATAGTGGCGGCTGCCACGCGTCTGAGTGCTCCGTTCTGGCTAGCCGAGCAGTTCACCGCGATCATCCTCGGAAAGAACCACGGCTTCCCCGCGTCCGGCACCGTCAGCGTACCAGCCACCATCGACATGAAGCGCGTGGTCGCGAAGCTGACCGTCCAGGGTGGCCTCGAGAACACGATCGTCCAGATGATCGATGCGAGGACGGGTCGAAACGCCCTGTCGGTCTATGTGCGCGCGCATGAGCGGGTAACGGTGCCCGCGCCGGTCGGCAGCTTTCACATGCGGCTCGTCCACGGACGCGAGTGGCGCGACGCCAAGACGCTCTTCGGAAAAGGCACGCTGCACGACGAGATCGATGGCGTGATGCGGTTCAGCCGCAAGGTCGGCCATATCCTCGACCTACGGCTTGGGCACGACAGCAACCTCGTCGTGCGACGCATCAACCTTCGGCCAGCGCCGCTCGCATGACGAAGCGGCCCAAGCCTACGCTCGCGGACCAGCAGCGGCCGTCAGAGCAGCACCGTTCACGCGCGCCGTTCCCACCATGTCGCCGGCGCGCTCGCGCGTCGTTGCCTGCGACCCAGGCGACGAGGAGCAGATGAGCAACTGGAGTTTCGAAGAAATGGGCGAGTTCGGGTCGGCGACCGACGCGGACCGCTGGGCGAAGCGGCAAGGCCTCGCCCCACAAGACGTCCGGATCACCCGCAAGGGGGACGGCGTGGAGCTGGAGGTCCGGCGCTCGGCCCTCGGCGATAGTGGCACCCGCCACGATGACCGGCGCGACGGGCGTCGCAACGGCTTCTTTTGACAACCAACGAAGGGGTTACGACCGTGAAGACACGACATATCGCATCGATCGTTCTGGCGGGCCTGGCGTTCGCCTCACCTGCCGTCGCCAGCGCGGCGCCGGCCAGCCCGGTGCTGCTCGCAATGGCGAGCTTCGCCGGCGAAAGCGCCGGCAACGACGCCGACCGCCGCGCGGCGGAAAAGACGGCGCACTACCGCGCTCACGCCAATCACAAGGGCAACTGCAAGGACTGCGCTGACTGCGCCGATTGCGCGGATTGCGATGAAGCTGCCAAGAAGGTGAGCGCCAACGAGGAACGGGCCGGTATCTGCGACCCGACCAAGCATGCGAAGGCGGCGAAGGCCGGTGCATAAGCGCGCCGCCCTCGCCATCGTGACGGCCGCGATCGCGGCCGTCACTCCTTCCACCCTTTCGGCGCAGAAGCTGGGACAAGGTGGCACCGGCGTCGACGAGAAGACCGAGCTGCCCCGATGCGAGGTTCCTCTCGGCGTCGCCGCCTTGGTTGAGGAGAAGGCCGCAAGCCCCGCCGATAACCTCTCACCGCAGCTGCAGGCGCTGATGCGTATGGCCGAAATGCAGAATGGCGGTTCCACGGCCCGGGTCGACCCGCTGCCGCTCGTCAAACTCATGATCGCCCGCTCAGGCTGCTTCCGTGTGGCGGATCGAGGGGAGGCCTTCAGCGCGCTCGAGCGCGAGCGCGCAATCGCCGGCGGGGCCGCTGCTGCGCGGCCGGTCACCAAGGCGGATTACCTGCTGCAGGTCAACGTGGTCTATACGGACAGCAAGGCGCGCGAGAGTGGCGGCGGTGTCGGTGGCCTGTTCGGGGGCGCAGTCGGCCTCAAGTCCAAGACGATGGAGAGCCAGGTCCTGCTCACGCTCGTCGACGTCAACACCGGTATCCAGGAGGCGGTCGCCAGTGGCTCGGCACGCAAGAAGGACGTCGGTGTTGTCGGCGGAGGGTTGTTGCTCGGCCTCGGTGTCGGGGCTCTTGGCGGCACCTACGCCTCGACCGATATCGGCAAGATCACCAGCCTCGCGATGGTCGATGCCTTCCGCAAGCTGATGACCGATGCCAAGCCACGGCTTGAGGCGAAACTGGTCCCGGCGAAACCGCCGGCGCTGGTCCCGCCCGCGGCCGCGCCGATCCCCGCGCAGACAGTCCAGCCGCTACCAACGCAGGCTCAAACGGGAACGCCAAGACAATGATCCGAAAGCGATCGACACGATCCGCTGAGCTCGCATTGGCGGACGAGGTGATGCGCGATCCTGACTATGAAAGGCTACCGGACCGCGTCCGGTCAGCCCTCAAGAAGCATGTACGCGGACTCTGGGGCGAGAAGGAGACCGCGTTCATGCTCGATCGCGAGTTCGGGCCGGAGAACGATCGACATGTTCTGATCCACAATCTGCGCCTGCCTGACGGCCAGGGCGGGTTCGCCCAGTTCGATCATATCCTGCTGTCTCGCTTTTCGCGAACCGCCGCGATCTTCGAGTCCAAGAACTATGCGGGCAACATCTCGAAGAACGCACATGGCGAGTGGATGGTCTGGTATCGGGGACAGCACCGGCCTCAGAACATCCCCAATCCGGTCGCCCAGGTGCGACGTCAGCGCGACGTCCTCGCCGCGTGGCTGAAGCGCAAGGGCCATACCAAGGCGTTCGAGCGGATCGGCGTGTTCGTGTCGGTGCCGGCCACGAACGAAATCGATCGCTCAAAGATCGGCAACGACGAGCCAATCTACAAATGCGACAACCTCGTCGAGGGATGGATGCCGTTCGGGGGGACGAGCCCGCTTTCGCGCCTGTTCTCGACTGGCGTCAGCGGCCTTCAGATGCTGGCGATCGCCGACCAGCTGATCGCGGACCATGTCGAGGAGGAAGACATCTACGTGCGGCTCGGGATCCACCCTGGGCCTGATGGCATCTCGGCCGACCCGGACACCAGCCAAGCTGACGACCCGGAGCCAGAGCCGATCGTCGACGCGCATGAGGAGCCCGCGCCAGAGCCAGTGATCGCGACCAGCCAACCCGCGACACCGCCACCCGAGCCGGTGATCGCTGATGCGGTGCCCCCCTCGCCAAAACCTCGCAAGGCAGGAGCGCAGATCGAGGTCTGTGCCGGCATCATGGAGCGCACGCTGCCAGACGGTCGCATCGCGTTCCGGGCGGCCAAGGACGATCACATCGGCCGGGAGGCGCTAGCCGCGCTTTGCAAGGGCAGGGCGGTGTGGAACCCGATGTTCGCGAACTGGGTGTGCCCGCCGGAGATCGCGACCGAGATCCGCGCCCGCCTTCCGAACGCTGTGCAGTTGGCGCAGCTGCCATGAACATGATCAGCCTGCCACGGCCGACCTGCCCGTACTGCGATGCGGCGATGCGACGCTGGCCGCTCGGGCAGGCGGTCCTAGCCTGCGATACCTGCAGACGGCCGATCGTGCGCTACCTGGCTCAGCCCAGCGCACGCATCTTCCGCCTCCGGCCCGTCTGTACCGTGATCTACGCTGCCGCGTTCGTCGTGCTGCTGCTCACGCTGGCCTTGATCGCCTTCAATCCCGTCGAGACGCGACACATCATCCCGGCGATCGCCATCCCGATCGCCATGTTCGGGGCCTGCGACATTGCGGACGGTTGGTTGTCGTGGCGGACGTCGATCGATCGGGGCTGGCGGACCCTGCGGCGTGGAAAGGCGGCGCGCGCGATCGGCCTTGCACGTGGCCTCTTCGGCCTCGCCGGCGTAGCCGTCGCGATCATCGGGCTGCTCGCTTACGACGAGATGGCAGGAAGCCCGCGCCCGGGGACGCCATCTCCGAAGATCGCGGCAGGGCGGATGTGATCCCCTTCTGCCTCATCCTTGGCGACAGCACCGGCGTTGGCACCGCGGGGGCGCTCGCGCGGGAAGGTATCCGATGCGAGATACACGCGCACGTAGGCGCACGCTCGAGCGGAGTGCTGGAGGCATGGCAAGGCGGCATCACCCCCGCCGTCGCCCTGATCGCGTTGGGCTCGAACGATGTCGGAGATCCACGCCTGGAACACCAGTTGGTCGCCTTGCGCGCGCGAACCCGGGCGCCCCGCGTGACGTGGCTCGCGCCCTACAACCGCACTGCAGCCCTGATTGTGACGAAAGTGGCGCTTCGCTTCGGGGACAAGGTCATCCCGCTCGCCCAGCTACCCACACGAGATGGGGTGCATCCGACCAGCTACCGGCCGATCTCAGGTCTGCTCGGATGGAAACTTCTTTCCGGAATCCGGAAGGATGTTTCCGCCGAGACCCGCGACGCATGGCCGTCAGAGGCGACCAGCGTCCCTGTCAGACGGGCAGTCGTCCTCCAGATGCAATAGTTTGAGATTGGCCGCCCGACGGTGCCGTGAGGCTCAGTCTGCCTTCTCGCCGGCAGCGGCTTTGCGACGGCCACGCTTAGGCGCGGGCTGCTCCGCCTCCGCAGGCGCAGGTGCAGCCGGCGCGTCCTTCGGTTTCCGGCCGAGACCGATCTTCTTGGCCATCGAGCGGCGCGCCTCGCTGTATTCGGGCGCGACCATCGGGTAATCGGCCTTCAGGCCGTATCGCTGACGGTACTGATCCGGGGTCAGGCCATGACCGGACAGGTGCCGGCGCAGCGACTTATAAGGCTTGCCATCGATCAGGCTGATGATGGCGTCGGGTCGGGCAAGAGACTTCCTGACGGAAACCGCAGGCGTGAACACCTCGGCCGGCTCTGTCGGCTCGCTGGCCGGGCTCTCGAGCGCGGTCACCGCCTCGTGCATCGATTGGAGGAAGGCAGGCACCTGGCTCTGGTCGGCCCGCGTGTTCGGGTTGGACAGCCAGGCGATCGTCAGCTCGGTCGCGAGCTCGACGACGTTGTTCTGATCGCTCATTCGATCCTCGTCCAATCCAGTTAAGCGGAGCTATCCCGGTAGCGTCGAAGCTTGGTTATACCGAACATCGACGGTGCTTCCAGCGGCAACGGTTTAACGGATGATCAGGTCCGGAACAGTAGACGGCCGATGCGCCGGCTTCGCTCGTAACCGCCTATCCCAGGCGTAAAAAGCTCCATTAGTATGCAAGGCTAACAGTATGGGGCCGGCGCTTGATGCTATAAGACCGCAATAGTTACATCGACCTCGTCCAACGGAGGCCAATTGATGGACAACATATTCTTCGTATCGCTGGTAGTCGTCGCCTTCAGTCTAGGGGCCTGGTCCGCTGGGATATGTCGCCAGGAAGCAGCGATGATCAGCGGCGGGATCGGTATTGTTGGAATGTTGGTGTCCCTGCTCGCCTGACCTGAACTGGCAGATCTATAGACGGTCGGTGTCCGCGGAAGGGCCGAGACATGGACAGGGTGCTCGCTGGAGCCATTTTCATGATCGTAGGTGGACCAGTTGGATGGTGGTTGGGCGCCTTCTCGAAAGAGCCGGCGATGTTTCTCTTCGCGTGCGGCACCATGATCCTGATGAAGTGCATGTTGGCATAGCAGCTGTGTGAGCGCCTCGGCGTGCAATGATCGGGGCACAAACATCAGCCGCGTCAGTAAAATGGTCCTTCGAGCGGATCACGGCCGATGGACAGCGACATCGCCCAGGCTCATGATGCAGCGCTGACGGGAGAAGCCTGCATGGGCGAGGGCGCGACGTTTATCCGGCGTGAGGGCGTGAAGCAGGAGTGCATCGCGCTCCAGATGGAAGGCGACGACGAGGCACGCCTGCTTCTCTACGCCCAGGGCTTGGTCAATCAGGCGATGGCCGACATCCTCGAAGATCCGGTGCAGATGCAGCGGTTAATAGAGATCGTGAGGTTCAAGCCCAAACTGCGGCTTGTACATAGCGCTGCGCTAGGCAGCGATGCAGACACCTGATCCTAATCAGCCAGGCGCGATCGGCGCCGGCGGTAACCCGCGAAGGCTCCCGTCAACGCCGATCGTTGTCAAAATCACGCTTTCAGCGCTCGCGCCGATTGGATGCGGCGCCACGTCCGATAGGCGCGGAGGCCGTTCTCCAGACGGCCGATCCGAATACCGTCACGATAGCTGACGTACGTAGCGACAGCGTTTGCGACTATCGCAATCGCGAATGCCGGTAGCAATGTCAGCATAGTGATCACGATCTTGTGATCCATGCCCAACGATCGACCCAGCCAAGCCGCCATTAGGACGATAAGCGGCCACACCATAAGACTGCGGACCTTACGAACGCTCAGCCTTAGGAGTGCGAGGAGCACCACCAAGGCGTAGCGAAAGGACGGACGTACCTTCTTCTGTTTCATGTCATACTCCTGCGTGACCTCACGCGGAGGGGTTATAGGACGGGTTTCAAATTCCCGCTTGAAGACAGGGAACGGGCGCTTGCCACACAGTTCTGCCGAGTGCCTCGAGGCGGCACCGACGTGGAGATCGGTTGACGATCCGTACCCATCCGGTCAAGGCCGCGGGCTGGGCCTGTAGTAGCAGGATGAAGGGTCGCGGAGGGTTTCCCTGAGGTAGCCGATGCCGTCACGGGTGAAGGCGGTGACGGACGGCGAGTTGCCATCGTTGCTGTCGATGATGGAGATGCGTCCGTCTTCAGGTTCCATCGCCATGCTGGCGATCTCCTCGACAAGGTCTTCCTCGACGCCGAGCTGTTCAGCCACGAAGCGTGCGGTCCAGGCGAAGGTTGGCCTCGCCATCAGGCAGCCCGCGCAAGTGCTGCCGGCGTTGAGGCTGTCGGTCGCCAGTTCCAAGGCAGCAATTCACCAAGTCGGGCCTGGGGCAAGTCGGCGATGCGGGCGAGCACGTCGGCAAGCCAGGCCTGCGGGTCGATGTCGTTGAGCTTTGCAGTGACGATGAGGCTGTACATGAACGCCGCGCGGTCGCCGCCCCGGTCGGATCCCGCGAACAGCCATGCTTTCCTGCCAAGGGCCACACCACGAAGAGCACGTTCTGCGGCATTGTTCGTCAGGCAGATACGCCCGTCCTTCAGGAAGGCGGTGAAGGCCGGCCAGTCCTTGAGCAGATAGTCGCACGCAGCCGCGACCGGGTTGTGGCGCGCCATGGCGGCACGCTGACCACGCAGCCATATGCAAAGGTCCGTGACCAGCGGCAGGCTCCGTTCCTGACGCACGGCGTGCCGCTCGGCCGCAGGCTTGCCGAGGATGGCACGCTCGATGTCGAACAGCGCGTCGATCCGTCGCACCGCTTCGGCTGCAATGGGCGAGATGACCGGGCTCCCGCGCCTGCGCCGCACCTGTCCGGCGACATCGGCCAGTTCGAAGAACTTGCGGCGTGCGTGTGCCCAGCACAGTGCCCGGACCACCGGCGCAGGCAGCCGGTCGCCGCGAAACAGCGCATTGTAGCCGGCGTAGGCGTCGGCCTGCAGGATACCGGCATAGTCTTCCAGATGCCGGGCCGGATGTTCGGCGCGCCGGTCGCGCGAATAGTGGAACAGCGCCGCGGGTGGTGCCGGCCCGCCATACGGACGGTCGTCGCGGACGTAAGTCCACAGCCGTCCGGTGTCCGTCTTGCCCTTGGCCAGTACCGGCACCGTCGTGTCGTCGCCATGCAGGCGTCCGGCCCCAAGCACATGGTCTGCGACAAGGCGATGCAGCGGCGCCAGGGCCGCAGCACAGGCACCGACTTGGTCGGCCAGCGTCGACAGGCTGATGTCCACGCCCTCGCGGGCATAGCGCTCGGCCTGCCGGTTGAGTGGCTGGTGCTGTCCGAACTTCTCGAACAGCATCTGCGCGAGGAATTGCGGTCCGAACAGGCCGCGCGGCGTGACGTGGAACGGCGCGGGCGGTTGGGTCACCGCCTCGCAGGCACGGCAGGCGAAGCGCTCGCGCACCGTCTGCACCACCTTCCAGCGGCGCGGCACGACCTCGAGGGTTTCTGTCACATCCTCACCCAGCTTCGACAGCCGGTCGGACCCGCAGCACGGGCAATGGGCAGGCGCTGCCACGACGACGCGCTCGCGCGGCAGATGGGCGGGCAGCGGCTTGCGTGACGGGCGCGCCCTGGTGAACGCCTCAACACTGGTCCCGGCTGCTGCCTTCGCGGCCAGCGCCTCGTCCTCGCTGGCGGTCGCCTCCAGTTCCTCAAAGCCGAGTTCGAGCTGGTCGACGAGCAGGCGTCCGCGCTCGGCGCTACGGCCAAACATTGCCCGGCGCATCTTCTCGTTCTGCAACTCGAACAGCGCGACGCGAGCCGCCAGATCGGCGTTGAGCGCCTTCGTCCGGGCGGCCTCCGCCTCGGCCCGGGCAAGGGCTGCGCGTAGGCACGCGACATCATCGGAAAGCACCGCTGCCATGCCCGGCAGGATAGCAGATAACCGGCAGCAAGCCACGCTTTTCCGCCGTTTTCGGTCGATTATCCCGCTGCAGTCGGGCGCCATGTCATGCGCGGATTGCGCCAGTCTATCGCCTCGAGCAGGCACGCCATCTGCGACGGCGTGATCGCCACCACGCCATCCACTGCCGCAGGCCAGATGAACCGGCCGCGATCGAGCCGTTTGGCGTACAGCGACAGACCCACGCCGTCGTGCCACAGTATCTTCACCAGGTCGCCGCGCCGGCCCCGGAATAGGTAGAGGTCGCCGGCATGTGGGTCGCGGTGCAGTCCCTGCTGAACCTGCAGCGCCAGACCATGCATCCCGCGACGCATGTCGGTATGCCCGGTCGCCATCCAGATCCGCGCACCGCCCGGAATGGGGATCATCGCAATGACCGCATCACCGCGCTCACCAGCGCCGGCGATGTACCCGCCGCGATGCGCACCACCGCACCGCCCAACTCCACCACCACCGCATCGCACGGCTCAGCCCTGCCTTGCGGTTCCGGCGTCACCGTCACGGCGGCAAAGCCGGACACCGGGCGGCTCATCTCCCGTCGCCACCGGTAGATCTGGCTCGGTTGCAAATCCGCCCGCCTGGCGACCTCCGCGACGCTCGCCCCCGGCTCGCATGCCGCCATGACCAGCGCCTGCTTCTGCTCCGCCGTCCACATCCGGCGCCGCTCCGCGCCCGTAATTACCGTCACCTGGGCCATCGCACCGTCGCTAACATCAGTGCAAACACCCGCGCTTGCACCAGTGCTACCTCCAGAAACCGTCAGCTCCAGGCAATGCGGCCTTCACCGAAGGGGTACGACGATCCTATCGATCGGCCGAAAACACGGTGACAAGCGGAGATCACGAGCAGGGACGGTATGCCTGGACAGATTGGCAGGGGATCGGTGTGGCATCGGTGGGATCCCCACATTCACACTCCCGGTACCATCCTCGCGGATCAGTACCCAGCTGCAGATGGGTGGGAGCAGTTTCTGACAAGAATCGAGGCGTCCGAACCTCGCGTTCGTGCTCTTGGTATCACCGACTATTACAGCACCGCCACCTATGAGCAGACCGTTGCTCACAAGGCAGCAGGCCGAATGCCCGACGTCGATCTGATCTTCCCCAACGTCGAGTTGAGGCTGGGGGTCGGGACCGACAAGGGCTCTCCAGTCAACATTCACCTCCTCGTCTCTCCTGACGATGACGATCATCTGGCGCGCCTTCATGCCTTCCTGTCCGATCTTAGGTTCGAGGCGAAGGATGAGCGATATCGCTGCACGCCCCCCGACATCATGCGCCTCGGCCGCGCGCATGACGTCAATGCAACCAGCAACCAGCGCGCACTCGAAGTCGGCACAAACCAGTTCAAGGTTGACCTCGCCAACCTGCGCGAGGCGATGAAAGCGAGCGATTGGGCGCGCGCAAACATCCTGATCGCAGTACCAGCGAGCAATCGCGACGGCACCGCGGGGCTACAGGGCGATCCGTCGTTGGAAAGATTACGCCGCGAGATCGAGCGCGCTTCGCACATCATCTTCTCAGGTAGGCCAGCGGACCGGCAATTCTGGCTCGGTAAGACGCCGGTGACACGTGAGGCGCTGACGGCCGAATATGGCGGCCTCAAGCCGTGCCTCCACGGCAGCGACGCCCACCGCCCGGATATGGTGGCAGCACCGGCGCAGGATCGGCGCTGCTGGCTTAAGGGGAAGGTGACGTTCGAGACGTTGCGACAAGCGTGCCTCGAACCAGAGATGCGTGTCTTCGTCGGCACGGCTGCACCGCCGGCAGCGCAGCCATCTCAGGTGATGACCGAAGTCGAGGTGAAGGGTGCGCCCTTCCTCAGCGATGCTCTCGTACCCCTCAACCCGGGTCTGATCGGGATCATCGGCGCGCGGGGCTCGGGCAAGACAGCGCTCGCCGATCTGATCGCTGCTGGGGGTGCAGCGCTGTCGCTGAAGGCTAACAAACTTTCTTTCGTGCATCGCGCGCGCGATCACCTTGGTGGTGCGGCGGTTGAGTTGAATTGGGACGACGGCTCGGTCTGCAGCGAGACGATCGCTAGCGTCCTGGAAGCCGATGGCGAACCGGGTGAAGCACAGGTGCGCTATCTCTCCCAGCAATTCGTCGACCGCTTATGCTCGGCCGAGGGACTGACCGACGAGCTGCTGACCGAGATCCAGCGGGTCATTTTTCTCGCTCATCCAACCGTAGAACGCCTCGGTGCCACGGACTTCGATCAGCTCCTCGATCTCCGCGCGGAGAGTGCGCGCACGGCACGGAGTCAGGCGGAAGATGAGCTGCGTGACCTCTCGTCGGAGTTCGTCGGAGAGCGCGAGAAGGAAGCGAGCATCGCGCCGCTCAGGGCTAGGCTGACCACTTTGCAAGGCGCGATCACCAAGGCACAGGCCGACCGCACCACCCTGGTAGGCAAGAGTGGCGGCGATCAGGCCCGTCTCGACGCCTACAACGTCGTTGCCGGAGCGTTGCAGAAACGCCGGTCTGAGCATGAACAGCTTGAGCGGCGTCGTAACTCGCTCGACACGCTTGCGCGCGAGGTGACGTTGGCGCGCACGCGCACCTTCCCTGATGCTCTTCGGCAGATGCGCCAGCGCCATGAGGCTGCGCAGATGCCAGAGGCATTGTGGCCCCGCTTCGAGCAGACGTTCGTCGGCGATGTAGACGGCGCGATCGCCGGGGAGCGTGCCGCGGTCGTGACGGCGCTCGCGGCACTTGCCGGCACGCCGATTGCGGCCGTGACCGGAACACCGCCCGCGACTGCGTCCCTTCTCCCGCAAGGTGCGCCGCTCGCCACGCTATCGATCGCGGTCCTGGCGGCGGAAACGCAGCGACTTGAGAATCTGATCGGCGTCGATCGCGCTGCTGCGAAAGCGTTGGCGACGCTCAACAGCAAGATCGCGGCCGATGAAGGACAAGCGGCCAACCTCCAGCGTCAGATCGGGATGGCAGAGAAGGCGCCAGCGCGCCTGCTGGCGATCCGCGGCGAGCGCCGGGCAGCCTATACCCGTGTGTTCGACGCGCTGGTTGCCGAGTAGGCCGAGTTGACCAGTCTGTATGCGCCGCTCGCGACGCGCATCGAGGCCGAAAGCGAGTCGGCGCGCAACTTGTCTTTCGAGGTTCGGCGCCGCGTGGACATCGACGCTTGGGCGCGCAAGGGAGAGGCGTTGCTGGACCTGCGCAAGGGATCGAAGCTACGCACGGGTACGCTGGCTGATCTGGCGCGCGCCAGTTTGCTTCCGGCTTGGAGTGCGGGCACGGCTGAGGAGGTGTCGACAGCCCTGGCGGGATTCCGCGAGGCGCACGACCCGGCCATCATCCAGTGCTGCCCTTATGATCGGCGCGACCCGGCTGACGCCGCTGAATATCGTCAGTGGGTAGGTGACGTGTCGGCTTGGCTCTACGGCACCGATCATATCCAGATAGCCTATGGCATCCAATATGATGGGACGGACGTCGAGCGGCTTTCACCGGGCACGCGCGGGATCGTACTGCTGCTGCTCTATCTTGCCATCGATACCGACGATGACCGCCCGCTCATCATCGATCAGCCGGAAGAAAACCTCGATCCGCGCTCGATTTTCGTGGAGCTGGTGGAGCGCTTTCGGTCAGCCAAGCAGCGTCGACAGATCATCATCGTCACGCACAACGCGAACCTGATCGTCAACACCGATGCCGATCAGGTCATTGTGGCGACCTGCGGCCCACACCGTCCCGGCCAGCTTCCAGAGATCCGGTACCAAGGTGGCGGGCTTGAGGATCCAGCAATCCGTGCAAGCGTGTGCAGCATCCTGGAGGGTGGTGAGGAGGCCTTTAAGGAGCGAGCGAAACGACTGCGCGTCAGCCTTTAAGCTCCAGAGCGCCGACGCACCCCGCGCACCGGATCCACGCGCCGGAACCCTCGCGTGGTTCCGGCGCGCTACGGCCGGGTTTTTTTAGCGATAGCTCCCGACCAGGACCTATGCGCTATTTGCCGTTATTGGCCGCGTCGCACGCGGCTTGGCAGGCTTCACGACTGCCATAGGGACCAATGTGAGGGGTGTTGTTATCGTCGACGCCCCACCAACCCTTTTCTACGTGCCGTCCGCTGTCTCGCATCAGCGAGCGTGTTCCACCACCAATGTGGATCGGATCGAGTGTACCTTTGACGGACATGAGCTGCTCCTTCTATGCCCACGATTGGGCGCATAGAACCGCGCGAGACCTCCTGATTGGGCGTCGTATTAGCGACCAAATTGCTTGGTTCGAGCGGTTCGACAGTCCATTTACAAGACCCGTTTGTGCGGATGCAGGGTGGTGGATCGACGCCTCTCGGTGTCGCTGACACGTCGAACGATTCAATCGCGTGAGACCGTCATGAGCTGAGAAGGGTAGGGGGCAACCAAGGCACCAAGCCCCTCCCACGACGCTGACAACCATCGATCATAATCGTCGTCATGCAGGATAACCGGCATCGCCTTCGGATGTATCGGCGCCACAATCGCGTTCGGCTCCGTTGTCAGAAATCCATAGGCGTTGCCGCGTTCGGTAGGGCGCCAGATGCCAGCAAATGCGAAGATCGGCCGGCTTGGCACGTCAAACCAGTGCAACGGCTTCTTACCATCCTCCCCGGGCGCGAGCCCGTACTCGGAGAATGATGTCACCGGCACGAGGCAGCGCCGAGAAGGCGTGGTCAACATCGATCGCCAAAAGCTCGAGCTGAGATTTCGCACGTTGGTCACGTACTTGGTCAGCTTCACCGCTGGATCGCGCTTGCTGGGCACCTGCGTCGGTACGCCCCACTCCATGCGCTCGAGCCGGCGATCGTCGCCGTCCTTCACGATCACCGCGCCATAAAAGGCCGTCTTCTTACCCGTCGGGAAGATGTCGCCGGCGGGGAATGTCTCGTCAGGCTCATAGGGCGGCCGAATGCCGAACGTCGCCATCACCTCAGCCTGCTTGGCCGTGAGCCGATACCGATTACACATCCGTGCCTCCTGTCGGCGCCGGCGAGCTAACTCGCCGGCGCGCATTCCTCAGAGCTTGTCCTTCAGGCCCTTGGCGGCCGTGAACGCGACCTTCTTCGACGCCGCGATCGTCATGGTCTCGCCGGTCGACGGGTTGCGACCCTCGCGCTCCGGCCGATCCTTGACGGTGAACTTGCCGAAGCCATTGATCGAGACCTCTTCGCCCTTCGCGGCCGCGGCCGCGATCTGGTCGAAGATCGCGATGATCGTCTTCTTCGCGTCCGCCTCGCTCGAACCCGTTGCAGCCGCGACGCCCTTGGCCAGCTCACCAACGTTCATGCTAGTCATACTCCCTTTGAAAGCGTGGGGACCTTACCGATGGCGAGCGACGACACAACGACTGTGCTGGATGAGGCGGGCACCAGCGCCGTCAAGCTGATGCTGTCGAAGCTCGACGATCACGACGTCACCGTCGTTTTCGAGACGGTCGGAGGCGTCGGTCCGATCGGCGACCTGGCTGCGGAGGCGATGAAGGATCGTAACATCGATCTGTAATCGCTAGCTTATCCGCATCGGCAGGGGAGGAACAGGGCGCCACGACGGAGGGTCAGGATGGTAGATCGACGTAAGCGGCCGCAGGGCGGGGCCGAGGTCCTCGTCTTCCTGGATCGTCACCGCCTCGCCCACACGCCGGATCACTATGCCTTCGCCCACGAGTACCTAAGCGGCGAGAACACGCTACTGCGCGAGCGCGTCGACGGCGCGATTGACGGCGGTGTGCGCCTGACCGAAGACCAGGTTCTGCAGCTACGGCCTGCCGCGTCTGCGAACGTGGCTCCCGAGATCGATCACATCACGCTGCGCGTCCTCGACGTCGTCGGAGACGCGATGACGATCACGACCGATCTCAGCCGCGAACTGGTGACGGCTTCCGCGGCGCTGCTGGATGAACCAGGCGCGACGGTCGGCCCGCTGCTCGCGACCATGCTCCGCCGGGCAGAGAGCGCAGAAGCAAGTTTCGCGCAGGCTGCGGCCCGGGCGCGCCAGATCCGCGCCGAGCTGGCGGCTCTGCAGGCAGCAGGGCAACACGACCCACTGACGGGCCTGACAAACAAGAAGGGCTTCGAGGACCGCCTCGCCGGCGACCTACGGGATTCAGTCTGCGTCGCCCTCGTCGATGTCGATGGCCTTCGCGGGATCAACGAGAGCCACTCGCCAGCAGTCGGCGACCGCCTTCTGAAGGTGGTGGCGCGCGCGCTCGCCGATCATTGCTGTCAATCGGCGTCCAAAAAGGACCCCCTATCGGCGTCCAAAAGGGACCCCCTTCGTCGAGCAGCGTGACGGGTATGACGGGTGCACCGTTCGCGCTGGTT
>Ga0209630_10001577_pt1 | contig 24086 bp, 19 predicted proteins | sample COG_01_FD_184745 | JGI IMG/M metagenome (GOLD analysis project Ga0209630, IMG submission 184745) | Pelagic Microbial community sample from North Sea - COGITO 998_met_01 (SPAdes) (version 2) | ecosystem: Environmental > Aquatic > Marine > Neritic zone/Coastal water | place: Helgoland, sampling... | reverse complement strand
GGCGGCGGCTCTGACTCGGACGTGCCCGAGGGTGGGTACGTGCACGAGTCGTTGATGAAGAAGGATCCGAAGAAGGCCGCCCCGGGGGGCAAGAAGAAGGACGCGGGCGGGAGGCAGCGCCAGCGGAAGCGCGCCAAGAAGGGCGACGACGGCGGCGAAGGGAAAGAACAGGCGAAGGAAAAGAAAAAGGGCAAGCCCGGGAGGCGGCAGCGCGAGGCGATGAAGGCTGCGCGCGAGGCTGAGGCTGAGGCTGAGGCCAAGAACAAGCCGTCGGTGGACACCCGCCCGCGGAAGAACAAGGCCAGGCTTCGGGCGGAGGCTGAGGAGGCGGCGGCGGCGCAGAAGAAGGGGGCGTACGACTTCACGACGCATGACCTCGAAGTGCGGGCGCCGACGATGGACACGACCCGGGGCGCGATGAAGATGATGAAGTCGGCGGGACGAGGCGGTGGTAGGGGAGGTGGACGTGGGGGTGGTAGGGGAGGTGGCAGAGGAGGTGGACGTGGGGGTGGTAGAGGAGGTGGTAGGGGCCGAGGCCGACGATAGCGACGACTGTGATCGAGAGAAACATCCCCGCTCAACTGTGAAACGCACGCGCGCGCACTCAAAAAAAGACGTTGGGTGCCGAAACAAACATTCGAAGGGTCGCGTCGGCGACGAGCGGCTCTTGGGGATGAAGCAGCTCTTCGAGGTGGGCTCCGACCGGCTGGGCCGGGGCCCGGTGACGTTCGCGTGGTCCCCGAACGGCCAGTTCATCGCCACCGCGTCGTGCCAGCTCAGGCTCCTCGTGCACGATCGCAAGGGTAACCTGCACGACGAGATCCAGATCCCGGGAAAGGTGACGCAGGGTCAGTGCGCGGCGGTGCAGCTGGCGTGGGACAGGCGGAGCGAGAAGCTGGCCATCCTCACCGCGGGCTCCAAGCCCGGCATCGGGGACGCGGTGGTGGTGTACAAGGTCCGGCAGAGGGAGGCCATGCGCCTGGAGAACGTGCAGATGATGAAGGAGATGTCTCACGTTGCGTGGGACCCCCAGGGCAACGTCCTCAGCGTGGGCACCGCCAAGGGCAACCTCCTCCTGTACGACAGCAGGATAGGCAAGACCATGAGCATCATGGGTAAGCACACCAAGGGCATCACGTGCGGCGCGTGGAGCCCCGACGGCCGGCTCGCCCTGGGAGGGGACGACAGGCAGATCACAGTCAGCCTCGGCAACGGCGACACCGAGTTCCAGCTCGCCGTCAAGGACAAACCGAAGGAACTCCAGTTCGCACCGGAGGCGTCCTCCGGCGGGTCCTTAGCCGCGACGAAGAGGCTGAACCAGATCAGCGCCACGCTTCTCGGTGGGCTGTCGTCCGTATACCTGTACAGACTCGGAGAGTTTGGCGAAGACCCGCCGGAGATTCGCAACCCGGCCGAGCTAAAGTTCGACCCTTACTACGGCAAGATCAAGTCCCACCACTGGGCCGGCGCGGGGTACCTCGTCGTGTGTTTCGACAGCGGCCAGTGCGTGCTGTGCAGGATGGAGGGGGGCGAGATGGAGCGGGAGCTGTGCAACATGCAGCCGTTCACGGGCGCGGCGGCGATGGCGATGAAGACGGCGTTTTGCCCCGACATCGGCCGCCTCGCCGTTTACAGCGGCAACACGGTGAAGATGATCGACGTGAGCAACGGGGATTTAGCCGAGAACACGGGCGATACGCTGGAGTTCAGCGTGAACTGCGAGGTGACGTGCTTGGGGTGGTCCATGGAGGGGCAGGTGTTGACGGTGGCCACCGGGGACGGGGAGCTGTACACGTTTCTCGCTTCGCTTCCCAACTTGTGCCGCGCGTTCGGCGACAGGTGCGCGTACCTCACCTCCTTACTGGAGGTGACCGTCGCGGACGTCTCGCAGAACAAGCTGCGGGCGGTGGCCATCGACCAGGAACCGGTGTTTCTGGCGCTCGGGCACCAGCACGTGTCGGCGGGTATGAACAACCAGGCTTGGTTCTACAGAGTGGGTCCCCCCGAGGAGGGTCTGGAGTACCCCCCGGAGCGCGTGAACCAGCGCGAGTACATGGGCAGCGTGGATGAGGTGAGCATGAACGACACCCTGGCGGCGGTGAGGAGCGAGGGGCGGGTCAACGTGCACGTCATCGAGCGCAACGACGACCCGACGGAGAGCATGGATTTCCAACTCCCCGAGGCGGACGTCACGTCCGCGGCCATGACCCGAGATTTCCTCGTGTACGGTACCGCCTCTGGGAACATCGTGTACTACTACCTCCCAGGCCGAACCCAGGTGTCGGAGTACGGGCACGAGGTGGACGGCGTGCAGTGCGGCATCGTCAAGGTGTACCCGAACCAGCTCGGGACCCGATGCGCTTTTATCGGATTCGACGGAGTCGCCATGGTCTATAACCCGGTATCCAACGCGTCGTACGCCATGCCGGACGTGGGCAGTACCGTGCAGGCGATCATGTGGGACGTTCACGACCCCAACACGGTCGTCGTGGCGACCGGGGCGGAGTTCCAGGTGTACACCTTCGCGGACGTGACGATTAACGGGTCGATGGTGGAGGCGGTCGGGTCGCACCCGCAGATGCCCGGCGCGTTCCCGGTGCTGTTCTCGCTCGGCAAGGTGACGTGCCAGGTGCCGGGCGGGAAGATACACACGGAGCTGCTGTCCACGCACGCGCCCCTCGTGGACCCGGAGGCGCCAACGAACGGTGACAGAGGCCGAGATCGATTCGTCGCGGCGCTGAACATGAACCGGCTGCAAGACGCGTGGGAGGTCGCGGCGCAGATGCAGATGCCGGAGATGTGGGAGCAACTCGCGCACAGGGCGATGACGCACATGGAGATCGAGTTCGCCATACGTGTGTACCGGTTCGTCGGGGATGCGTCCATGGTGATGTCGCTGGAGAGACTGGAGCACATAGAGGATAAGGATATGTTGGCTGGGAACGTTCTGATCCTCTTCGAACGCGACGACTGTTACGACATGGCGCAGGAGTTGTTCCTTCGAAGCGGCCGGCCCCAGGCGGCGCTCGAGATGCGCAAGGACCTTAAGCACTGGGAGGAAGCCCTGGAGCTCGCCAAGACGGCGGATCCGAGCCAGCTTGACGACATATGCAGGGAGTACGCGGGGGTGTTGGAGTCGAGGGGCGAGCACGAAGACGCCCTGGAACTGTACGAGCGCGCGGTCAAGTACCCGGACCAGAGCGAGAAGGAGCTCGCGCGGGGCAACGCGGGCATCGCGCGGTGCCTGTTGCACCTCGGCGACGTCCGCCGGGGCAAGCTCATCGCGCTGGACAGTGGATCCGAGCAGCTCTGCCGCGAGTGCGCCGATATCCTCGAGAAGCTGGCGCAACACGAGGACGCGGCGCAGTTGTACGAACGGGGCGGGGAGTACGAGAAAGCCGCGGGGATATACATCGACACCAAGCTCTTCCACCTCGCCCGGCCCATCATGCAGAAGGTGTCCACCCCCAAGCTCCACGCGAGGTACGCCAGGGCGAAGGAGAACGAGGGTAAGCTGCGGGAAGCCGCCGACGCTTACGAACTGGCCAGGGATTTCGACAGCGTGGTGCGGTTACAGCTGGAGCACCTCGGGGACCGCGACAAGGCGTTCGCGCTGGTCCGCATGTCGCGGAGCGTGGACGGCGCGCTGATGTGCGCCAAGTGGTGCAAAGGGGAGGGCGACGCCGCCGCCGCGATTGAGTTTTTGCTCATTGGGCGAAAAGTCGACGACGCGTTTCAACTCGCCCGGGAGCGATCGGAGATGGACGTTTTCGTGTCGTGCCTGGGCGACACCGGCACGCCCGAGGAGTACCGCAGGCTCGCCAAGTTCTTCGAGAAGGAGAACGACTTCGCGAGGGCGGGAGACATGTACGGCGCGTGCGGCGAACGCGGAGCCGCGGTGCGATCGTACCTGAAGGCTTCATCCGACGGACCCGGACAAAGCGTGGATAAGGCCATAGACGTCGTCGGCGAGGCGAGGGACGATTCTCTCACGTCCACGCTCATCGACTACCTCATGGGTACGTCCGACGGCGTGCCCAAGGATGCCAACTACCTGTTCAGGCTGCACATCGCGCTCAGGGACTACGACGCCGCGGCGAAGACCACCGTGCTCATCGCGCGGCAGGAGCAGGAGATGGGCAACTACAAGATCGCGCACAGGCAGCTGTTCGACGCGCACCGCGAGCTCACGGGCGAGGGCCGCCGGCCACCCACGGACCTCACGCAGTCTCTCATGCTCCTACACTCGTACGCGCTGGTGAAGCTCAGGGTGAAGCGCAAGGATCACATGGGCGCGGCGAGGCTGCTTCGCAGGGTGGCGAGCGGCATCGATCGGTTCCCCGCGCACGTGGTTCCAATCCTCACGTCCACCGTCATCGAGTGCCAGCGCGCGGGACTGAAGCGAAGCGCCCTCGAGTTTGCCACGCAACTCATGCAGCCCGAGCGGCGCGGACAAATCGCGGAGGCGTACAAGCGCAAGATCGAGACCATCGTGCGCAAGCCCGATCGGACCGAAGCGGATGCGGCGTCGTCGCCGTGTCCAATGTGCGACGTCCCCGGGTCCGAGTGGGACCTCGCGTGCGACGGATGCAGCGCCTCGATACCGTACTGTATCGCGACGGGTAAGAGGGTTCGAATCGGTGAGTGGGCCCGGTGCCCCGAGTGTTTGTTCCCATGCAACGCGGGTGATTTCGTGGATGTCGTCGCTCAGGAGAAGGCGTGTCCGATGTGCGCTCGGGAGGTGAGTCTGAGTGCGGTGAAACCGTTGGAGGATCCGCTGGCGACGATGCGCGCGCGGGAGGTGAAGGCGATTGTAGGTGACAGCGTGGTCGGGATGAACGAGGAGTAGGCGGTGTTAGCGACGTAGCTAGCCCGGTGGACTTGAAACGGACGAAACGTTTTTCGTGTGAGGTATCTCGTGGCGTGCTTTTCGCAGACGCCGGGCATTGGCTCAGACCGATCCGAGATCCATCTCTGTCGAGTCGTCCAATGAGAATTTACCTTTTTGGCGCTCTGAAACGTTTTTATTCGAAAATGCCTGGTAAAAGCGCCCGTATCCCAGTCGACCAATAGAAAAAGCACTCGAAAATCTTTTAGCGCCAAAATTGTGTAAATACCTGCAGTAAATTGCGATTATCTTCTCACCAATAAGCCATACACCGCAAAACCAGCGCGCCACCTGGGATATTTGTACACTTTTTTCTGAGTCACGGAGATCTTCAACGAATGAAAAATCAGCAAGCGCGCTTAGTTGGCAGAAATTCCACGTGCGGAAATCGGAGCAGGCCTCATCGCTCGTAGAGGAGGCGGGCACAACGCGAAGGCACACGGCCGTCGCGGCGCGTGACGTAAGCGCAGGTGGAAGACACCCTCACGTCACCCGCGTTCCCTTCGTTCGACCACTGTCGGGCCGGCTCGTTCGCAGCGCGGTCCAGTCGTCGAAGTTCGGCAGTTGGCGTCGCACCGCCATCTTGTTTTTTTGCAATCGGCGCGGCCCTCATCGGAGTCCGGAACGCGCGATACGCGAGCTCTTCGAGCCTAAATCGCGGCGATAAATGACAATGTCAGTTAAACTACCAACACAGCCGCCCATCCCTAGGGATGTGGCGGCCTCCTTCGCCGCGGCGGCGGCGAAGGACGACAAGGAAGCGAAGCAGGCCACGAACGGGAAATCGACAGACGCGGGAAAAGCCGAGGGGTCGATCCCGAAGGCTCCGTTCGTCGCGCCCGCGGGGGTCGATCCCGTCGCCGTTCCCGCGTTCCCACCCGCCATGACCGGCTTCATGCAGGGAGCCAAGTTCCCTCTGCCTCAGGTCGGCGCGAACCCCTTCGCGCCGGCCGCGGGGTTCCCGCCCATGGCGGGACCTCCGCCGCAGTCCGGCCCAGCGGGCGCGCAGCCGGGCGTGGCCGGCACGGCGCAGTGGAACGCCATGCTCCAGTACTACGCCTACTACTCCTACCTCCTCTGCAACGGCGCGACCGGTGCGCCGCCCGCCGACGGGGCCGCACCACCCCGGCTCGCGCCGCCGCCGCTCGTGGACATGTCCGCGTGGCGACAAGGGATGCCGGGCGGCGCGGGGATGCCCCCGATGATGGCGGGCATGGGCGTGCCCCCGGGGATGCCGGGCGCGCCGGGGATGGCGCCGGGGATGACCGCCGCGCACATGCAGAGCATGGCCGCCATGGCAGCCGCCATGGGCGCGGGTCAGCACGCCATGGCGGCCGCCGCCGCGGCGATGGCGGCGCCCCACGCGGGCAAGAAGGACGGCGGCAAGAAGCGGGAGCGAGGGATCATGGGCTCCGATTCCGGCGACGACGCCAGCGACTCGGGCGGGTCCGCCTCGTCGAAGCGCGGGAAGAAGCGCGGCGCCAACGGCGGCGAGACGAAGACGTGCGTCAACTGCGGGGTCAGTCGCACGCCGTTCTGGAGGAAGGAGCGCGTCGGGGGTGGCTCGCTGTGTAACGCGTGTGGTTTGTACCTCGCCAAGAACGACGCGCCGCGGCCGGCTATGCTGTGGAGGCGGGGCGGGGTACAGGGCGAGAGCGCGGCTCCTGGGGGAGGAGGAGCGCCCACCGCGGTCCCGACGCCGGCACCCACCGCGGTGCCGACGCCGGCGCCCACTGCGGTCCCGACGCCGGCGGCCGCGGCGCCCACGACCCCGGCCGAGGCCAAGCCCGAGGAGCCGCCCGCGAAGGTGGAGACAAAGGAGGAGGAGCCGTGACCGCGAGCGAGGGGAATCGCCTTCGCTCACAGCCGTCGCCCTCGTCGGCATCGCACGCGCTCCCAGAGTAATACCACGGAGACGCGCGCGAGCCCGCTATTATACGCCGGCGAGGGCTGACGCCCGCACTGTACACCTGTATACCGTACCATAGTCTCAGTTTCACACGACGAAATCTAGTTTCTGACCCACGGAATCGAACGCGGGGATATGTAATAACGGACAGACTCAAGAGAACACACGCTCACGCCGCGCCGTGCCTGATCCGGAAGTACGCGCGGACCAGCGTCTCGACGTGCGCGTCGCCGGCCCTCCAAGCCATCGCCTGGCGGCCCTCCAAGCCCGCGGGTGGCTCGTCTCCGATCTCGGAACCGACCTCGCCCAACTCCGCCGCGACTGCCTCTTTGACGCTCGCGTGCGTGCCGTCCACCACACGTTCGCCGATCGCGAGCGCGCGCTCGGTCGCGGCGAGGTAGAAGGAGAGCGTCAGGCGTTCGCTGAGCATCTGCACGGCACACGTCGCGGCTCGAGCGTCGGTGACTTGGTCCGCCCTCGGCTCCTGTGTCAGCTCCTCCGGTATGGCGTCCCGTCGTTCGGTGAGTATCGCGACGAGGTCTCGCAGCGCGTCCACCTCGACATCGAGCGACCCTCCTCCTTCAGCGGCTACCACGTCCGCGTCGTCCGCGCCGTCCGCGTCTTCGTCGTCCATGAGTGGGGACCTACCGCCGCCGTAAGGGTCGTCCATGAGCCGCATACCCTCCACCGCGTCGACCGCGTTTTCCTGTTCGGTCTCCGCGGCGGGATCCGTCTCCACGCCGCCCGCCGCGTCGTCGTCCTCTCCATCGACGCCGTCGCCGCCGTCGCCTCCGTCGCCGTACATCTCCGCGAGAGCCGCATCGTCATCCTCGTCGTCCGCGCCGCCCGCGCCGCTTCCGTACCAATCGTCGAGCTCGTCCAGCTCGCCTACGATTTCGTCTTCGGTTCTGTCCCGGGTCTTTTTCGCATCCCCCGGGTCCGGTTCATCGATACCGAGTCTCTTACGCTTGATGGCGTCGAGCGCCGCGGCGAGGGGCGGGTAGGTGTACCCCGGCCTGCTCGCGACGCGAAGCTGCGCGACGGGATGTGAAACGCCAGGGATGTGAAGCGGCACGACGTCATTGGAGCTCCCGTCGGGTTCCGCGTTGTCCTCAACCGTGAACCCGTACCGGACCAAAAGCTCAGAGTTACCCCTGGCGCCGTACGCGATTCGCACCGGGTCCCCGGCGTTGAAATCTTTCAGCGCACCGACGACGATGGACCACTTTCCGATGTCCACCCTGCGATCTTCCCAGTGGTGAATCGGGTTCATCTGCCACTGGCACTCGCGAGGTTGCCGGTGGTGGTTCGCGCAGTCCAGCACGGGGACCAGCACCGTGCGCTCGCTCTCCTGCGCCGCGTCGCACGTCTCCTCGCCGGGCATCGAGGTGTTGAAGGATCGGCTGTGGATCGCCGCGACCGCCCTGCGAAAGACCTCGCGGAGGAAGTCCATCGGTACGCTCGGGAAGAGCCTTTCATCGACGGCGATCTCGGCGAGTTCGTCCTTTACCACGTCCCAATCGTTTTCAAAGTCCTTCTCCGCTTTGCGCGCCATCTCGAGGACGTGCGACCCTCGCAGCAGCTTCACCCGCGTCGCGTCGTCCCACCACGTCGGGGATTCGTCAAAGTCCTCGCGGTCCAGGAGCCAGTGATACGGCGCCCACGTGGAGTACTGGATGGTCGATCGCATGTGCAGCGCGTCGATGGTCACCTTCATGGCGAGCGCGACGTCTCCTCGGGGCATGCGCAGGTATTTAGTTGCCTTACCCTTGACCTTACCTTTCTTCTCATCGTTCGTTTCGTCATCGCGCGTGGGTCCCGACGCGGTGTGCTCGTCGACGAAGGGGCCGAAGCGCTCATCCTTGAGCGCGGAGGCGGCGGTGATGCACGCGCACTCGGCGATGCCGAGGATGATGTCCCCGTTCTTGATGGGTCCCGTCGCGCACAGACCGCGGGGGTCCTTCTGGCTCAGGCCGAGGTTGTCGTGGACGTGACCGAAGTCCTCGATGATCTTGCGCGTGCACGCCTCGAACGCGGCGAGCTCCTCGTCATCGTCCGGAGGTTTGGGCCGTCCCACGGGTCTCGTGTCCGCGGTCTCGTGTTCGGGGTTGGGGGTGGGCGTGTACAGCACGGGCGCGTCGGCGTCGGTCTTGGGCTTCTTGTTCGGATCGATCTCCTCCACGTAACCGGGCTCGAACATAAACATGGCGCCGTTTCGGTGGATGCCGCGCCTCAGGCTGTGACCGCCGACGGTTAAGAATTGGCAGCCAAAAAGCTGTGAGGCGCACTGCACCGTCCGGCTCGGATTTTAGGGCTGGCCACAGTGCGTGCCGCACCGGTCGCGCATCATGGCGGACACCGCGACTAAACCGCTCGATACCGCGGCGCAGCCCCCGAGAGAGTTCCAGAAGCACACCCGCGCGTGCTTCCGCTGCAAGCTCGTCAAGACCTACGAGCAGGTGCGCGTCCGACCCAACCGCCCCGAGGCACCCCCGATCTCCCGCGCATCCCTCCCCCACGGCCGCCCGATCCCTACCCGGCCCGCCGTGTTCCGACCCCTGGGCTCCACCCCGCTGACCGTTGAACCCCACGCACCGGCATGAACAGTTCTTCGAGGAGGGCTGCGACAACTGCGCGTTCTTCCAGATGATCGACGACCGCGATCGCGTCGCCGAGTGCACCACGCCCTCCTACAGCGGCATAGTCTCGACCATCGATCCCGCCGGGTCGTGGACCGCCAAGTGGCTGCGACTGGGGAAGATGGTGCCGGGGTGCTACGCGCTGGAGATCAACGACGACGTGCCGGAGGGGATCCAGCAGGAGATCGAGGACCGCATGGAGGGCGGACGATGAGGCGCGAGGTAAGGTTGGCCCTTACAGTGATGGATGATTTGGATCTAGTAAACGGCGACTCACTCGCGCGGTGTATGGGCGCGTGGACATACGGTATAGGTGACGCCGTGATATTAATATAGACGTTTTAGCTGCTAAGTGTTAAATAATGTGGGTGCGGGGCGCTGGGAACGTCCGTCCCGGCGCCCCGTCGCTATCTCCGGCCTACTCCTTCGCGGCGGCTTCGGCTGCCATGAACGCCTCCAGGGTCTTCTTCTGCATGAGCCTGAGCATGTTCATGAAGCCGTTGGTGCGGCTCGGTGTGAGGCTCTGGCCCAGGCCGAGGAGCTCCACGAAGTTGGGCTCCACCTGCATGATCTCTTTTGGCGTGCTCCCGCTCAGCCCCTCCACCAGCAGCGCGGCGAGGCCCTTGGTGAGTTGCGAGTCCGAGTCGGCGGTGAAGTACACCAGTCCGTCCTCGATCCTCGGCACCACCCACACCTGGCTCACGCACCCGGGCACCTTGTTCTCGTCCACCCGGTCCGCCTCGTCGAAGCCCTTCAGCTTCGCGGCGAAGAACAGCAGCTGCTTGTACCGCTGCATCGCGTCGGGTACCATCTGGAACGCGCCCACGATCTTTTTGAGGTTGGCTGGAAGATTCTCCGTGTCGGCGGCCGCGACGGTGCGACGGGAGGTCGCGGCGCGGACCGTGGCGCGGTTGGAGGCGGTCCCGCGGGAGAAGACCGCGCGGCGGGCCACCGCGGGCCTCGCCGAGAGGTGGTGAGCGGCGACGGAGGACATCGCGCGCGCTTCTAAGAGTGGTGCGGGAGACCAGATAACGTGGCCTCCTCTCCCACGAGATCTCGGATTTTCGATCCTTCCCAGACTCGTGCGTTTTGGGGGGGGGTGGCACGCGCCTTTTGCCACTCCTGCCCGCGCGCGAACGCACGATGACCGCATCCCGACCCCTCCGCGCGCTCTACCTCTTCACGATCGTCTCCCTGGCGTGCGTCGACATGGTCGCGTGCGCCACCTACGACGGCCAGACTGGGTACATAGGAGGCGTGGATAGAGACAGGTGAGACTTTTCTCGGACGACACCCAACGCAGAGTCGTGGCTTCTTTCACGGACGATGCTGACCGCCGACATCCCATCTATCCCGTATCGCCCCATCGCAGGGCCGCAGGAAGGGACAAGAAAGCCCGCGGCCGCCGCCGATACTCCGGCGGCAGCTCCGGAGTCAACCGCTTCCGCCCCGGAGTTCGCGGCAGGGGCCTCCTCCAAGAGGCCCTCGAGGAGACGGTCGAGAACGGCGACGAGCCGACGGACTGCATGACCATACTCGAGATCATCGACTCACACCCTGACCTCACCGAGCTCTCCGACGCCATCTCGGACCTACCCGTCGTCCGCGATGCGCTCGACGCCAAGAACGAGACCGACACCTTCTTCGCCCCGAGCAACGACGCCATAGAGGGCTTCACCTCCTGGGCGGGCTTCAACGATACCAGAGCCGGTTTACAGGAGCTCCTCGGGGACACCGAATGGAAAGGGTACATCGTCGCGTACCACGCCGTGCCCGACGAGATGTACACCGTCGACAAGCTGGAGTCACTGGAGGGAGGCGACAGGTTCCTGGAGGACGCGCTGGAGGCTGAGATGCCGCTGCTGTACGTTCCAAAAAAGTACGAGGTGGTCGGCATGGGATCAACCGCGACCATCGTGGGTAAGAACATGTACGCGTGCAACGGTGTGCTGCACATCATCGACACCGTGCTGCTGCCATTCGACGGTAGGGTAGTATCACGTGACTTTTGTCCTCTTCTTTCAGCCAGTCCACTTCAGAGATATGAATCATCCTGTTTCTTCCTTTTCATGCGATAGGGGTGGTACTTTGCAGATGCGTTTCACCACCCCTAACGCAACGGAGAAACAGGATGATGAACACAGAAACAAGAGGACTCAAGAACTAACCCTACCATTTTTTGTGGGAGCGACTCTACTCCCCGGCGACGGCAAGCTCAGCCAAACCCAGAAGCAGCGGCTGTTGGACGCGAAGGAGGCGCTCGACGCCAGGTACCCCGACCGGCCCACCTCGATCGACCCCGACGATTACGAAGACGAAGAAGCCGAAGAAGCCGAAGAAACAAAAGAAGCCCCTGTCCTTTACCCGTGCTCCGAGGCTGAGCCCCAGTCCCCGCGCGACGTCACCGCCGGTTACGTCGGTGTGAAACCGTCCCGCCTGCCGTCGTCCGCCATCGTCACGCGGGTGGACACCATGGCGCTCGTCAACGTCCATTTCCACCTCGGCGCCGAGCACCGGTCGGAGGGCGAGTACGACCTCCTGAAACCTCCCGCCGATGACTCGGAGGCGAGACGGAGGCTTCGCAGGCTCCTCGACTCTGGCGACCCCGCGTCGCCCCTCGGCACCTACGGCTTCTACTGCGACCAGTCACCGGGTTACGTCGAGAAACAAGACGCCGGCGGCTTCGGCGAGTACGCCTTTGAGCACTGCGAAAACGTCGAGGTGGGTCAGACGTACGAGGTACACTGGGTCTACTCCACCGGCGCCGCCGCGGACGAGGCCAAGCGGCTCACTCCCGGCCTCGGCGGCGCGATGACCACGCAGGTTAACCCCACGGTCGCGGTTCGAGCGCAGGTGTTCTACGTCACCTCCGATGACGCCGACGACATCGACGATTTCGCCTTTGCGGGGTGGAGATCGGAGAACGTCGGCGACGGAGACGCCGCGTACTACCTGGGATCAACCACCGGGCGCAAGTACGACAACGACGCGTCGTGCTCTCCCGTGCAGGTGAGCTGGAACGTGGACAGGAAGTGCCGAGGTGTGAGCGCCAAGACGTTGGACGCGATGTGCGCGGCGATGAAGGAGGCTGGCATGGAAGCCGACGCGGCGCCGCAGGGTTCGAGGGACCTCGTGACCGCGGAGTTGTCCGCGGCGGAGGCGTACGACATGACCAGGGAACAGATCGACGCCAACTGAGACGTGAGGTGTACCGCACGCGCGAACGAATGACGTGAGAGTGTTGCTTGGGTAACAAACAGACGCATCTGCAAAGGATGATGTGAGTAGCAAGTTTGGCATGGTTCAGATTATGAATCACGTGTAGCACAATTGACTGTGCAAAACCATGCCGAAACATCCCTCACATCATATATTTTTGTATGCAGGTGCATCTGTTTGTTGCCTCGGCACTGCGTAGGGACATCGTGTCCATGAGAACGAATGAATACGAATTTCGATTACAAATCTACGCCGCCGGTAACCCGCCGCGCTTGCGCTCGAGCATCTCCGTGAAGGACCGAACCACCGGCTCCGAGAGACCCTCGGGGAGCGTCCGAATCGCGATCATCACGCCGTACTGCATTGACCGGAACAGCCAAATCTTCGCCCACACCCTCGCGGTCCGCAGCTTCCACTTGACCGTGATCCCCGTCGGGAGCGCGGCGAGCCCACCTTTGGGCCGGCCGCACTCCGCCAGCGCCGACGGAAGCGAAATCCCGAGGCACGAATACCGCGCCATCGCCCACTGCCTCCGCCGGTCCATCCTTCGACCCACGTCGCCGCCCATGAACCCCCCGAGGCTCAACCCCAACAGCCCGCGTCCGCCGGTACCTTCCCCGTCGGCGCGCTCGTGCGCGTCCACGTCGATCGCGAGCTTGCGGGTGATGTTTCGGATCAACGCGTTGGCTCGCATCACGATCATCATCTCCCGCGGGAGCGCTCGGCCGAATTCGCTCACCTGGTCCATGCTCAGCGGTGGCCGGCCTCCTCGCACCAGGCCGTCCACGCGAGCGTGCGCAGCCTCCGCGGACCGCGGGTTGGTCGCCGCCGGGTCACCGCCCGGCGCGTCCGCGTTACCAGTCTCGCCGCCGCCCATGGGCTTGACGTTGCTGGTCTGCCTGGCCATCAGCTGGGGCAGGATCCACTGCAAGCTCTTCGGCACGCCCATCTCCTCGCTCACCGCGCGGACCTTCGCGGGGTCCCTCATAGCCACCGCGTGCCACAGCCTGCACATGCGCCTCCGTTCCGCCTCGTCGAGCTCGGTGTACAGCCCGTGGTCCAGCAGGACGATCTGGACCTTACCGGTGAGCGAGTTACCGCCGCGACTGCCGAATGGCCACCACCAACGCCGTCTGCCCAACACGCCCGGCTCAGCGGGGCTCATGACAGCCGACCCGAGGTCGTTCCCACCCACCGACCCGTCACCCGGCTGCCGGCGTATGAGCATATTACCCGGGTGCGGGTCACCGTGCACGAACCCGTGGCACGCGAGCATGCGCGCGAACGTATCGGCCAGAGCGGACGCCGCCGCAGCGGGGTCGATGCCTGTAAACAACAAAACACGACGTCATACACAAATTGCCTATACGAAAATAAAGATGAACTCACCCGCGGCTCGGAGACCCGGACCGTCGTCAACCTTCACGCCCCTCACGTACTCCATCGTCAAAACTCGGCCGGTGGTGAGTGACCAGTGGATCTTGGGCGTGACCATGCGCGCGTCGTCGGCGAGCGCCTTGCCCGTCCGCTCGCAGCTTCGGCCCTCCCACGTGAAATCCAGTTCCCGCGCCAGCCTGTCGCGAAACTCGGGGACGAGGAACGAAAAGTCAAACGTGGGAAACGCGACGCAGACGGCTTTCGTGATGAACCGCATGGTCGCCAGGTCCACGTCGAACTGTCGCCTCAAGCCCGGGCGCTGGACCTTGACCGCCACCTCCTCGCCCGCGCTGGTGACCGCCCTGTGCACCTGCGCCAAGGACGCCGCGGCGATTGGTTCGCGGTCGAATTCGCTAAACGAAGTCGAGCCGCTGACGCCGTTACTCTGTTCGTCCATACGCAACCCCGCGCTTCGTTTCACCGCGGTCGCCGCCGCCTCGTCGGGGTTTGCGGCGTTCGTGACCCCTACATCGTTCCCCCCGAAGTTCACGAGGTGTTCCACGGCCCGAGGCGAGAGCTCGGCGGCGACCATCTCCCGCACGTCGGACCACTCCAAGGGCCTCGCGCTGTCCTGAAGCTTTGACAGGTGGCGCTGGTACGGCGCGGGCATGCCGCTCGCGGTGCTGATGAACTGCCCGGCTTTGGTGTATAATCCGCCGTTGCGCTCGCAGAGGCGGAGGAGCCTGGCGGCGGACCGTTCGTGGACCTCGTGTCTCGCCGCGAGAAACGCCGGCGAGTTCTTCTCCATCCCCGCGAGGCGGAGCTTGTAGTCCGCGGCGATGAGCGCGGCGGTGGCGGTGGCGGTGACCGCGCGCGTGACCCCGACGCCGCCTTTCCTGTCGTTGGCGTCCCACGCGACGAACGCGGCGGAGCCGGCGGTGGCGGCGACCGCGACCGCGCGCACCCTCGACATCTCTTCGAGCTACAGATCTGCCCTAACTGACGTGCCCACTCGCGACTTCGCGCTACTTCTTCTTGGTCTGGGGAGTGGAGTCCGCGCTGGCGTACTGGGGTTGGTAGGGATTCGACCTGCGGTGTGTGGGCGGTGAATCGGCGCGCTTTGGTCAGGCATCCGCGGCGGCGTCGGTGGATGGAGGAGTGGGATCTGGTCGCGATCGGGAGTTGGCCGATAACTGACGACGTCATCAGCGTCAGCGCTCACCTGTTGTACTCGTTGCGCGCGTTGTACATGCGAAGTCCGAAGGCGAATGCGGGGGCTGCCAAGCACAGGCGTATGAAGTACTTAGCCTGCTCCTGGCTGATAGATCTGTCCAGCAGGCCCATCGGCGAGCTTCACTTCGTGCGATCGATAGTGCCAGTTGTCGCAATCAATTCCGGCTCCCAAGCGTCGCAACTGCGCAAAGTTGGTGGTGAGATATTTACTTACGGAGCCGGCGGGCGCCGACGGGCTCGAAAGCATTCGCACGATGTCGGTGTGATGTTACAAGAATGACTATCTCAGCAGCACTGCCCCGCCGCGCCGCCGTTTCCTCCGACCCTCGCACTAGCGGCCCCGGGGTTGACGAAGCCCCCTTGGTTGTTCCCGCCGCCGCCGGCGCCGTACCCAACCTTGATCCCGTGCGATTCGTTGCTCACGTCGAGCCCGTCGTCGATCTTCTCGCAGATGACCGAGGCGGTGTTGATGAAAGCCTCCTCCACGTTGTCGCTGGTCTTTGCGGACGTTTCTAAGAACACCAGGCCGTGCTCCCTGGCGAATTCCTCCCCTTCCTCCCGCGACACCGCCCGCTTGTGCGCGACGTCGCTCTTGTTGCCGATGAGCATGATGGTCATGTTGGGGTTGGCGTGCTGCCTCGCGTCCTCGAGCCACGAGGACAGGTGCTCGAACGTGTCTCGCCGCGTGATGTCGTACACCAGCAGCGCCCCCGCGGCGCCGCGGTAGTAGGAGCGGGTGATGGACCTGAAGGACTCCTGCCCGGCGGTGTCCCAGATCTGGAGCTTGATCTGCCTGTCGTTGATGCTCACCATGCGACTGCCGAACTCCACGCCGATGGTCAGGTCGTGGACGTGCTGGAACCTCTTATCGGTGAACTGCAGGAGCAGGCACGACTTGCCCACGCCTGTGTTTGGGAAAACATGGGAGGGAACGGGGCGAACGGAGGTCAGCACACAGTTTGGGCAGCACGGGGGGCATTTCTCGGAAGGCACGAGAACGTTGTTGACGCAGAGGAAGCCCCTCGGACATCGGGTGAGGGTCGAGTGTCGGGTTCGGACGCGCACCTGTGTCGCCGATGATGATGTACTTGAACAGATACCTGCGAAAGGGACGGGAGGTGGACGGGTGGGGATTCAGCGCCCTGGAAGGGTAGGTGCGACGAGGCTCCGGGTGGCCCGCGTTTTATTCCCCCGACGCGGGTGGGCACGGCCGGGGGGACCGAGCCGCGGGGCACCCTCGCGGCGCTCTTCGCGGGGTTTGAACGAGTGGATCTCAGTCGGGGACTCACGCGTAGCTCATGGCTGCCTCGTTCCCTCCTTGGAGTCGGGGTGAACGATCGTGGCGCGACCGGCTCGTGGGAGGCCGCGGCGACGCAATGAATGATGCCAGACTGGCCCGAGACTTGTGAGAGGTCGGCAAAACTGAGATTACTCAGCGCTTTTGAACTCGACGCCCACTCCATGCGGCACCGCACGGGAACGATGGAGGACTCCACGCAGCCCGAGCCCGCGGCGGATCCGCCCCGGGCCGTCTCGGACGAGGACGTGTACAAGCGATGGTTCGGCCTCGCCGACCAGGACCAGGACGGGCGCGTCACCGGCAAAGATGCGGTCGAGTTCTTCGGCCTGAGCGGTTTGCCGAAGGAGGCGCTGTCCCGCGCGTGGCAGCTCGCCGACCTAAACCGCCAAGGGTACCTGGGCAAGGACCAGTTCGTGCGCGCGCTCCGGGTCATCGCCATGGTGCAGGGGGGCACCGACGTCTCGAAGGTGAGCATCGAGGCGCTCGACGCCGCCATCGACGCGGGTTCGCTGCCCGTCGCCGAGCTCGAGGGCCTCGCGCACGACAGCAGCAACAAGAACAACCCATTCGCCACGAAGGCCATGGCCGAGTCCCTGAAAGAAGTCGCCGAACGAACGGGCAACACCTACCCGACCAAGACCCCAGGCCGTCGTAACCCGGGGTCCAACCCGCGCGGGCACAGGATGTCCGCCGCGCAGGCCACCGGCGTCGTCGACGCCCTCAAGGAGATCTACAAAACCAAGGTGCGACCCGTGGAAGAAGCGCTCAAGTTCGGGTCCTTCTACTCCCCTCTGCTCACCGACGGGGACTTCGAAGGTAAGCCCAACGTCCTACTGTTGGGCCAGTACAGCACCGGCAAGACGACGTTCATCAAACACCTGCTCGGGACGGAGTACCCGGGGTGCAACATCGGCCCGGAGCCCACCACGGATCGGTTCGTCGTCGTCACGCACGGCAGGGAACCACGGGTGACCCCGGGGCAGACCCTCGCGGTGCAGACCGATAAGCCGTTCACCGGCCTGAGCAACTTTGGCAGCGCGTTCTTATCCAAATTCCAGGCGAGCTCGTGCGACGCCAAGCTCCTGGAGGAGGTGACCATCATCGACACCCCCGGCGTGCTCTCCGGGGAGAAGCAGCGCATCGACCGGGGGTACTCGTTCGTGCACGTGTGCGAGTGGTTCGCCGCGAGGTCGGATGTCATCTTACTCCTCTTCGACCCGCACAAGCTGGACATCAGCGACGAGTTCAAGTCCGTCATCGCCAGCCTGAGGGGGCACGACGATAAGGTGCGCGTGGTGCTGAACAAGGCGGATCAGGTATCGGCGCAGCAGTTGATGCGCGTGTACGGCGCTCTGATGTGGTCGCTTGGTAAGGTGTTCAACACGCCGGAGGTGTGCAAGGTGTACGTGGGTTCGTTCAACGATAAGCCGCTGAACACGGAGAATAACCAGCTGGGCGCCGAGCTCTTCGAGAAGGAGCAGGGTGACCTGAAGAGGGACCTGCTGGACATTCCGCAGCGCTCGTGCGACCGCAAGGTTAACGAGTTTGTCAAAAGAGTCAGGGCGTGCGTCACTCACGCTAAGATCATGACGCACCTGAGGGGGAAGATGCCGCTGATGGCCGGGCACGAGTCGAAGCAGAAGAAGCTGCTGGGTAGGCTGGATAAGGAGTTCGAGGAGTGCGTGCATTCGCACCAGATTCCCAAGGGTGACCTGCCCAACGAGCGGCGGTTCGCCGAGATTTGCAAAGGGATTCCAATCTGGAAGATGCAAAAGGTTGACAAGCGGCAGATGAAGGCGCTGGAGGAGGTGCTCTCGGTGGACATCCCGGATGTCATGCGGCGGTTCGATAACCCGTTCTGAGTTGAGTGATGATTGTAAAACGATACGACGTTCTTGTACACATGAAAGAGGGCTGCGAGTAATTTGGCTGGACCAATGAATTTTTTTCATCTCGTCAAGTCTTCTGTTCGACGGGAACGAAGCTTCACACGTCGATGCGCGACTGGGGCTTGGACCCGGGTAGCCCGCAGTGGGCCCCGGACCCCTACGCTGAAGTCGACCGCACGCGTGTCTCCCGGCGAAGGGCGCACGCGAGGAGGGCGGACGAGCTGGACAAGAGGCTGGCGTCGCCCACCGCCCCGGATCCGTTGCTGAGCATCGGCGATAAACTTCCGGAGCACTACGCGGACGTCCTGTGGAGGGAGCACACGTCCAGGGTGCAAGCTGACGCACCGAGGGTTCGCGAGTGGTATCGGCTTCGTGAAGTCGAGGGGAGCACGCCGGAGGGGCTCCGACGCGGGGCGGCTCCCGCGAGGTGGGACGCGCAGCGATGGGCAAAGTCTCGCGTCCCGGGACCGAGATTCGTCGAAGTGCTCCGAGAAGATGATGAGAACGCGACGCCGGTCCTCGAGGATACGGAGGACGCGCCCGGGGTTGGCATCGTCAACGCCAGGCATTGGATCGCGCTGGGTAACTTCGACAACTTCAAAACGCCCATCCCGTCCGCCAGGGAGGAGGGCGAGGAACACATACCCCCGCCGTGGGAGGTGAAGCTCACGCCGAGGGAGGCGGAGATTGCCCAAACCGAAGTCGACGAAAGCGGACCCGAGCGAGTGTCCTCGAATGCGTCCTCGAATGCGGATGACGGCCCGCCCGACTGGTACGATACGGTCGTGGTGGATCGCGCGCGGCTGTGCGGGGGTGCCAGGTTCGAGAGCAAGGGCGAGACGCGCGAGGAAGCAGTCGCGCGGAGGCTCCGGGGGCATCCCACCAAGGAGGAGGCTGCGCAGGACAGACGGCGGGATAAACACAAGGCGATGAAGGAGCTCAAGGAGGTGAGGCACGCGCTGGGTAGGTCCAATAGGGTCGTGGGAGAGAAGCATGACGACACACGGGCGAAGGAGTGCGGGCGTAAGTAGGTAATAGCGGTAGCAGCGGATAGAAGTGCTTTGTTACTTTTCACAGGGGCTTCTTCACGACGGACGAACAAATCTCCGAGTCAGCATGTGAGGTTTAGCCAAAAGGCACAACCCGCGGCGCGTGGCACCCGGACAAACACGACCCGCTCGCGCCGCTCCATCGACCATGCCTTACATCAACGTGGACGCCCTCGTGGGTGACGGACCCGTGGCTCCACCCCCGACACTGAACGCCAACGGGAGCCGCGTCTCGGAAAACGCCCAAAAAGAATTGGGCGCTTTTTCGGAGATCGGTGTCGACGACCCGACGCGTGTCGCGTGGCGCGCGAACTACACCGCCGAACTCGCGCGCGTGCTCGGCACCCCCGCGAAGAACTACCACGACTCCGCCGCGCGACTCAGCGGCCTCGTCAAGTCCGCCCTTCTCGAGTTCCGGCACCTCAAGACGGACCCGTCCAAGTTCTTCGAGGCGCACCGCCTTCTCGTCAATCACGGCTTCGAGCAAGGCCCGGGGTTCAGCATCCGGTTCACGGTCCAGTACAACCTCTTCGCCGGGACCGTGCTCGAGCTCGGAGGGCCGAAACACTTACGAGCGCTGGAGCAGATGCAACGCGACGGCGAGCTCGGCTGCTTCGCGCTCACAGAGAAACTCGCCGGGGTCAACTCAGGTTTGGTGGTTCAGACGACGGCGCGGTGGGTCCCGGAACAGTCCAAGTTTTTGCTGCACACCCCCCACGACGGCGCGTGCAAGAACTGGATATCCCAAGGCTTGACCGCGTGCAAGGCGGTGGTCATGGCGGATCTCATCGTCGGCAACGAGAGCAAGGGTCCGCACGCGTTTCTCGTGGACCTCCGTGAACGGGGCGTCAAGCCGGGATACCCGGGTGAGGTCACCGAGGGCGTGACGCTCGGGGATATGGGCGCGAAGACCACGGGTAACGACCTGGACAACGCGTGGATCTCCTTCGAACACAAGTGGCTCGATCGCGACGCGCTTCTGGACCGATACTGCGACGTCACCGTGGACGGCGGGTACGTATCGAAGGGTGGCGACGGGGCTCCGATGTCGAACATGGAGCTCATCGGCCAGCGCCTCTTCACCGGGCGCGTCGCCGTGGCCCAGGGCGCTCACGAGTTCAGGCGCCGGCTCTTCCGCCGGACGCGGGCGCATAACGACGCTAAGCCGTGCTGGGCGCCCGGCGGTGGCGCCCACAGTTCTAAGAAGACGCTGATGCTCTCGTCGGTGCCGCAGCTGCGGGCTCTGTATCGGGAAGCGGACGCGAGGGAGGAACGGATGACCGCCTACCTGGCATCCGTCGAACGGGACCTCTGCGACACCCTACGACACGGTACCAGGCCCACCGCGGAGATGGTCGAGTCGGTCGCCGCGGCGAAGGTCTCCGCGGTCGACGAGGCGATCGAGTACTGCCACCGGCTGCGGCAAGAAGTCGGGTCCTATGCGCTGATGGCGGGTACGGGTTTCGAGCACACCGACTTTCTTCAGTGCTGCAAGTTTGCCGAGGGCGACAGCAGGATCTTGCTCATGAAGGTGGCGAGGGACAGGGTCAAGGCGCACGGGGACCGAGTGCGGAAGGGTGCGGCGGTTCCCGCGTGGATGTCCGCTGGGGAGGCGGCGGCGGTTGCGAAGCTGGCCGAGGCGCTGGCGGAGTCAGCGTCGGGGGGTAAGAGACCGGCGGAGGCTTGGGAGACACACTGGGACAAGGCGTACACCACCGCGAGGCTCGCGGTGGATAACATCGTGTCCAGGCGCGTGGGTGGGCCGGAAAAGTGGTCCAGCGCCGGATGGCGCTCCACGCCGGCGAGCAGGTTATAGCCGACGCGAGGGGTTAGAACATACAGTACGTTTTTGATCACGAGAAAGAAACTTGAAAAGACTTTCGTGGACACAGCTGTGTTGCGCGGCTGCACGGCCGGCACGTTCACCGCCCGTGACGCGACGATGTCGCTGCTCACGGGCGAGTGGAAGCACCTCAGGCGCACGCCGCCCGGCGGCAGACCCGCCGACGCCCCCGCATCGCCGGCTAACCACCTCCACCTCAGACGGCTCCCCGGGAAAGGCGAGGAAAAGACGTTCGCGTCGGGCGACGGGCCTCCCAGCTTCTTCGACCCCGCTCCTCCTCCGTGGGTGCTCGCGGCCCCCATCGAGACCCCTCTCCCTCTTCCCGCGCCCGAGCGGCACGCACCCGAGTGGCACGCACCCGAGCGGAACGCGCGCGGCAGGTCCTCCATGGACGCGGTCGCGGCCCTCACCAGCTTGAAGCGCTCCCTCGTTTCCGACTTTACGCAAACGGAGCAGGGCGGTCGCGTTCCCGGCGGGCGCGCGCGCACGAGCCGAAAGCCGCGCGAGAACACGACCGCCAGCCACCTACACATGCCCTCGATGTCAGAACCCGCCGCGACCGAACCTGGTGCGCCCAAGTCGCTGCCGAAGCTCCCGATGAGCATCGAAGTCATGAGTTACAGGCAGTTGAAGAACTTTTACCCCCTCGTCTTCGACGGCAAGACGACGAACAGCAACAACAAAGGTTGGCTGTACCGGGTCATCAAGGCTCGCTACGAGGAGGGCGACGACGAGGTGGACAAGTCAAAGGAGGAAGAGACGGACGCGGGTACCAGGCCGAGGCGCGGAAAGAGGGTGAACACGGTGCCCGTCGTCTCCGCCGGAGCGGCTTGAGCGACGGACACTAAAGACACATACACACGCATGCACACACCGTGCATCCTGCACACTAAACAGACACGATGACTACACGCACGAGACGTATGAGAGAGAGAGAGAGGGACCGTCCCATGGATGGCGCTGTGAGAATATGAGACGCATATCAACAATTGTCATTAAACCGCGGGTGCAGACCACTCTGACCCCGCTCCGTCCACTTTCAGTCGTGGCCGCCCCTTTTAGCAGCACTGGCTGTTGGCCTTCCCGACAGGCCTGCCCTCGCCCGGCCTGACCGTGGCACCCTTGGGCCCCTGGTTGAGCGCCGGCTGCGACGCCATGCGCGTCTTGATCTCGCCGGCCATGGTCATGAACGCCTGCTCGACGTTGGTGGCGTTCTTCGCCGAAGTCTCCAGGAAAGGGATGCCAATCTCATCGGCAAACGCCTTCGCCGTCTCGTAGTCCACCGCCCGCTTCGCCGTGAGGTCGCTCTTGTTACCCACCAGCAGCTTGTTCACGTTCTCGTTGGCGTACCTGTCGATCTCGTTGAGCCACTGCTTGACGTTGTTGAAGGACTCCGCGTCCGTCACGTCGTACACCACGATGATGCCGTGAGCGCCGCGGTAGTAGGAAGAGGTGATCGTCCTGAAACGCTCCTGGCCCGCGGTGTCCCAGATCTGTAACTTGACCGTCTTGCCCTCCAGCTCGACCGTGCGAATTTTCTGTTTTGGGTTTTGGCGGGTCACGATGGAAAGGGGAGGGAAGAAGGTCAGTGGAAGGTCGGCGGCGCGCGAAATGAATGTTGCGTCAATTCAACTTCCGAGGCCAGAGGGCACCCGCGGGCTGGATCTCGGGATAAAAGGACGCGGGGGGGTCGGGGCGAATGCGGGCGCGAAACGGGCGATGGGCACTCACGAAGTCGACGCCGATGGTGGAGATGTAGCTCTCGGTGTAGGTATCGTCGGCGAAACGGAGGAGAAGGCACGATTTGCCGACGCCGGAGTCACCGATCAGCTGCGGAGACGCGGGGTGGAGGGGGGAAACTTTGGTGAGACGTTGTCCTTCGACGAGGGTCGGATTTCTGCCCAGATCTGGGCGGAAAGAGGCGCGCGGTCGGGGATTCCGCGGGGACGGATCGACGTCGTCGCGTCGTTTCACGATGGGTCAGACTCGGGTGCGCACCAGGAGCTTGAAGAGGTAGTCACTGCGGTTCACGCGGGGAAAGGAGGGGAGCGCGGGACGTCAGCGTCGAGAAATTTGCCAGGGGGGCGTGACGTTGGCGGGACCGAGGAGGAGCGGGTCGACGGGGAGCCGCGAGCGCGCCGGACGGTGGTCGCGACGCGCCCCGGCGGTGGTCGCGGGCACGAAGGGGACGTGGCACTCACTACTCGGGGTTCATCTTGTCTGAACGCTGCGTGCGCGCAACCTCGAATGGCCGTGTAAAGGAAGGGACTCCCAATTGTGCTGCGAAGCGGACAAAATGCAACCGACCAAAAAAGGAATTTTTCTCACAACGAGCCAAACGCCGAGCGATAGTAATACCCCACACCGAACTCACTCGTCGTCCACCCACTCGAAGTCCCCGTCGTTCGGGATGAAGTCCGGCGCCGGTTCCACCGTCCTCGCCGGCCGTTTCCACTCGCACCACCTCCAGAACACGTAATCAACCGCGGCGACGCACGCGAAGAGGGGCCCCGCGAAGGCGCCGCACCGGCTCAGCCGCGCCAACCTGCCCACCAGCGTGTCCTCCGTCGCGTGCGCGCGCTCGTACACGCGCTCCACGCGCTCGGCGACGTCGTCCCAGCTGTACATCTCGGCCACGCGCTCGTGTATGACCACCGGGTCCACCGACGAAGGGGATGAACCGGAGGAACCCATCGAGCCGCCTTTCAAGCCCTCTCCTTTCGAACCCTCTAGCGCGTCG
>Ga0209630_10001571_pt1 | contig 24113 bp, 24 predicted proteins | sample COG_01_FD_184745 | JGI IMG/M metagenome (GOLD analysis project Ga0209630, IMG submission 184745) | Pelagic Microbial community sample from North Sea - COGITO 998_met_01 (SPAdes) (version 2) | ecosystem: Environmental > Aquatic > Marine > Neritic zone/Coastal water | place: Helgoland, sampling... | reverse complement strand
ATTTAAGAACATTTAAGAACATTTAAGAACATTTAAGAACATTTAAGAACATTTAAGAACATTTAAGAACATTTAAGAACATTTAAGAACATTTAAGAACATTTAAGAACATTTCAGAACATTTCAGAACATTTCAGAACATTTCAGAACATTTTATATAAAATTTATTTCTTTTATATAGTATAAAATGAATCTCGAACATATGGAACACTCAACAGGTGAGGAAGAATCATTCACAACCGAACATTTATCTAATGCCGATGGTGGCATTAAGAGTTTCGCCAACAATAGTTGGACACTCGCAATGACATATATTATGCTTGGGTTTTCTCTTACTGCAGCACTTGCATGGGTTGATTTAGTAAGAGCTCTTATTAAGAATTTCATCACCGTTAAACAAGATGCCAGTATCGCACATTTGGCATTTGCCATTATCGTTACTGTATTGGCAGTCCTCGTATTTATGGTTATTAAGAACTATTTAGCAACTGATATGCGTGATGTACCAATTATGGGAGTCATTGGTCGGTAAACTGCTACCATATACTAACTTCAATGTTTTTAGTACTAGAACATTTACCGATATACATTCGTTCTGTGTTTTTATTATGATATATATTACCTTTTTTATCAATTCCAATTATCCCACATCCGGGACAATCTTTAATTCCTTTATTAATAGCATTTGTTAATGTGACTTTTGCGTATTTTATATTATATAAAACATCACTTGCTACGTGATGTTTTATAATATTCTCACCAATACCAGATACGGCAATTCCACAATACTTGTTATCTGCTATTGTAGAAACACCATTCATGTGAGTATCTCCAAGTCTACCAACTGGGCGACCTGTTAAACCACCTGTAGATGAACAACTCGCAATATTACCAAATATATCACGTGCCACTACTCCAACGGTATCCAATTCTTTACTAAGTAAATTCAATTTATCTCCGAATATTGATTTGAAATAATTAGACGTAGTAAACATGTTTTTATTATAGCGTTTATCACCCGTAATGTATTTTTTAATGTTTTTATTTCCACATAAAACAAGTGATTTAGATAACAACAACCGTGCAACTTGAATAGGATTCTTAACAATATTAGAATCACATATACCACCATAGTCTCCGGTTCGACCATCAACTATAATTGCCTCATGTGTTATATTATCATCTATATCTTTAGAAGAACCAATACCAGCATTGAATAATTCGTTATTTTCAAGTTCGCAACAACATCGTTCGACTACATCAAGTGCTGTATGATTATTTTTTAACATTTGTTCACCGATTGATGTAATATTATATAATGATTCCATATATAATGTTTCTAAATTTTCAAAAACCAGGTCAACCTGTTTTAATTTGGAAAAGAATGCTTTTGTCCCAGCCCCCGCACCACCGTGTAAAATAAGTGAATATGACATATATGTTATATATGATGTTTTATTTATATATTAAATATAAATAAAATAATTAAAACAAGAGACAGATAACATCTATAGTTTTATAATTGTATAATTATTTGCTGGATGTCTCAAATTAATTATATAGAACGATTTTTTTTGATTTTTTTGATTTTTTTTGATTTTTTTGATTTTTTTTGATTTTTTTTGATTTTTTTTGATTTTTTAATAAATAAACATTACGATAAACTAAACTAAACTAAACTAAACTAAACATGAATTAAATATAATATTTTTAACAAAAGCGCTTTTGCTGTGTATCTACATTTAAGATACCAGAAGACATTTATTATATATGCTGTGCGTCTTCTAAGAATAATATAATATATTCTACCCAAAATTAGATTAATAATGTTAATCTAATTTTTGAACTAATATATTATATTATTCCTATATTAAACATATATTTTAATCTTTATGTATATTTATTAATAGTCATTTTGATAATATTTAAAATTTATAACAACATTTTGTAATTCTTTGGAAGATTTTTGTTTTCTTCTAATTTAAATTTTTGAAAATTATGAACGTTTTTATTATCACATTTGAACATGTAAAACACCGAATTTATCTAATCTTATAATAAAAGTTATTAAAGTTTTCGCTATGTTTTATAGTCCAATCATTTAATTGAATTTTATCTAAAATATTCACTATAAAGGGAAATCTAAAAATATCTATATTAAATCGGCATTTAAAAACTTCAACGGTGTAAATAATTATAATCCATTTATCGTATATTTATTAAGAGTCGTTTTGATAATATTTGAGAATATACTATTCTTATTACATTTATTTTGTAGGCGTTCACTTACCTGACATCTAGATTCATAGAACTTTTCATTATCTTGTATAATAACATCTCCTTGTTTTAGACTCTTTTCGGGTAGTATTAAGAATTTATCACCACAATACACCCCTTCTATTTGTTTTTCAGACGGCAATGACCAACGAAGTGATTGTTTATTGGGAACCCCGTCTATATTATCTTTCTCGGCATTCCATATACCATCATATGCATACTTTTCAATAGGGAAACAATATTTACCATTTATTTTCATTTTATCTTTTCCTATGATATTATCAACTGTGTTAAAAATAGTATTATCCAATGGTATATTAGCGGCACATGGAGTATATAATTTATCTTTATTATTAATGCTATCTAAACAATCACACTCTGTTTTTGTATTATTTAATTCATTTGATGTGTTTTTATAATATTCACGTTTATTATAAACTTTTACAGACATTATATGTGATAATAGTAAACATATTAAAATAACAATAATAGTTCGTTGTATAACATTTTGGTTAACATTTTGTTTCATATATTTATCTCATAGATAATATATTTACATATATGCTATGATATAACACCTACCTTATGTTCTATAAAAAGTAGCATAATTACTTGGTTCGGATATATAATCATATGAATATCTATTAACACCTCCTATTTCTTTTATAGATGAATTAATATATAAAAATGGTAATAAAGAATCATATATATATTCAGAATCATATGTACTATTTATATCCAACTTTGCGATATATATATTAGTCATTAATTTCATTATATGTTGTTTACTACTAGCAAGTACAAATGATATATTAGATTGAGTAAATAACTTATTTAACATTATTATTAATTGTTCTGTCTTAACAAATATAGTAACTATATAATTAGTATAACTCTGTTTACTAATACAGTTTAAAAAATTACGGAGAGTATCAACGGTGTTCGAATCACTATAAGATGAGATAATTGAAATCAATGTATCACATGTCTTATGATATGAAATGTATGCGATGTCTAATATTCGTTTAAATCTAACACTGTAATTATCGGTTTTTATAACTCGTCGATGTGACATAAATGATAAATATTCAATTGTTGGATTTTCTAATATATGTTTTAATAATTTTGATGTATCGTCAATACTTGTTGATATAAATACATTATCTTTGAATTTTTTTTCTATTCCTATTGATGGAGTACTTATAATACTACACCCTGTTGCCAGTCCCTCATATACTCTACGAGAAAACATCGTATTAGAATCAGCAATCGTATTCACATTTAACATTATTTTATATTTTTTGGATACATTATTTATGTCACTATAAGCAAGTTTCTTCTTTAACATTTTGTTGTATTTACTAGGGAAACTAGGAATGTCTACATAATATCGGTCGTATATGTCTAAATGATACTTATTTTTAAATTCAGGTGAACCGATAAGATTTTCAATTTGTAAATTGCGAGACGGATAATCATGATACCACCTACCTGCAAATAATACATCGTTCGTTCTGTTTTGATTTAGGGGATTATGTATTTGTGGTTGACACGCAAACTCTAAACAATCTACTATATTTGTTTTGGTCGAGTATTCATTTTTATACCGAGGCACACAGCGTTCATCTGTTGTTAATATAATATCAAATTTTAACGCATGTTTTAAGAAGTGATCGTATTTAATATCATCTTCTTTATTCCAAAATACAGTCGGTATATTATTACATAAACAATAAGTATGTATATCTGTCAAAGTATTCATATTTGTTTTTTTACTAAATGTAAATCCAGAACTAACAGCATTCCACACAGACTCAACCAATAATAGTTGTGGTTTTATAGTTTTAAATTGATGTTCCCAATTATTAAACTCGACAGAGTGTATATTACATTCATATTTAAAACAATTATATGAAAACTCATCCAATATACATAATACATTTATATCATTTGATAGTAATGCTGGGATTTTATAATTAAATTCTATATTAGTATCAGACGATACTTTTGATAATATATTATACGAGTTGTTTATTTTGATATATAAAATTACATTTAACGCATCGACTGTTATATCTTTGTAACAAAAAAATGATTTAACAATGTTATTGATAATCGGTAGTTTTTTATTTTGAATTAATAATATATAATTATTATTATTAGTGTAGAATAATATTTTATAAAGAATAGATGACAATGTAGATGTTGAATATATTATATTTCCTTTATAGTTAAATATAATTATAATTAGATTTGATTGTATTGTCTCTATTTGTGTATTAATAGAATATGAAATATTAGTTGTAGTAACAGAAGCGGTTATATTATTCATAATATAAATTACCATATCGACAATGATTTAAACCGTTTTGAACGTAATTTATTAATTTTATTATAATTAATTATCTTGTTATCTATACTACCATCTATTGTATCTAATTCGTTTATTATATTCATATATGTTGTATTACCAGTTGTATTATGTAGTTTATGATTAACCATATGTTCAGTAACTGGGTTGACTGTTTCTTTAATTATTGAATATAAATCATCCACTTCTTCAATATAACTATCAGCATTCTTATCATCATTTTCAACGGCAGCATTCTTATCATCATTATAATTTTCATTTTCAGTGTTATAAACATTTAATTGTATCGGGTTATCCAGTTCAATTATTTGATGAACAATATTATTTAACATTACTTTATTGTCTGTATATATTTGACCATATATATCATTATTAATTTCAACTTCTTCATTTAAATGATTATCTATATCATTTAGGATGGCATGTTTGAGTTCTTGTTTATTAAAAGTATTATTTAATGTTGTAACATTTTCAATATTATTAGTGGCAGGAACTTTATAAATAGTTTGGGATTTATTATTGGTTTTATTCAATTTATAGATTTTATGGGAATATTGTTTATTAGATATTCTTTGTTCATCCAATGCTGTTTGTTCATCCAATGCTGTTTGTTCATCCAATGCTGTTTGTTCATCCAATGCTGTTTGTTCATCCAATGCTGTTTGTTCATCAAATGCTGTTTGTTCATCCAATGCTGTTTGTTCATCCAATGCTGTTTGTTCATCCAATGCTGTTTGTATTTTATCACTCGTGTCGAATAAAGAACTGGTGGTTGATTCATTATTTATTTCGAGTTCAACATCAACAATATCATATTTAAATATGTTTTTACAAGGTATTAAATTCAAGTTTACACGTGATACTAATACTTCGGTTTTCAGTCTATTATTATAATAATCATATATATATTTATATTTTATTGTTTTTGTAATATACTGTTTTTCCAATATTTTAATATTATGTTTATTGTGTAGTGTATTATGTATATGTTTCATATTTGTAATATTATATTCTGCTATGAATTTATTAAAAGTTCCTATATTATTATTAATGTTATTTTCAATATATATCTTTTTAGTTGTTATATATTTTGAAAATATATCATCTGAATATGATGACATATAATTAACAATAATTCGATCTATTATTTGTGTATAAGTGGATTGTTTTATAATAATCATGTATTTATCTATAAAAGAGTTACACATATATTCTTTATTTATGACTTTGTTATCAGTACATCTTACTAAATATTCTAATAAGGATACTCGATTAGTTAAATAAACCGACAATTGTTCACTTTTATTGGATTCTGGGTAATCAAATCCAATTACTTTGTCTAATATAGATAACGCATCAATTAAAATAGAATCATTTTGATATCCTTTTATAAAATAATTATTAGTTATATTATCTATGTCAATACATTTGTGTAATTTATATAATTGTTTATAAATTAAATTATAATTGAATACTCCATTCTGGAATAATAGTTTGGTATTATTATAAATAAACTCATACATATTAGTATAGTTATAATTTTTACAATTGTTTGTTATAATCTTTATAAATAAATTTTCTTCGTTTCGTTTAAACTTTTCGAATTCATATATTATATTGTATTTATCATTATATATAATGTGGGGTGAATTTCTAACATTTATATTAGTATAAATGTTCTTACCAACATAAAACTGATTGATATCATTCGTATTTAAATGAATAAGAAAATAATTATCAGTAGTTATGTATTTATCTAACCCATCTAATTTATAATAATCATATAAATATGTATCAATCGTTTTAATGGATGATATATGACCGCACAATATTATGGTTGGAGACTTAATATCTAATATCATATTTATATATTTATTATGGATTTTTGAATAAATAAGATTCTGTTGTTCTTCATATATAACATATAAATGATCATCTAACATAATATTCTCTACGTCATTTAATATTATGTTAGTATCTGTAATTACTATATTTAACATTATATTATAAAAATGTTATAATAAAGATATTTATACATAGATGATATATGTACGTGAATATATTTATAAAAATATATAATATAAGTATATTCAATGTATTTAAATGAATGGGGGCCAATTGCATGGGAATTGTTTCATTATATAACATATACTTATAAATCGGAATTGAAAGAATATTATACTATATTTTTTTCATCATTATATTCAATAATACCTTGCCCTCATTGTAGTAATGATATTAAAGGTATATTAACATCGCATCTAAATTACCCAACTCATCATACAATTAATAGAGAAGACATTATTAATTGGTATATTAAAGTTCACAATATTGTAAATAAAAAACTAAAAACATCCGATACATTTAATCGCAGTGATGCTGACAACAAATATGTTAAAAACAATGTCATTACGATTGATCATGTGAGAATATTACAATTTATTAAATTGGCAATAGTAACGAAAGGTAATAATAAAAAGATTGATTCAGATATAGCATTCCAACGAAACATTATAGCATTGTGTTGTATATATCCAACTGACATTGATCAATATAATCCACATCTAATGTATTTTATCAATTATTCTAATATAACAAATAAGTCGTATAACGAATGGTATAAATCGTTCGAACAGATTGTGTTAAATAAACAATATTACAAAAAATGGAATAACGTAAAATATCCTATTAGAGACTTGACATATAATGAACAAAATTTAAAACATTTAGAATTATTCAGTGGTTCAACTAATAAGATATTCGATACGAATAATAAAGTAATCGTAACTGATTATCCTAATAATAAATATTCAAGTATCGTAGTAAGTTCAACCAATACCCATAATGTATATGTACATAAATCATATGTAATGTATAATAATATTAATTCATTGTTTATTCATATAAATGGTCGATCATTTAGTAAAAACGGTTGCATTAATATAAAAACTAATATATCAACCCCCGAAATAACAAACATTAAAACATATGAATTTCGAAATAATGATAGTTCTATAATTATAGAGTATTCCGATCTTAAACAAAATACAAGTGTTAATATACTATTCGAATTTATTAATAAAATTCCAGATGATAATTTTATTATAAACGATATATGCTTGATTGGTATATGATTGGAACTGGTATGTGTATCAGCGTTTATTGCGTTTTTATAAAATATTACATTTATAAAATGAAAATTGGAATACTAACAACGCCTACTCCATTCTTTTTCGGTCCATATGCTAAACAAGCATTAATTATAGCAAATATTTTTATAGATAAACACGATATATATTTTATATCAAATTCAGTTACTCGGTATGATGGTAGTAAGAACGCAACATTGATATCACTTGATGAAGTTAAAAAAATAGAATACGACGAAGATATATATAATGCTGATAAAACAACACTTCATAAAATGAAGTATGTCAGTATGTATGCTCCTATTAAAGATGCAGTATGTGCTTCTTCTATAAATAACTGTATTGATATATTTGGGTTAAATAAAATAATAACAATATTAGATTTAATACGAGTTGTTATAAATGTTGATCGTTTTAATTGTGAAATAATAAGTTGGTTCCCGAATCATTATGAACCAGTTGATTATTCTAGCTTATATGTGTTAAGAATGATTGATAAAATAATAACACTATCGGATGATGGCAACCGTGTTATTTTAAAACGATTACCACATAAAGTAGTAAAAACAATCCCTCATGTAGTTGAAATAAATGTTCCAACTAAAACATCAGTTGAATTACGGAATGAATATAATATACCAGATAATAAATTCTTAATATGTATTGTAGGCGGTAACTATGATATCAACAATCGACGATCACTTGATACATCTATAATGGCATTCGAAAAATTCTATAAAAAAAACCCGAATTCATTTTTATATATACAGTCATTCCGGGTTAACCAACCTAATTTTATAAATGACTTACATCGCATAGTAGCATATCTTGATATTCCAATAGATGCGTTTTATATAAACCAAACAAAAATCGAATATTATAAAATTCTTGAAATATTTAAAATGGCAGATGTATGTTTATTTGGTAGTCGATCGGAAGGATTCGGTATTCCAAATATTGAAGCACAGTTATGCGGATCAAGTGTAATTACAAATGGATTTGCTGCATTAAAAGAATATACATACAATGGTATATGTGTACCTCCATTACAACGCTATTATGATAATATAGCAGATGGTATTTGGTCGATTCCTTCAATCGATGGGATTGCCGATGCTATGATGGAATTATATAAGAATCCAACCAAAAATAAAGAAGAAAATATAAAGAAAATTAAACATCATATGGGATTCGATAGGGTTAGTGAAATGTTTACTAATATGATGGATATTGAGGTAGAACACCAATTATTAATCGATGTTGTTATAAGACTAAAAAATAACTCTACATGTGAATATATTAAAACCAGTATTGATTTATATAAACAAATAATGAAGAACCGCCTATTAAGTGCTACGTGTGAGAGGTATAACCAAGTTGACATTATAAAACAAATCAAAGCACCACTTGTATTAATGATTGATATAGACTGTAATGTAAATACAACATGGATTGATATATTACCTACAATATGCGCAAGTGAGGTTATAAAACCATGTATTGTATTGAAAACAAAATATCAAAGTGGTAATATATTATTACCAGAAGAGAAGATATTTATATTGGTCGAATCAAAACACTTATATAAGATGAATGATTTAAACCATTTAGATATTATAAAACGTATAGTACACCTAGGCGTACCACTGAAAATGACGGAGGAGGTTGTTAATGAATATAATTGATGTGTTGTATTATAAAGGTGGTGTGGTCCACCTGCGCGCGTGCGCCATCGACACCGACGAATCATAATGGATCGTTACAAGTACCAGGTAACATATGTAACAATCCGTAATATCGATGTAGAAGGATGTTCCTCCCAAAATAATTATAATAAATTACATCGATTTTTTTTTTAGTTAATCTTTCTTGTCGTCCAATTGTTTTTAAGGTGTATTTTCCATACCACGTGGACACATTGTCCATATCTGTAGGAAAGTGCTGTCGTTGGATGGAATTATCATAACGCCGGTAAGGCGTACCACTGAAAATGACGGAGGAGGTTGTTAATGAATATTGTTAAGTTATAAGACGGGCCCAGTCTCAGGTTGTTACAGCAGGTACATCGCGAGCGTGTATTAGACGATTGGGGTGAACTCCAAATTACACAATTATATAATAAGGTATAACACAACAACGATCTCACGCTTTGTAATGATGGTACTCTGCTGAGGGTCACCAAAATAATTATAATAAATTACCATCGATTTTTTTTTAGTTAATCTTTCTTGTCGTCCAATTGTTTTTAAGGTGTATTTCCATACCACGTGGACACATTGTCCATATCTGTAGGAAAGTGCTGTCGTTGGATGGAATTATCATAACGCCGGTAAGGCGTCAGGTAACAGTCTATTTAACGGGTGTTTTCGTGGAGTCTTCGACGGATGTGTATTTGAGTTTCGCGATAGTAGGCTCTTGGTCGGTACAGTCAGGTGAGCATTTAGCAGTATCATTGTCAATAATACTGCTACACGCCACGCAATATCCACAATAATATTTGAACCAATGTTCAGTAGATACGGTCATCCTGTCCATCATGTAATTGTCAGAAACACCGACGATAGTCATAATAGTGCGAGTTGTCATTGTAATTGTAATTATTAGGAAATAATAATAAATAAATCAATTTTTACTATAAAACATAGATACATGAACTAAAAGTTACCATGATATACTAAGAACAGATACAATGATATAATATATCTCATTATATATTATATGATACTCTCAATTAAACATAATTTTATATTTATACATATACCTAAAACAGGCGGAGAGAGTATAACCCAAAAGTTACGATGGCATACAACAAAGAAACGTAGAGGAGAAGATTTACAAGATTTTATATATTGGGGACAAGACGATGAAGTTGACCTAGCACATATATATCAATCGATATTAAGTAAGTACGTCCCTCAAGATATGATTAATAAATACTTTAAATTTTGTATTGTGAGAAATCCATATAATAGGTGCTATTCTGCATATAGGGACTTATTTTTAGGTGCTAAAAATAAAAACGCTATTAAATCAAGTTATGGTGTTTGGGTAAGTAAATATAAGAAACCAGAGTCTCTCGGAGAATATTGCAATATGTTAAGTAAAGTATCACGTAATACCCCAACACGGGTGAATATACATGTAATACCCCAATATATGTATATATATAATAAAGCGAAAAAGAATATGGATTACATAGGACATTACGAAACAATGGATAAGGATATGAAACATATATATGAAAAATTTAACATAAAAGAAGACGTTTGGTTTGATAATCAAAGCACGTATAACGTAAAAGTTGATAATCTTAAAAAATCATATATGAAAGAATTCACCCCACCTGATATTCACGCAATCAATCGAACATATTTTGCTGATTTTATATTATTTGATTACCCAATTGTAGTCCCACAACTATGTAAAGGTAAATCTGGTGTAAATAATGATGTGTCAACTAAAATATCACCTACGTATAAAAAGAAATTAATCGCGCATTTTAAGAAACTCGTTCTTAACAAAATGAAAGATACTACTAATATATTAAAAGGAGGAGGGTCAAATGACACATTAACAGGTAAAATTACATTACATATAGTTAATAATAAAATAACAACAAATGATACATCTAAGTGGAGTAAATTAATTGAACACGGTGTAAAAGATGTTTTGGGTTGTTATAAATTACCTATTAAAACACTCGTTCTTGATACAAAAATGTTGAGTTCAGACCCAAAAGAACTACTCGTATATATATATTATTCAATGCTATTTTATAGTTAACTAGTTTATAGTTAACTAGTTTATAGTTAACTAGTTTGTATAAAATTGAATAATTTATATAGAATATTGTAAATTACCCTCAAAATGCCAGTTATTAAAACAATGAAAGGTGAGAAGACCACGTTAGAAGAAGCAACAGTTCTGGTTATCCGTGACCACGTCAAGCAGTGGTTAAATGTCGCAGACGTCCATATATTCGAACAGGGACAAGATGACCCACTTCCCGATACTACAATCCTAGAAGACGGTAATGAATACTTCGCATTACCACGCAATCCGGAGTTTGACCAACCATTGCTCAACGCATGTTATGAAGGGAACCTTGATGATGTAACCGAATTACTTGACAAAGGAGCAAATGTTAACATTGAAAGTGGTAGTGGACACACGCTGTTATATTATACTATTATATTTAACTGTCCTAATATATGCCGACTATTAATCGACAGGGGAGTAAATGTAAATAAACCCGTATTTAACAGTTCGCCGTTAAAACATGCTTGTTACTTCAAATTGTCGCATATTGTAGAATACCTGCTCAAAAATGGGGCAATTATTTCGGATAATTGTTATATCAACGTAAGTGACCAGTTATGCATTGACTTGTTAAATAAATACAGAATTACCGAATAACCATATCACTATTATAATAATAAATCAAAATAATAAAGTATTATATAATAATGACAACACTAGATAAATATATAATTCTCAATTGTCCTCATTGCGACTCACAAATACAAATTTATCTAAATGAAATAAACTGTCATATATTTAGACACGGTATTATGAAAGATACACTTAAACAAATAGACCCACATCTAAATAAAGAAGAATGTGATCGATTATATGCGACAAATCTTATATATGGTTGTGGTAAACCATTTCAATTAATAAAGAATGAACAAAATCAATACGTTACCACTATATGTGATTATATATAATTTATCTACATTTCTCACAGTGAATAGCATCACAGTCTGTCGAAAACCACTCAAATTTACACTTATTGCATTTTCGAACAAATATTTTTCTTTCCAAAACAATCTTGTCTAAAAAGAGATAGACAAGCATTTTTTCATTTATTGTCATATTGGTATTCTTATCCATCATTTTCAAGTATTCTGCTTTATTTGGTGATTTCATATATTCTTTTATAAATTTAACATAGTCTACATTTGACGAAATAAATACTTTATATAATTTATCCATATTGTTCATATAGTTTTATATAGGTTGACTAGTTTATATAGTTGTAATGATCATCGCCGTGTAATATAATATCTATATTATATTAATGACTAAATCACCTAATACTAAATCACCTAATGCCAATAAATATACAATATATCCGTCATATAAAACATATGAACATACTAAAAATTTAATTATAATATGTGCGGGTGATGATTCCTTACATTATAAGAAAAAATGGTATGGTAAATCACGTAAATATGTTTTATGTGTTATATATTTCGGTGATAATAAAGAAACAGAAGCAAAATATAAAGCGACGTCTGATATTCTCGTTAAAGACAAAGGTCCTAAGTGGAGTTTAATACGCGGTGTATTAATGACCTGGAAAAAATGGAGACAGTTCGACTTTATTGCGTTGCCAGACGATGACTTAGATATATCTATATCCAAACTGAATAACTTATTCTTAATTGGTAAACAGTATAAGTTGGATTTATTCCAACCTGCTTTAATAGATAATGGTCCGAAATATGTAAAACATGGTATTTTGAAAGTCCACAGAGAGTGTAAATTTAGATATACTGATTTTGTTGAAGTAATGATCCCAATATTTAGTATAAGAGCATTAAATAAATCATATAAACTATTGACAGACCCAAATATAAAATCTGCGTGGGGGGTTGATTATATAATTCCAGGTAAGATATTACATCGTAGGAATGTTGCTGTTATAGATAGTATACCAATGACTCATACAAAACCATTAAGTGAATTGAACCTACAAAAAAACTCGTCTTTCTATAAGAAATATAATATAGACCCTGAGAAAGAGATGTGGTATTTCCTTAATAAATACAACTTACGACCATACCAACAACGAACATTGAAATGTATCCATCTTTAGTTTATCTAGGACGTGACATCAAATATATTAAAATACATATATATACACCACCTATAGCACCCATCGTCATTAAACAAATATTTATTATATTTTCGACATATAGAACGGTGCGATACCCTGATTCAGAACACTCGCATTTTTTGTCTTTTAACCGTTTAATATATTGGTATACAAACACTATATTTATAACAAACGCCACAAACATCACTGCCCGGATTATATTAAATACGCGGATGTATTTAATAATACGTTTGTAAATTGGAGGAATTATCATAATCAATGATTCTAATAGAACTATTGTTAAAAATACAATTATATAGATTCGTCGGAAGTCCATCGCACACTGACAATTATTATTATCGAGGTGATATAAATAATTAATTACGAATGCCTGTAATACTATTATTACTAGATTTATAACTATTGTGGTAAGATGCAACCGGTTCTTGATAAAATATAATCGGTTATTGATAATTATTGTACGAGACGGGGTCATATAATATATAGTAATATAATATATAGTAATATAATAAATCACTTCCAATAATTTCTAACATCTACTTTTAGATTAATTTTATATTTTGATTTGCTTTTATCATTTTGAAGTAGTATTATATATACATCACATGGTGTTACCTTTTTATTCAAAAAATAATCAAAAAAGATAGCATTCTTTTTGTATATTTTGATATAATCAACCAAATATTTACACCGCTTCAAATCAAACAATGGTTTATATATCCCATATTTATGTTCATCTTTATCCCACGCCGGAATAATAATAAACACTCCTATATCATATTTCGATTTATCCATCGATTTCAATAGATTTGTCACCATAATATTCATTATATCAATTGAATATGGTGGATTCGCGGTATACATTCCTTTTTTAATCCGAACACTATCAAATCTACCACGAGAACAAAATTTATATTCGATGTCCGAAAATAAACTACAATAATGAGTCAATGACGTATTAATCGATGATGCGAACAATTCGGTTGTAGTATTATATTTATCTAATATATATTGATAATAACGAGGTGCTACTGCAAGTTGTTGATTATATGATTCCAATGTATAATATCGAAGGATTAGTATAAAACAATTTTTATGAAAATCATCACCAGGGGTTGAGTCTATACCCAAATTATTTTGAATTTTATATTTATAAAATAAAGATTTATATCGAGACTTTGTTAATGAAAATATGAAATCAATAATTTCATTATTCCCAGTGTCTAAACTCGAATGAAACTTAACATAATCGACATCATTCTTATTATATTCAAATATCGTTGCTGATATATCAGATTCATTTTTCTGTAACTGTAATAGTTCATCTATCATATCCGAGCATAATACTTTCAATCGCAGACTATTTACGAACAATTCCGCCTTATCCATTGATACATGTCCTACATTTGAAATATCTTCTATTAATTGTATGTTATTTAATTTGAAACCTTTATTAGAGAATGGTATAACTGGGTCTGAGTCGCCATTCTTTTTAACCTGTGACATTATCCACTTTGGAAATACATGCGAATATGTTATTTTAATGTTATTCTTTTTCAATTCCTTATTAATATGCTCCTTGAATGTTTCAAGAAGTATATATCTATATATTTCGACCTGGATTGAGTCAGACCTTATCTGAAATGATGGAATAAAATACTCGAATATAGTGTTTTCATCTTTATATTCAATTAATTTATTGGTATTACTATTATTACTCTTATTATTCTTATTCTGAATAATACCGCCTTTTTGTTGCTTTAGTTGTTCTTTATATTTTGCAAGAATAGTGTCGACTATAAGCGGGTCTTCGTATATTAAACCGAGTTCCGTAAACAGTATACGAGTGTATCGTTTTATAGATTCTTGTATTCTGGTTAGCGCCGTATAATTCTCACTTTCTAAATATGTTTCAATATGTTTGAATATCAAACTCTTATTCATCAATCGCTTGGTTGTTTTCTGTTCGAATGAATTGATTTTTTTTAAAAAAATAGATGGTAATTTAGTTGTAAAGAACGATTTTATAAATAGTTCAATGTCAGTTTTTTTATCAATACTTTTAGTAATACCGTATTTAGACCGAATGGTCTTACTATGAATATTAATATTTTTACCTAAATGTGGATAATTGCTTTTTATTGTTTGTAATATTTGATTTATTTTTTCTAATTCAATATCGTCTATGCCTTTGAAACCTTCTACTGAAACATAGTTTGACATTGATATATCATCGTGACTTATAACATTAATATTTTTATAATAAGTTGATAATAAATATAATAATTGTTTTGTTTGTAATTGGAATGTACTATCTATATATAATATTGCATTTCCATTTTTCTTTTGACAATATAATAATATATATATCTGAAACAAAAATATAGGTAAATTCACCAATTCTCTGAAAAATCGTATTTCTTTTAATAAAAAAAATTCTTCTGTCCCGGTGATAATAATAAAATCAAAGTGTTCTCTCCATTTATTTATTTTTTTATATATTATGTCTAAATCAAAATTATCTAAATCATCGGCAAGTAGATAATTTATTTTATATGTATTTAATGTATTATTCGATTTTCTAACAATATATGTTTGAATAGCATCAATATACATATCTAATCTTTTTTTATAAAACAACCCACTTTCTTCTGAATCATCGTTTGTTACATCAATCGCTAGTATATTACTTACATTGTTTGAATCCAAAAACTTAAACATCGATAATAATCTATAAATATTTAAGAATCCATATTTATAATAGATATTTTCATTCGTTTTTAAATATATATGAATACTACAAAGATTTTTGATCATTGACCATGTTTTATATGCCTCTCTTACTTCTGAATGAAATTTTAAATCATCTAACATATGATTTTCAATCTCTTTATTCGGGAATGTTAATTTCGGTGTTTTTTCAAATTGAATGTCAAAATCGAGAGTGTCAGATAACTCGATATTCAAGTCACTAATAATAAAAGAGGACACGTATTTATTTTTATTTGATGTGCTTGATTTACCAGTGCTTGATTTACCAGTGTTTGATTTACCAGTGTTTGATTTACCAGTGTTTGATTTACGTTTATTCATATATTATAGTATTATTAAATTTTAATATTAATAATCAAATACTTAAACCATTTCCACTATATAATATATAACAATGTATAATATATCAAGAACAATTAAACAACTCCCTATATTTTATAAATATTCGAGAGGTATTAAATCAATTTGTATTAATGGGAATGATGAAACGATTCATCAAAATGTGGATAACAGTATAAAAGACTGTTTAATCCAGATTAATAATCAAAAAGTGGCAGTATTAGGATATGGTCCACAGGGTAGAGGACAATCTCTTAACTTGCGCGACAATGGTGTTGATACAATCATTGGTGTTAGGCGTGGTAAAAGTTGGGATTTAGCATTAGAGGACGGGTGGGTTGAAAATAAAACACTTTTCCCGATGGATGAGGCCGCATATCAGGGAACAATTATTCAATATCTCCTTTCAGATTCTGCTCAAATCAATAATTGGAACATGATTAAAGATAATCTACACGAAAATAATACACTTTACTTCTCACATGGATTTGGGATTACATATAATGAAATGACGAATATTAATCCACCGGATAATGTAGATGTTGTTATGGTAGCACCAAAAGGATGTGGTATGTCTGTTAGGGAGGAATTCTTGAAAGGAAATGCAATCAATGCTTCATATGCAGTTCATCAAGATTATACTGGTCAAGCAAAAGATAAAACACTGGCACTTGCTTTTTTAATCGGTTCAAATAATGTATTTGAAACAACATTTAAGAAAGAGGTTTATAGTGATTTGACCGGAGAACGATGTGTATTACTTGGACTTATCCAAGGTGCTTTTTCGGCACAATATAAGGTTTTAAGAGAGAACGGGCATTCGCCAAGTGAGGCATATAATGAAACAGTAGAAGAGGCACTTGTCAGTCTTTATCCTATTATTAAAGATAATGGCATGGATTGGTTATATCGCAACTGTTCCACAACTGCACAAAGAGGGGCGTTAGACTGGTGTCAAAAGTTCGAAGACGTATTAAAACCAGTTATCGAAGATTGTTATACAGAAGTTGCTAATGGGAACGAAGCACGACGAGTAATTGATAAAAATTCAAGCCCGACATATAGGAGTGACTTGGAAGCAGAATTAAAAGAAATAGACAATCAAGAATTATGGAAAACCGCGAGAATTATAAGAGACCTACGCACCAATGGAGATACTCATTGTTAATGTTTTTTACCAAGCGGATTATCTTTTCTACAAATTGGACAAACATTATCAATAGTAAGCCATTTATTTAAACATGTTTTGTGGAACATATGACCACATTTAGTTGTTACTGTCATTTTTTTACTAAACTTAGTAAAACAAATGACACATTCATCTTTTAGTTTAGAATGGGTTTTATCCTTGGTATTGTCACCCCCAGTGATCTCTGGTACAATATCAACGGGGTCTGTTACAATATCAACGGGGTCTGTTACAATATCAACGGGGTCTGTTACAATATCAACGGGGTCTGTTACAATATCAACAACCGTATCATCGCTTGATGTACTGTTTTCGTCATCGGTTAATATAATATCACCTGGGTTATATCTTACGTTGTCATTGATATTTATAACATTATTACTATTATAAATTATGTTATTTTCATATATTAATGATTGTAAACTCGTACCATTGGATAGTTTGTAGTTATACATATATATCATATTTCCGGTATTATACACTATTATATACCACAATACGGGGATATATATAGTATATTTAATATACATATAAAAATAATACGCGTCAAATATAATATTCATAAATAAATAAGTATCAAATAAACAATTTGTAATAGGACATATAACAAAATAATTCATACAATATATCATATAAATGATATTGTTGAAACCGGTGTCGTTCTTGATATGTGGTAAATAATATATAATAAATGTTTGTATTATTATATTTAATTGAGTTATGATATAAAAAAATTTATTGTCACGTATCATATGATGTGGGTCGTTCATTATAATTAACTAACAATTGATCTTTATATAAATGTTTAGTATTTATAAAAACTCGGTCGAGTGTTGGTCTTTGAATATCTGTAAGTATGTAATAAATATTATTATAAAAATGTTATAATATTTATTGTATTTCGGCATTATAGTTAATTTATTAACATATACAGGGTTTTCATCAACCATATTTATTTTTTCTAATTTTGAATACGCAACTCTATTGTTTTCTTCTGTATAAAAGTTAATAAATTTATTATTTTTCTTCATGTATATGATAAGTTTATTATCCCCATCTTCTATTAATATTTTACCAAATATTGACACTTTCTTATAATAGAAACTAATTTTTATGTTACCAATGCTGAAAAAATACATACTTGAACCACTCTCCTCAATAGATATACCTTGTCCACCAGTAGAAACTAATTGAAATTTAGAATCGTGTATGTCCCATATTCCTTCTGTATTAAATAAAATACTTCCTATATTTGATTTAACAGTATAGTCATCCATCTTCATATATTTATTCCGTATTTGTTCAATTAAGTATATATTATCTACAACATCCGTATCATATGTAAATGTATTTACTTGTTTGGTGGGTTTTCTAAATGTAGCCAGATATTTTGATATGCGATTGTTTACGTTTTTTATTCTAAAATTATTAAATGATTCTCGTTGTTTCCGTCTTGTTACATTCATTATAATAATAAAAATAATAACAATTATAATGAATGATATGATAAAACTTAATACTATTATATCGTTTTTATATTTTTTAAGAAATTTAATCATATCTTTATTATCCTTCATATATAGTATATATTGATATTTATTATATACAAATTATTAAATCGAAATATATATGATTATATAATATATAATGAAAGATATTATATTAGAAGTTATAATTATACTATTATTAATATGTATTGTAACACTAATAATAATACAAATAAGAAAAACACATAATATAAATAATGTATTAATTGACACAAATGATATGTTAGAAGATTTTAATAATTGTAATGAACCATTTACATCATCGTCTGATGATAAAATGTCCGAAAAATATAACGATACTAACCAACATCCATATATAAATTTAACAAGTCGACTAAATACACTGGAAAATGAAGTGGCAACTGAAAAAATAGTAACTGCTCTAGATAGAAAACTATTATATAAGATTCGAGATAATATAAATAAACTGGCAAAAGCAACTGGAAATCCACCGTTATAAGTAATATGTTACCACGTGACTTATATATAAAAATATATAATTAACAATATATTTAAAAATATATAATTAACAATATATTATGTCTACTGATATAGTATTATATATAAATAGTATATTTATCACTGAAGATATTGATAATGAATTTACAGATACGTTATATAATACATTATTAGTTTTAGCAGGGTTGACTAAATCACATATATGCAGGCAAAATAATTGTTATAGTTGTATTTTTTCAAGTATGTATGTTATGTTTATACAATGTGTGTTAATAATGGGTAATATAAATATAATATTATTTAATTTCACTCTTAATCCTTACGATATAAGTGCTTTTATATATTATTTATTTTTCCTTGGATTTTTCATATATGCTAGATATTTTTATAATATAGAAGATCATTATATTGATTTAATGTCATTGCCAATAATCAAAAATAATCAAACAAATAAACAGTATGTGAAATGTTTAATAAGAACAATATCATTTGTGTTACTTACAATCGCGTTTTCATACTGGGTCGTTGACACATACTATTATATAAGTGGTGAAACTCTATTTAATACACGTGATCATCGTGGTAAATCATATTATACACCACATGAGTTATTTGATATGAATATATATAATTATTTGTACAGACCTGTTCAACGATTAACAAGTTTATATATATACTTACATATAATATGTTATATTGTAAATATAACATTTGTTTTTACAATTCATAAATATCAATTAACAGATTTTAACAAACAGTTAAAACATAGTTATTCGTCAATCAATATGGTTATAGATGATTTCACTAAAATTCGAAATAATGTAAAGAATTCTGTAAATCGGATAGGTAATTTAATGAATCTTGGTATTTCATGTGTTTTATTTAAATTACCATTGGAGATATTAGATATTATAGCAGAACAAAATATTATTATGATAATACCATTTATTATAAATTCAATATGTTTTTTTTATGGTATATATCAAGCAGCATGTATTAATAATTATAATACCAAATTTGTTAGGGCATTTTATCAAAATGCTCATATTCGAAGTAATAAAGATGACATTGATTACTTAATTACTTTTTTTGGAAATAATAAAATTTACTTTAAAGTAATGGGTACATCTCCAACCACGGAAACACTTGTTAAAATAATATTAGTTATTATAAATATTGGATTTAGTTTAATATCTGGTATTATATCAAATAAATTGATTTAACCATTTATATTATATTATAATATTAGATGTCTTATAATAATAACATTCTTACATTAAAGATAGTATTAGTAGGTAATTCGAATGTTGGAAAAACAAGTATTCTAACACAGTATATTCATAAAAAATACTATAATTACGGAGAGTCTACGATTGGCGCTGCGTTTTTTTCAAGAGAATATGATTTTCAATATTCAACAGACGAATATTTGTTATATAAAATGGATGTTAGTTCGATTGGTAAAAAGAATATAAAAATAAAGTTAGCAATTTGGGACACTGCTGGTCAAGAACGATATAATAGTCTTATTCCGATGTATTATAGAGGATCTCATATTATACTGTTTGTAAATGAGGCAACCAATGAGTTAATATCACATCCCAACGCTTTAACAAAACGATTAATTGGTAATATAAATGAAAAAATATTTGATTCACTTGATATAACATCTGTTAAATATATAGTATTTAACAAATGTGATTTATTAGAATCTGATATTTACAATAGACAAATAAATACTCCAAATAAACACAATATAAAAACAAAATATGTAAGTGCATTCAAAAATATAAATATTGATAATCTATTTATAGAAGCCATTATAGATTATTCTAATACAAACCTAAAAAATATATTATCAACACATGAACCAGATAGTCTATTAAATATATCATCTGCTAAAAATACGAGTTATAAGTGTTGCTAATCTTAGTTGTTGCTATTATTCAAAACTGACCAGTATATTGATATCATGTTTATTTACTGATTTTGTGGCAGATATAGATAGTTCCTTGCGTTTTCTTCGTTTCTTTTCAACCGGTGTAATTACTGATTTATTATATAAATGTCTAATTGAGTTATTCATATCAGTCTCAATTGTTTTCAGGTTATTATAAATATAATATAAGATATCATTGTCAATAACCCATCTGAAAAAATTCAATTGACCTGCGGTTGTTACAAATTCATTATTATTATTATCGATAAACACAATACGTTCCCTTCTACAAAACGGGTCGAAATATTTTTTAGAATATGCCTTTAATTGAGATTTGTAGTCAATATGAACAATCAATTTCTTCATTGAATTAGTCTTTTTGTCAAATACATCATATGATATATTATTTTTCTTTGCATAGTTCGTAACAAACCAATCAAGTATTCTTAACGAGATACTTGATTTACCAACTATAATTGGTATCATACTATTAAGATTCTCAATATCCTTAAAATATATTTTAAGAGTATTCATTAACAGTGTTTGTTTACACATAAGATTATTTGGTTTTACATTTTTGTCTTCATATTTTGTATAATGTGAAATTGAACAGTTAGCATTAAAGTCGAGTTCAATTACATTTGTATCACACATATTATATATATTAATTTAATATAAACTTTAAATAATATTATATAAGTATTATATAAAGTATTATAATATATTATATAATATATATGAGTAGTTATAAAGAATCCACACCCTTTGATAAACGAATATTAGAATCAAACAAGATTAAACAAAAATATCCTACTAGAATCCCTATTATATGTGAACGAATAACCGCCAAAAAATCAGACGCCAAAACACAAATCTCTAATATTGATAAAAACAAATTCTTAGTTCCAGGTGATTTAACAATGGGGCAGTTTTTATATGTTATTAGAAAACGGATACAGTTATCACCGGAACAAGCATTGTTTATATATGTTAATAACTCAATATTACCAGCTACTTCATCGTCTGTATCTACGATATATGAGGAGTTTAAAGACGACGATGGGTTTTTATATATAATATATAGTGGTGAAAATACATTTGGGTAGACAATCAAATATAATCAAATACAATATAGTATATCATATCGTCTGTTATTTTAAGAGAGAAATAATATAGACATAATTCATTATTGTTTTTTGATTCAATTTTTGGTTGTTCATTGATATTATATATGATATCAAACCCGAAACTCATAAAATATATTTTTAGTTTAATAAAATCATTATCAGTTAAGTCTGGTAGGTTAACAGTTTCGTTATTGTTAGAAAATAATATTTTCATTCCTTTTACTAGAATTTCAACTAGTTTTTTGAATAATAGTTCTTCGTTCTGTATATCATTGAAAATAAGTTGTATACTTTTAGTCTCTTTTGGTGAGTTTAAAAATATATCCTCTATAATATCATCAAAATCATTTTCTATAACATCGCTCATTATTTTTATATAAAATGTATTTTTTATATACTAATCAAAATAATAATATATATATATATATTATATGAACGGAATGGCACCATTTAACTCAACTGATTCTCAACGACAAAATAGTAGTTTATTATCTTCAAATTATGGCATGATAACAAACTCTAGCGGTGGTAAACCCAAGTCTAAGACTGGTCGCAAACCCAAGTCTAAGACTGGTCGCAAACCCAAGTCTAAGACTGGTCGCAAACCCAAGTCTAATACTGGTCGCAAACCAGTTCGAAAATCATTTAGTAACCGTATGAAAAAAAAATCATCAAATATGGTTCGTAAAGTTAAAAAAATGTTCAAAATAAAAGGTGGCGCTACCGGATTACCAGCTCGGTGGTATAATAATGATGCTGTCGGTAAAACAGGTGAACATACAAGTAACGCGTTAGCAAGTGAATATGGCGAATATAAACCAAGTAGTTTGGGTGTTAACTCTAATTTATATCCATACAGTACATATACTGGTGAAAATCCATTTACAATGATTCAGGATAATACAGTGGGAGGGGCAGCTAAGAGGAAACCCCCTAAGAAATCAACTAAGAAGAAATCAGTGACTCGGAAATCCCCTAAGAAATCAACTAAGAAGAAATCAGTGACTCGGAAATCCCCTAAGAAATCAACTAAAGAAAT
>Ga0209630_10001568_pt1 | contig 24163 bp, 41 predicted proteins | sample COG_01_FD_184745 | JGI IMG/M metagenome (GOLD analysis project Ga0209630, IMG submission 184745) | Pelagic Microbial community sample from North Sea - COGITO 998_met_01 (SPAdes) (version 2) | ecosystem: Environmental > Aquatic > Marine > Neritic zone/Coastal water | place: Helgoland, sampling... | reverse complement strand
ACCACCCTCTGTACGAACACCCGCAGTAGTTTTAGCGGCGTTTGCTACAGACGTTCCTGCACCCAAGTATGTAAATGAAGGCACAACAGCGTCATCTTTAAACAACCATCCGGGTCTGCCTGGTATCTCTTTCCATGCCATCTTATCTACACCTAATTGTCAACGAGGATAATATCAAAAACACACGATACTTTAGTTGCTTGGGTAGCGGCGGCATTCACTTGAATGTCAGTCTTTTCGGGAATCATAAGAGGTACGGGGTACTCGTAATCAAACTGATCACCACCCGCAGTGCCGAAAGTTCCTTTCACACGAAACACCTCTTCGCCGAGAGTTCGTTTTCTCAAGAAGAACTCAACTGCGGTAGTGCCTTGGTTCCTGTCTGAACTACCATGAATCTTCAAAAGATAACCAGTTTTTCCTGCGGGTATTGTGTAAAGACCCATTCGTGTTTGACCAAAAGTTGCTTTAATTTCTGCCGCAACTACACCACCCTGAGTGATAAGTACGTCATCACCGTTAGGTGTACTCTCCATGAACGCACGAAAGATGCGAGAGAATACAACGGGAGATGCGGCACCCACAGGAATGGTTGTACTGCGAGGATTATAGTCTGCATCAAGACCTTTAATCACGACGATTTCGCCATCGTCAGTGGTATTTGCTGTTACAGCGGCAACACCAGCGGCAGGGTAAGGATAGATTGCAGTAGTATCACTACCATCCCAAACCGTGGCTTCAGCAGTGATTGTAGAGCCCGTTGTGCCAAACTTATTGACACAAGAAACTCCAACAACTTCACCTTTAGCGATGAAGATTCCGTCGTGATTTAAATATCTTGATGCTCCCATTAATCTTTCTTCCTACTCCCGACAGCATCCGCTGCGAAGAATGCAGATACAAGGACAGCGATTGATGCAAAGTATGTTGGAGCAATGTCAGCAATTAATTTTGCCGCTTGGTCCAACCCAAACATATCAGTAAGGAAGATTCCAAACGGATACAATAATAAACCGATCAACGAGAACCACGCCATCTTTCGAATGGCATCCCGTTGAGCATCTGCGTCTTCGAGTTCTTTACGCTTAAACTCTAGGTTCATGTGCGCTTCCAACTCTTCCATAGAGATGTGCCCATCACCATTAGTGTCAGCGGCTTCGAGTGCTTTATCTACTGTCTTCTTTGTCGCCATTGCTCGATTCTCCTAGTTTATGTGCAACACTGAATCGGATTTTACCATAACGTTCATGGACTAAACACCGGTGTTCAATGTGTGCTGGAAACATAACCAAACAATTATCTTTATACGGAATCACTCCGTAATCTTTAATCTCTAAACCACCTTCACGACCATAATTAGCAGGTGGCCAAAGAGAACCCATCTTAGGATAATAAAGCGCCGTCATCATTGGCTCTCTATCATCTCTATGCCAACTACCAGGTAGTCCAGCAGGATGAGCATTTATATAAGTCTTCTTGGGTGTTGCACCTCTACAAAATGGTGCGACATATGACCAAAGAAGATCAGCGACATCGGGTCTGTGTTTAAACGTTCCTACGAATATCGCTGTGTCCCATTTCTTACTATCAGATGTACCTATTTGATAGTCTCTACAGTTCCAAATAGCCTTTGCTATTTGCTCAACGTCTTCATTATTTGTCACTACATCATCATATATGTCTATCATTACTCGTCTTCGTCATTGCCTCCGAAAGAGCCATAATGATGTTGTACTTCTTCTTGAAACAATGGACGCTCAACCGCAGGTGCTTCATTTAACACTTGAGGTTGCGGTGCGGGTGCGCTCGCACCATGCCACTCAGCGATTTGATCTGCCGTAAAGTTAGCAGACTTAATTACTTCAGTCTTACCTTTACCACGGTCTACAGTCCAACCTTTTGCGGTCGGATATGCTTTTGCTCTTGCGACCCACTTGGGTGCTTTAATTGCCATGTTGTTACTCCTTACCTGTCGTATGTAATGTTGCGCCTTTAACTGGGTTTACAATTTTCTTGTCGCCCGTCTTCTGATCACCAGAACGTGCTGGTGCTTGAGAAACTACTCGACCCGCTTTAGTAGCGTCTTCGTGCCCTTGCGCATCATCACCACCTTTCGGTACCTTGGGTGAATCAGCACCTTCAGCATCAATGTCTTTTGCCATGTCTACCGCGCCTTTGCCTTTCAGATTGTCATCATTGGCATCTGCGGGCTGACCTTTAGGATCAGGCTTTGCTTTCTTATTGGCAACAGCACCAGCACCTTCCCACATTGATCGCATGGCTTGGATCGTTTGCTGTTGAATGGCTGAATATGTTTCATGGACATCCAATTCAACTTCTGCAACTGTGCCTTCGGTTACTGACTCGTTCTTGGGCACACAATCATTGACACGCTTACCGCCTTTCATCTTTGTGCCTACTTTCTTGTGAGTGTCCCAACAAGGATCGTCATCTCCACCATTGCGGGCTTCATCCACATCGTCTTCTTTAACGGACTCTACTCTTTTGACTTTGCGTTCCCACTCACTATGGTCTTTTCCAGATTGTTCGCCCGACTTTTTAAGAACCCATCCTGGACCCTTGGGTCTTTGACCATTTGGACGTTTGACACGTTCTTTTTCTAACTTTTCTTCAAGTTCGTCTTCTTCGTTTGCTTTCTGCAATGCTTTGCTTACACGAGGATTGTCTGAAACACCTTTCTTGATCTTGTCCATCTTTTTAACAGCGGGAGTCATAGCACCGCCAGATTTCTTGGCAATGTCCATTGCTCGGCGTATACTTTCGCACTGTTCGGCAGGAACATCGAATTCAACACCATGGGCAAACAAAATATCATATCCGTTGTCAGTTTCAGTGATAATCTCACCGTAACCGTGAACTTCATGACGCACTGCTTCTTTTGTTACAGATGCTTTAGCCTTTTCTGAAGATGTGTACTTAGAGCATTCTTCATCGTGATTATCAGAAGAACCACCACACTCTTTACATTTCTTCATACCGTCTTTTGCCATAGGCTCGTCAGTTTCCATTTCGTCGTCGTCTTCTTTCATTTTTTTCTTAGAAGCATTCACCGAACCACAAGAAGACTCATCAACTTCTTCATTTTTGGCAGGTTTTTTACCGCCATCAATTGCATCGTCAGTTGCCTTCCTACGCTTATGCAGATATTGGTCCGAAGAATCAACATCGCCATCGTTATCAATGTCTTTGTCGGTACGATTCTTGAACTTCTTATCGTTTTCTTTATCGTTGACAGGATCCAATGTCTTTTTCTCATAGACTTCCTGCCAAGCCTGTGAGATGCTGTTTATAAATTTCTTATCCATTGTCCCTGTCCTTTATAACATGTCTTGAAGGTGGGAAACGAGTGCGGTAATAACACCAGCACCAACTACCCACATTACTTTTGATATAACATTCATGCGTTCTCGCATGGATATTACATGAGCATCAACCTCGTCTAATTTAGCAGACATTCTGTTGAGTCGTTCGTGACCTTCAGCACGTCTTGTCTCAAGGTCAGCGATCTTTTCTTCTACTCTTGCCATGCCAACTATAACATCGGCAAGTTTGTCGAGTTTTTCCTCGATCCTTTGTAATCTATCGTCGTTCATCTTTCCCATCCCACGAATTGTTAAAAACTACCAGGCTTTACAAGACCAGTATCTTGGTGTATTTTTATCCTTAGCAGTATCGCACTTGTGACGCGCTCTGAAGGACTTTCGACGAGCAGGAATATTCTTCTTGATCGTCATGTTTTTATCTCCAAAGTTAACTTTCTTCGCAGTTCCATCTCCGTCTGGGTCTACAAAGACCTTAGACTTCTTTACATCACCTTTCATAGGTTTGTTAAGAGGCACTTTCTTACCTTGATAAGTAGCCTCATTAAAATTTTTAAAACTAACCATTGTTTACCAACTTAGTTGCATGTTTCTTTCTATAATCATGCACCCGATTCATAGCCGCCTTGTCGTTGTTAGGCTTGCTGGGAGTGTTGAAGTAACCATCGTGATACGCATCGGCTTCACCCTTCGCGGCTGCCGCAGTCTTGTATGCAACGCTTCCTACATATGTAACACCCTTAGGTCCTACCAACTTGCTCCGATGACCGCCTTTCATGCTTTTCTCGGAGGTAGAGTAATACTGGTGCGCTTTCTTCGCTTCTTCGTTCGCCATTTTAACGCCAGAATACTTACCCTTACGGATATCTTGATACGTCTTGACCGCTTTCTTACGATCCTTTTCTACTGATTTCTTATTCGTTACATTTTTATGTGTAGTTTTAAGAATCGATGCTTCATCAACAGACTCTTTTACGAAGTCAGCACCGTGTGTTCCCATGTCGCCCTGTGCGAGAGAAAACTTGCCTTGTCTGTTATAGATCGTGTACTTCATGCCGCCAGGATTCTGTACGTTGACGCAATTGATTTTCTCAAGATTATACTTGGCAGACTTAGACTTGGACTTGACCTGTAGAGTCACATTATTATCTTTACGTATGCCTGACCCAAAAGACACCGACAGTTTGTCACCCTTCTTGAGAGAGTCAAACATCTTTTGATCCATTTTTTGTTCATCAAGTTCTACAGACTCTTTGATGCCGTTTTTCTTTCTCCATTGCATGACTGTGGCAGCATCCGCAACTTGGTCTGCCCAGTTGCCCGGTCCAGTAGTTGCCTTTCTTGCGGTGGGATTGGCTTTCATGGCCTCACCAGCATCTTTGGCAATATACTTTAAAGAATCATACGGTAAGTTCCAGAACCTATCGTTTTCAATACGAGGACCGTTTCTTGGACGACCATCACCCATTTTCCACTTTGTTTTCTCATCGAGTTCGACTGATTCTTTCTTGGCTCTCATCATACTTTTTGCCAGTCTAGACTTTGACATTTTCGCAATGTAGGCGTCATCTCTTTTGTTTTTGTTGGTGAATTGATCGATATAATCAGTCGCACCTTTTCTCAATTCCTTTTCAGACTTACCCTTGTTTGCAGGATACATCTTCATAATCTTCATAGTGTGATTGATCTTATCTTCACGACTTGCGTTCGGTCCAAGTTTGCCGGGTGCTTTTGCTTCATCAAGATCATTTTCCATCGCATTGCCATACATTTTTTTCTTCATGTTGCTGTATCTGTCAGAAGAATCTTTAGGCTTCTTATCTTTCTTGCGGTCAGCGTCAATCTCTGCTTGTGTAGGCTTTCTATACTTCTCTTCTACAGCATCCTCGTTTGCTCTCTTCATAAGGTCAGAAAGTTTCTTCAGAGTATGACGATCTTGTGGCTTGATGGCAGCCTTCTTTCTTTTGTTGCGAATGTCAGCCAGTGACTTTCCATAGGCAGCCGTGCTTTCACGCATGACATAACCACCCTTGATCTTGAAACCACCCTTCGTGAGGATGATTTGCATTCGGTCACGAACGTCTGTGTCTGCATTCTTAAAGAGCATATTCAACCCTTTACCTGCTTTGTCTTGAACAGAAACTGCGGAGTTCTTACCGATCTCACGCACGTAGGCCGCCGCTTTCTCAAAGTCTATCTTGTCTGGTCCACCATGCTTCTTGGCATAGTCTGAGAGTTCTTTTGATACCTTGAAGTAATCAATTGCTTCATCAAGTTCAATAGATTCGTTTCGCTTAGACTTCTGATAGGCGTTGTATTCCTTTCGTCGCTCGGCATCTTTCTTTTTCTCCGCGGGAGTCATCTGCGATACTGGTTTCTTACTTGTCTCTTGCATTGTATCCTCTACTGTCCAAACTACTTTTGACGATTTTTCTTTAGGAACATCCAGTTTAACTTTCTTTCCCATATGCTTCAATAGATCCATAATTCTTTTAAAGTTACCCTTTTCAACATACTGATTCGCCATAATCTTAGTCATGGGTTTGATGTCCTGTTGGCGGACTTTCAGTGCTGATTCTTTAAAACTTTTCATGTTCTATTTATACTATTCTTTATCTCGTTTTCTAAATGTCACGGTATCCTTCACATTAAACTTGACAGAGTTCATCTTGTCTTCTTTGCGAGTAGGTCTGGGAGGTAGTCCTCTGTTCTTTCTTACCGCTCTTGCCAGTCTTGCTTTGTCTAGCATTCTGTCAAATTTAATCTTGTCTTGCTGTTTCTCTTTATCGATCTTCATCTGAGTATTAGCCACTTGATCCTCTGGTATTTCACCCGGAGTTTTCTTCTTGGCTAACTGTGTAGATTTAGGATCACCCCATTCAGGTTGATCTTTGTACCATCCATCTGTCTTTTGAACTGACTCTAGCCACTGCCGAGAGACTCTGCCCTCATCTAATGCTACAATAACATAATTGGTACCCAGTCTGTGGACGTAACCTTCTTTCTGTGTAGATGTTATGATAACACGATCACCCTCATTGAACAGATCGCCGTTAACGTACTGCTCGCGAGTCTTGCTTACTGATTTGAGTTCAACGTGATTTCTGAACTGAGTAGTCTCTTTGAGTCCCATGCCCACACGAATATCATTGAATAATTTCTTGGCATCTTTGTTTGATACGTTCGCGGGTATACCTTGTGCAAATGTAGTAAAATCATTTGCGCCAGCATTGGCACGTTGCTTAGAGGCAGACATACCTTCTACGCCTTCAGCATCTGGATCACGATCACCCGCAGAGACAACACTGATCTTTTCAAAGTTATAGAAACCGTGTCTTGCTTTCTCGCCATTGTACTTGTTCAGCAAGGCATTGAACTCTGCAATTCTGTCTGAGCCAACAACCATGGTAATTCTGTTGAAGCCTTGATCGTACAGTGACACTGCAATCTCAAATACGTTTCTAATCTTCTTGTTGAGAATGACGTTTCGTCCATACTTGGGAAACATCTTTCTCACATGCTTGATCTTTTGATCGTAGTTTAAAGGATTCTTTTTGGGATCACTAGACTGAGACAGGTAAATTTTGTATGGATTTCTGCCTGCTTTTGTAGCAAGAGTCTGCATCAACTTACCATGACCAATCGTGGGAGGATTCATGCGACCAAAGGTAAAGTATACCTCTCGCGTTTCCTCTACCAAATACTGTTTAAAACTTAAAGACACAATTTATCTCACTTATTCACATTACTAGTTTGCTTGGCAACCCGCCGCTCTTTTTCAGTCTTTCGGACTACAGGCATTATCTTGCGAGCGATCTTCGCAATCTTGGGTTTCATCTTATCTAGTCGTTTCTCTATGCTTGCTCGGCGAGCCGCTGGTACGTCTTCTTTACCAGCGCCCTTAGTGAGTTTTTTAAACATTTGCATTCGTGCTTGTTTTTGTGCGCGTTTTTGAAGGCGAGCATTGTCCGCTGGCTTTTTAGCGGCTCTTCGTCTGCCCATAGCAATCTTGGCTTTGTTCTTCTTCATGGCACGACCGCGAGCGCGGCGCTGAGAGAATGTTAGTGCTTCGTCGGTGGTTTCTTCTGTCTCTTCGCCGATGCGACCACGATGCCGCTTGTGTGCGGCATACTTTATTAATTCGTCTTCGCCGGGCTTATAGTCCACGACGATAAAATCTTTGAAAGATAATGGCTTTGCCATCCTTAACCCCTCGTTGGTTTATCCCATCCCTTAACAATATCGGGTGAAAAGTTGTTGTATGAAAATTCCATACGATCAACAAGTTTCACTGCGTCACCACTCAACTTATCAATTGCAACATAACCTTCGGCACCTGTTACTTTATAACCTTTTCTGGTCTTAACAAAGGTGTCAACACTTTGCAATTGGTTAAGTTTATTTATAAGTTTCATTTTTGCAATTACAATTAATTTCTGTAATTCAAACATTTTTATTAGATTTGCTGTATTTTCGGGTGAAAAAAATGAGAGAAGTATATCTAATTTAGCCTGTTGTGCACTTTTTCCTTTGTCGGTTTTACGTGCATCTATTTCTTTCTTGTATTTCTTAGTGATCCACGCAACTAATTTTTTGGCATGAACTGTTGAGTTTCCTGGCATTTGTCCTGCTCGGACGAAGGTGTTGTTGAATGTTTCGATGTGTTGTGCGAGGTTTTGGTTTCCTTCCAGTGTTCGTAATGTCGACCCGCTAATAGAATTGAAAAGAACTCCAATTTGTGATAAAGTCGTTTGAACATCTGCGGTCTCCCTCTTAGTCATGGTTGCGTTAGTGACATCACGAAGGAAAGCATCTTGCGACCATACAGCAGATGATTTATTCAGTGCTGATACATTTACACCAAACTTGGCTGACATAGATTCAAATGTTTTGCCTGTGTATGTGGTGTGCCACACAATACCCATCTTCGCTTTCTTAATAGTGGCTGCCTGTTCTACGGGCACAGCATAGACAATGGTGTTTGGATGAAAAGTAACATATTGTTTGCCGTCAATCTTCTTCGTCTTAAGTTCAGATGCATCAAACAGAAAGTCGCCTTGAATGACACCCTTGATACCGAGTGCGGGTAGGTGTTTGAGAGCAAGTTTTAATTTCTTATTAAGATCGCCGCTGGTGTCATCGTCTATATCAGCATCAGTCTTGTAGACTTTCGGGTTCTTATTGAAGATACCTTTCTTTGCAACAAAGAACTTACCATCACGAGGATCTGTTCCTGCGAACACTGCGGGTGCACCGTCCCACTTGACAGAAACAGAACCACCTGCACCACCGAGCATGTCACGCATGTCTCGCAGTGCAAAGATTGCTTGCCGTGTCCCATTGACACCACCATAGAGAACCTTATCCTCGATGTGAGTCATGTGAGTGTTCTTTTGCTCTGTTAATGTGTCTGAGAATGATAGCATTTATCGTGTCACCACCTTAACGTTTTTGTTTATTCGTGTAGCGCTGACTGCCAGTACACGAAGCCCAGGACGAATCTTGGAACCTTTTCTGCTTGAGTCGTTCCTAATGAGGAAGAAAATATCACTCTTACCTTTTAAATCAGACATCTTATCAATGATTTTGGTTACTTTTACCTCAAGTATATCACCATCTGAGGTCATTTGAAAGTCTGAACTGCGAAATGTTCTTACAACAACAAAGCCTGAACCAAGAAGATCACTACCAAATACCACTGCTTCCTTTTCTTTATTATTTGCTTTGATGCCAAGGTTAGGTGTCATTTTGAACACAGAACCCGCTTTCTTGATTTCTACTTCACCGTTGGCTTCTAACTTGTCAACGATTTTCTTTGCAACAGGTGCCCAGTAACTATCGGCAGATTCCCACATCTCGGCGTTGTCTTTCTTGATAGAGATAGGAATCTTTTTGCCACCCTTGATGACTAACCGAACGTCGGCTTTCTTTCTGTTGGTAGTATCACGACCCACTTCTTCAACATCAATGACGTTCTCATAGAGATAAGACTTTCGTCCGTCTGTGATTTTTACAGTCATAGGACCAGACTTGGTAAACATCTTGATATTATCAATCATGGTGTCTTCGTTGTCAAGACCCGCAGACTTCTTACCCTGTTTGGACGCTGGACGTGCTTTGATGGTGTATGAATCTACAACAACAGCACCAACTGAAGATGATCCTTTGTCGGGATCGTATTTGGCACCAAGATCTTTCATCTTGGCGGCGACATTCTCAAGAACCTTGACTCGGTTTTCGTCCGTGAGAATAGAGATAGTTCTACCGGAATCTCGTTTTAAAGACGTGTAGCCCATCTTTGCGAGACCCGCTTCTATGTCATCAAGGGTCATGGTGGACTCCATAAATTGTCTAAAACTAACAGTCATATTTCTATCTTAGTTAAGATTAATATGTTTATTTATACTGTTTAAAGGTTGTACTTGAACCAACCAGTAGCAATCCACTTCTCCTCTTTAAGATCTGGTGCCGCACGATGTACGTGGGTGTAACTTGCAGGCCAATAGACTAGAGTACCCGCGACAGGCTTAACACTATCAAAGAAACGAAACTCGGTTTTACCTCCCTCGTTTACAGTGTTCAGATAAATCATCCATACCATGAATCGGTCACTATATCCCTTGGCGTTGCCTTGCTCGGTGTGCCAATCACAGAATCCACCACCGGGATAAGCGACCTGAATCTTGTACTCATCTGCACGAGTATAATCAACCAGATTTTTACTTTCGTGGTATTTGCTCTTGTGATGGTGAATACATTTCTGAAGACTTCGCATTGCGGGTTCAAGTGAGCCAAATGCATCAGCGAAAATGCTGATATCTTTCCTGTTGTCAGTATTTACTTTTCTTATGGTGTTGTAGTAGGCATCGGTGGGTTGATCAGTAGCGTCAGGTAGTTTTGCTTTGCTCAATCTTATAATTTCGTTACATTCATTAATACTCAGAGCGTTCGGAAATACTTCTATAAAATCTCTTACCACTTAGTGCCACCTGTAAAACTTATGTAGACCTATTCGTCCGACTGGTACCATGCCACGATCACTGATCCAGTTCGGAGTCACATAGGTTGCATGGTAGTGTGTTGCACCTTCACTGATACCACGAAACCCTCCATTCAAAATTATCTCGGCAATGATTTGCGCCTCTTCCCACGAGTCTTCTTCCCTTGGTTCATCTGACAGACCGTCACAGTACCATGAGAAATGACACATGCCGCGCACAGGCACTTCATTACCCTTCCAATTAATTCGTGTTTTGGAGTGTTGTACGACACCACAGATAGTGTCAGGAAAATACTTAGAGTTTACCCGATTAATAACAACATCAGCCACAGCAATCCGACCGCTGAAATTATCACTGCGAGACTCGTGATAGACATTAAGAGCCAAACATTCTCGTTCATCGTTTCCGAAAGTTTCAATTGCTCTTCCATCCTCTTCTCCAGTTCTCGCCTCGGTTGCGACCTCTGGTTCGGATGCTTGCGGTTCTGTTTCCGCTTTTGATTCAATTTCTGTTTGAGATACCTGTTTTTCACTGTCATTAAAACTCCATATAATTATTGCACCTAAAAATAAAGCATTAATTATTATAATCAGGATATTCGCTTTCATCTTCTTCCCTCAGCGATCGGATTCTTTCAATGATCTGTGCTTTCTCATCATTGTCATAATACATCCAATTGTTTATCTCGATCACAAAACGGTGACAACCTACGCACACCTGACCCCAAGTAGGATCAAGAATACAAACGCCAATACATGGCGATGCTACGTCTTCAGGTGTCGGCATGTGATTTAGATACCATTAATCGGTGAGTGAACAGTGAGAACTCAAGGGCATAAAAATAAAATTTACCTGGTGAAATTACTACAGACAAACTAGGAAGAAAATGAAACTCATCTCCTACTTTCCACATGTTTTCAAAATCTACTTTCATAGAATTCTCCTTTGATACATTATTTAGCGGACTAATGGCTTTACCATTATCTTGTCTTTCGGAGCAGGATGTACCCAGCGACCGTTGACATAACCACGAATGATTCTGTCGGCTTGCTTGAGAATTGCTTGGACTTTGCGGTCTTTAGTAAAGTAACCAATGACCTCATCTAACTTGCGCAAGGCATCATCTGGCTCTACAAACTCATACTTAGCGGTACGCCCGGCCTTAGAAACGATCACTTCATACTTCTGAAGAGACTTATTAGATTCTTCAAACTCAATGAAGTCTGCAATGATTTCATTACATTCTTCTAACGATACCTTGGAGACTCTCTTCAAAAGAGTTTCGTCCAGAATGACGCGACGGTACTTCGCCGGGATTTCATCATGTGAATTATACATTATCTATTCTCCTTTGTGTTACTTTAAGTCCTAAAGGCAGTAAATCTCCGCAATGAGTTCTTTCATTTGGTTTGCCAAACGATTCTAGTAGATCTAAAGTGCTACTGTTTTTCGTTAGATTTACTTCCCATCTTTCTTTGCCGTGGGGTGCGCAATCTGTCTTCCAGTATCTTTTACCTGTGGTTTTAGAAATGTGGGATAATTGAGCCAGTCTATCACAGTCCGGGCGTTTACATACAGGACGATCCGGATGCTCAAGCCCTCGTTCGATCATTTCTTCCTTGTGAGGATCACATACGGTAGGGAAGATCTGTCCATTATGTTTTACATCGGTGTGTTGGGACACGTTATCGCATCCCTCAACCGAACACAGTGGAATATCCTCTTCGGGTATGTAATGAAACTCATAGTGTTTTTGAGCGCTCATGCCACCTCCGCTAACTCTAGAGCGAGGTTGGTCGCTTTCAACTTCTTGGCTTGATTCGCACCGAACCAGGCTGAAGTCATTCGTGCGTCAGCACTTCGACCCAACTTGTGGTCAGTGATAAAAGTCACTGAGTTAAGAGCGTTCCACCATGTACCCATCGCCATCTCAGCGCCAGGCTGAGTCTCAAGAACATCAAAGGCAGCCTTCGCTGTGGTTGACAAACCAGCATACTCGGTGACTTCTTTCTTCTTGGTGTTAGCCGCAGGAAACACTTCGTTGTAGAAGGTGATCAAATCACTGACGGACGCTTTCTTGCTCGCCATGAATCGTGCCGCTTCTTTATACTGAGTGAACTTCTCGTGAGCAAGACCCATCTGATCTTTTACAAGGTCAGCATTGAACTCACGACGGTGATTCAACTTCACCTCGTTGTTCGTGGTGCCATTGAGTGACATAGTGAGGGTGTTGTTGCAAACGACCCGGGTGGGCGTCATACGAACGTTCAGAGACTTGCCATACTGATGCGGGTTAGAGAACAACATAAAGTTATCAACTCGGTCCTCACCAAGAACATCAAAAGACTCGTTGATCTTCGCAAGAACCCAGACAATCTGACCATTCTTGAGTGAACCAGCGGTGTGCATTTCCATGTCGCCAGCCAGACAGAACTCGTTAAAGAAGTCAAACGCTTCTGAATTCTGAACAGGTTCCCAGTTCTCACCAACAGCAGGAGCAAGAACACGATTGTCCGTATCACGCAACAAAGTTTCCATGCCAGTTTCAATGGTCTGACCATCAAATTCAACAAACGACTTGCGCTTAGTGACACCCCAATCAAGACCTGCTTGCTTCTGCATTTGACGCGGCGTGAGATCTGCCGCAACTTTTACACCTAGGCCATGCCATGGAACTTGTCCTGCATATGCCATTGTTTCTACTTCATGACTCATAATATAAACCTTTCTCGATTAATTGAAAACATATTATACCACATAACTAATGTTATGTCAACACTTTTTTTAAAAAAAGATTGAAAAAAAATGGTCGGGGTACGTCACTTAGGAATCATTACCAATATGCGAAAACATACCCGACCCAAGAGAACTACGCGGGTGCGTTGATGTCGGTCTCCAATAGAGTGGAGATCTTCTCGATCTGTTCCTTTGCCAACTTCATGCAGACCGGTATCTGAATCTCAGAATCGATCTCAATCGCACGAACCAGATTCTCAAGGGTCACGCGAGTCGCGGCCAACTCACCACGGGCATCAACCATTTGGAAAAAATAATCACTAGACATAATAGAACATCTCCTCACTCTTAAAGAACTCACGAATCTCGCTCGTACTCATACCAACACGGGCACATGCTTCCATCGCTTCCTGACGATCACTTGGATAGTCTTCACAGATCGTCAACAGAAACTCACCGATCTCGCCCTTACAATACCATGGGGTCACTTCACTCATTCTAAACTCCTCTAATCAACATAAACAAACTAACTGCAACCACACATGTGACCGCTGGGATCATGAGCGTAATCGCCACTGCTTCAACTAACATTCCAAAAACTTCTCTCACTATTCCACCTCCGCATATGCATCATCATCAAGGTACACACGAAGACTGTGTACCACACCCATTTCTTCAAGAGCATTTACATACTCTAACAGATTACCAACATCACCAGTCTCAAGAAACTCACCAGTTTTTGTATCTACTAATGTACCCATTACACACCCTCCGCAGGAGCAAACAACTTAGAGAAACCTTCGACCAGAAGGTTGTAAGAGTAGATCTCGTATCGCCACTCACGGTCAAAACCGTAGTCGTCGTTTTCGTAGGCTTCGATCTCTGCTTTTTCGTAACGCTTCTCAAAACCTTGAAGAGCGTCAAGAGTATTCTCAATACCCATGAAACCTTTGATGATTTGCAAGGCTCGGCCGAAGTCAATACCTTCAACCTGCATCTCTTCAAAATCACAATCCGTTTGGTAGATTATTCGTGCCATATCTCTATCTCTCATTGATTAAAAACATATTATCGCATGAATCCGGATGTTTGTAAAGCATTATTTGAACCTTTTTTAGACTATTTTGTTATAAGCATATAACTAAAAAGAATTAATCAGTTCTCTCTGGGCTTCAGCCTTGATCTTCTTGTAATTGATGTTCTCATTGATGCTGATATCAACTTCGCGAGGCACAAACACGAAGGTGAGGTGATCAACTGGTATTTTTGCCTCAATACCGTCAGGTACACTCACAAGATGCGGCTTTAGTTCGTCAAAACTGATGATAGCCATGGCATTTTGTTGAGCAATTACATAGTAATCAGCAGGATTACTGATCGTGGTGCCTTTGTTTTCACCCAGACTGTTCTTCACTTTCACAGTAACCACTTTCTTTAGATTACCGGTCTTAGTGAACAAGCCATTCGCCGTGTATTTGAATTCTAAATCTACGTTATTGATAAAATCCCGATGGTCACGACCAATTTCATCAACCCACGTGAAGGTACCATTGCTGTATACCTCAAAACTCTGCTCAATGATGTCGCTCTTGTCAAACCTATCCTTTCGGTCGTTCAACTGACTACCTAAACTGGACACTAACGAAGCATACCTACTTTTATCAAATTTCGAATTGATAAAATCTGCATAATCTGGTGTATTCATGACGTAAATCTCCTACGCTGAGTCAACATTCTTAAAGAAAGACCGACCAGCCGTCTCCCAGTCGCGGCTATCGCGGGTTTTGATCGCATGACAGCACTTACACAGGGTTTGAATGTTCTCAGCAGAACAATCAGAGGGGTTGCCGTTGATATGATCGGCATCTAACTGCCACTCAGGGTCAATAATGTTCGTGGTACAAGTGAATCCAAGACGACCATCGGTGTTTTCGCAATAGGTCTTGCGATGAACTTTGTATTCCCAGTCACCCATACGATATTTGATAGCGTGGTGCTTTGCACAAACGTGACCAACACCACCGTACTCTTCAGCCACCCACTTAGATCGGCGATATCGAGGCTTCAAAGTGGTGTTGGTGTTTTGGGCTAACTTGTCACAACCAGGAACGTCACAGTGAGGGCGAAAAACATGAACTGTCATATGAACTCCTATCATCAAATTACATAGTAATTATACCAGGTAAGAGGTGTTTTAGCAACACATTTCTTAGACTATTTTGTTATATGCTTAGAACTATTAGTTATATAGGAGACTCGTTCCCCATCGTCAATCGACCCAGACTCAAGGCATTTACCGCACTTGGAGCCGATCATGGTGAGGAGGAACGAGTTTTCTGCAAGCATAGATTCGGTGATTCTATTGCAGATACAGAGGTACATTACAAACCAGCGGCTTCTAATGTCATATTGACCACACCAGCCTCAATCAACTTGCGACGATTTTCCATGTGTGCGGCTTGAGTTTCTTCTTTAGATCCACCGAAGTATGGGACACAATGTCCTTCTTCAGCCATCACAACAGTAGCCGGGCGCCAAGACTGCGTGGTGGGACAATAGACATCAAAGTCACCAAGAATACGTCCGAACTTTCCTTTCATGTCCTCACCGTTCTTTGCGACTTGTGTTTTGAGAACAGGCGTTTTACCAAGGAGTTCTTTCAATCGTTTGCCGGCTGCCTTACCAAAAACTTTCTCTACCTTGTCTCGGGTACGTGATTCGGGTGTGTCAATACCCATGATTCGCACTCGCTCGTTTTTCAACCAGATACCAAAACCAAGATCAATGTCAACATCAACTGTGTCGCCATCAACCACTTTAATGAGTTTACACCTATATTCGTACATCATACTCTCCTTGCTTTGAGAGTATTTATACTTTCATTAATTTATTTTCGTGGACTATAATCACATGGTCCAAATCACGATTGTCTAGAATCCACAGTGCATCTTCTAACGTATTCAGAATAGGTTTACCGCCTATATTGAACGAAGTATTGAGCAGTACATATGGGCTTCGCCTGTCCAATAACTCGTAGATAAAAGGTGATTCATGTTTCTTTAGCACCTGAACTCTTGCCGTGTTGTCCACATGATTGACCGCAGATAGTTGTTCTCGCCACGATTCTCGTGTTGTCAAAGCATAATTCATTGCTTCTAGATTATAATATGATGGACTCTCAAAATATGTTTCAACATCGCGATCTCTTACGACCGGAGCAAATGGACGATACCATTCTCGGTGTTTCACTTTCTCGTTGATCTTGTCTTTCATGCCGGGATAAGACGCACTTGCAATAATGGATCTCCGACACAAAGATCTAGCACCGACCTCAATGCCGCCGTCTATAAATCCTACAATAGCGCCTTCATCTAATAAGTCCGAGAAATCTTCAAGATCAATCTCGGTCGCTCCTCGTTCTTCCAGAAGAGCGGGCACGTTCTCTAAGTCCATCAATCGGAGATCTGATAGATGCGGATCTTTGCAGGGGGCTAGATCACGCTTAAAGAAGTCCGCAAGCATACCCAGAGCAAGACCCGAGTCACCGGGATTAGAAGGCACAAATAGATTGAGGTTCGGATACAGTTCTCGGATCATTTGATTCACGATCACGTTCATGCCACAACCACCACTAATCAATATGTTGTTATCATATTTCTTGGCAATAGGCACAATAGACTCATCAAACACCGTCTTGATCATGACCTTGGCGAGTTCTTGGAGTTCCCATGCGATTTGACATTCTTGTTCTTGAGTCAAAGGAAATTTATCAGGAAATCCAAATCGTTCTCGGTAGTGGTCAATCAACTGTTTGCCAGGCCACATATTACCAAACAACTCATCTCTCAGCATGAGCCTAGGATATATCTCTTTCATGTACCAGTTGATAGTATGATAAGAGTCCGTCGTGTAATGACCATACGCAGATAGACCCATCAGTTTGCCTGCGGTATCTATTCGGATAGATCTTGCGAGTCTTCCACCACCACCAGGTGACGGCTTCAGACATATACTGAATGGCAAAAAATCAGATAGATTGCAAAACAACCAACCGATGTTGATGAAGTCCAACACCTCATGGTCTAACTCGTGCTTGTCAATACCAAATCTGCCTGAGAAACAGGTATCACCACCGCCATCATAGGTCAATGCTAATGCCTTTCTACCACGAAAAGGCGACTGCGCATAGGCAGACCTTGCGTGAAGAGTATGATGATGGACACTTCCCATGTCTACCATCTGATCATTCTTGAATGCAGAACCAAGAATTCTCAGCAGTTCTTGCTCTGACTCTTTGAACCAAAACCCTTTGTGCAGAAGACACTTGAAATCATTGTCAATGTCATAGTCTCGTTTGAGAAGGCGAATCACCTCTTGGACGATATGCATGAACTCGTCCAACCTTGCTTTGTTTTTAAGCGAAGGCTGGTAGTGTTTCTCTTTAATGATTTTTTCTAGTTCTATTTGAACGATGCGATTATTTGCAGGATCAGTCACCGCGATTGCCGCATCATGACCTAGAAATATAGCAAGTGACGGTTTCATATATGACTCTTTAGGATATCATTTCCGAAATTTCTTTCGCGTACTTAGCATTAGTAACAGGAACAGCATTAGACTTATGCAAGGTCGCAATACCTATTATATAGTCTCCCGTGTACTTTTTGGTTTCTTGCTTGTCGCCATTTCCATGCGAGCATCCAGCAAAGTCTGATCGACTTGGGTATTGTTTTGATTCGGCAAGTCTTTGTTCTGCATAAGATAGGCGCTTCGTTGTGTTCGTTGACGCGAAGTCACGGAACGGAGGTGGCGAGTATTTTTCATAGACTTCCCCTTTGGGTTTTTTGGGCTTGCGTTTACGACCACTACTGTCGTACTTATAGGATCCGAAAACTCTCAATCAACATACTCCCATAGGTCATTAAAATCAAGGTCATCTTTTGGATCGTGGAATTTCATCACCATTTCACCAACAGATCCACGATAAGCCTTACCAATAGTATCGGCATAATCAAAGTCAGGCTCAAGTTCTATTCTATCATAATAATAGGACTCAATCAAGGTGGCTAAATCAGTCTCACATACACCGACAAAGAACTTGTCGGGATCAAAATTGCCTTCGGTCTCAATAATCACATCGCCGAACGAGCCTTTCTCCTCGCTGAAGAACTGAAGAACTTTTTGAACTAAGTCACTTTCTTCCTCGTGTATAATTCCACGATCAAGTGCTCGGTGCACCTCTAACAGGTCTTCGGATTGAGTGTATGCTTCACGTCCATACAACACATTATCAAAGTCAAAAGGACCATTCTCATCGCCGATCTCGTTACCCTCGGCATCTATCTCCGTGACATAATACTGGTTGTCAGCAAAGGGACCATTGAGATGCTCAATCTCATCTATCTCATGCCATTGTCGCTCAAGTTCCCAATCACCAAAATAATCACCTATCTCGTACTCATCTTGATCACTTTCTGCAAATCTGGCGAACTCTTCGTCAGCAATTTTGCCAATGGTCAACTCACCACCCCAACGACCGGTAAACACTTTAAAATATCTCATTTAATCAATACTCCCAACTAATATCAGGGCGGGTGTTGCCACTGCCATTCCAGTTTACTTTACAACCACTCTCCTCAATGAGAGGAATGATTGCCTTGAAGTTTGCAACACCTTCGTCGGTGCCATCGAAACAAAACATAGATCCATCACACTCGGTAGGAGGCATACAAACAAACCCACTCACACTGGTGTCAGGTTCATAGCCGAGATCCTCGAAACCACCTGAGATGAAACCCTCACCTTCGCAGTGATCACAATCATCATCGCAATCTTCGTTGAACCCTGTACCGTCACAATGATCACAGTCTTCTTCATTCTCATCATAGACTTCACAGTCCTGAGAATGATTGAAGAGAACTTTGGACAGATCAGTGTGATCGACTTCACCCCACGCACACGTTTGACAACACGGCAGGTTCCACTCAACGAACCAACCTTCGGCACGAAGTGCCTCCTGCATTCTAGCAAAACTCATACCGAAAACTCCTTGGGTGATATTTCATTAAACAAAATACGTGCTTCATCTCCGAAACCACGAGATTCAAGAGAAGTCAATGCTAATCGCAAAGTCACTCGTTCTTTCTGTCCCTTTTCGTAAGCCCGTGAATCATCAGCATACGAAAAATACCAATCATGAAACCTCAACAATTCACGGTACTCCTCTAGAGTAATGTTTTCAATATCCATTAACACACCTCTCCATACAAGTTCATTTCTGCCTTGACACGCCACTCCTCAGTGACGGGTTCTTCCAGAGTGGTCAGAGAGATCTCTCGTAAACCTTCGGCATCTTGCACCCAGCGGCGAATACCAACCACCTCGTTCTCAAAGTTGAGAACCTTCTTCTCACAGTGCAACACGACACCATCAAAGGTTGCGTAGATGGGAGACTCCCAGAACTCAACATAGTCTGACTCTGAGAAGTCAGCACCGGTGATCTCCGAAGAGAGGACGTACTCTTGCGAGTAGTCCGAAGAGTGCTCGATGCACGCCTCAAATGCGGTGCGATCACCGACAAGATCGGAGACGATGTAGGTGTCACCACCCTTGGGCTTCCACCGCTGGGGACACTCACCACGACCAGACCAGTCGTGGGCACCGTAGTTCTCAAGAAACTGGGTAGAAACAACAAAAGTATTAGCAGACATAGTTCGATCTCTCATTGATTAAAAACATATTATCGCACATTGAGCGAGGTTTGTCAATCACCTGGATGAATAGTCATTATTCAGCCCGTGAATAGTAGTCCGTAACCAAAAAGACCACCGAGAATCGCACCCATGAAACAACAAGCAAAAAATGCTACCACAGGATTCTCTTCATGAATCGCGAAGGGTCGGGTTCGCTTTGGTACGGAATAATCTTTCTTTGCATAATCTCGCATACTAAAATGCCTCCCTTTCAAAACGCTCCATATCACGTTCAACTGTCCTGACGGTGCGAATTGCATCTTGAACTCGCAGACCATATTCACGCATCAACATCTTGGTGACTTCACCTCGACCTCGACCGCTCTCAATTGCCTCTTGAACAACAAACACTAACTGACCCATTGCACTCATTAGAACCTCCTCCCAAAATCAACGTTAGACCAACCTTCACCATCAACCATCCATGCAGTACCACATTTTTCGTTCTGAACGATATCACCAACAGAAACCGAATGCATTCGGACAAATTTCTGAATACAAGAACCTTCAGGCGGGTAACCGTTACCGACATGAAATACATCTTCAAGGGTATCAACACCCGTCACACGAGCAACCGAAGCGAAGTGATTTTCCATCCAAGGTTCGTAGTTCTTAGAACCACCCATGAACTTGACATCACGCTGGATTGCGATCTCAGGAAAGTCACCGAAGTCGCCATCCCAACCAACTTTATTCAAGTGGTCTCGGGCTTGATCTGACAAATGAAACTGGTGGATTAAGTAGGACATAGTTCGATCTCTCATTGATTAAAAACATATTATCGCATATTGGAACGGGTTTGTCAATCACCTGGATGAATAGTCATTATTCACGTGGCTTATGGTTCTAAGGAAAGAAGGAATTCTTCAACGGTTGTGGTGTGGGTTGGTCTAGACCAACCAAAGGTTGGAAAAAGACTGCGAATATCTATGGCGAGCATAAGCAGAGACATCTCATGTTTCCATGTCTCCCAAAGATCTGGATCGTGTTCTTTAATAGAACTTGCATTATGATAAACATCATAGAACTTGATAAGCCTCACTTCTTCAGGAGCAATGGACAACCGATTACGGTCATGCTCCTTGCGTGTAGCACGATCACCAACGAATCCAGGAGGCTTTGTGAGATACCATACATATTCTGCTACCTTTGGTCCAAAAGTATCTTCAACGCTCTCAAGGGTAGCATTCGTATCTTCAACGGTATCATGAAGTAGGGCGGCAATTATAGCAGTGTCACTTAGCCCATGTGCACGAACCAGAGCACCTACGGCTTCTGGATGCGTTATATAGGGTTCTCCAGTGTACTTTCTGGTCTGCCCTTTATGGAACAAGGTAGCCCAGTTCCTAGCGTGTAATATCTTTGCTTCATTCATCCCAATATAACTCCGTTAATTCTTTCTCTTTTGAGAATGCTTCTTTCTCCCATGGCTGGTCTCGGTAGCGGATCGTGCCACCACGAGGTCCTACGGGAATCTTCTGACCCTTCCAGACAGTAGCGCCTTGAGTCAACTCACGGCGAATGTACTGTTTGATATGGACTAATTCATGCGCAATTGTAGAGGCAATCTCATGAGGTTCTACTGCTCGCAACTCACCTTCATCGACCACTTTACCAATTTCAACAAGGTACTCATCAGCATCATGCTCAATTGCCTGACCAAAGAGACCATCTTCTACGACATTTTTAAAGTGAATACCGATAACGATATCTCGCTTGAACTCACGAGGAAACAACTCGTTAACGACATTCTCAGCGAAAGTCTCATAGTGATTACGATTCTTAATACGACCTTTGAACTCTAAGAGCAATGACATCTGGACCCTTATTGATTGATTGAAGAACTATTATGACTGGAATTGCGGCAAATGTCAAGCACCAATTAATGCTTTTAAAGAATATATTATATTCTATATCCTCATCGTTTGCCCCAACACCAGATCACGAGTGCGGCCCGTACTCCTTTGGTCACTGTTTTGACTCGGTGAAATGCAGTGCTGTCAAAAACAACAGCATCACCTGGTTTTTGTAGAGGTGCGGTGTACACTTCAGGTGCGCCCGAACCGTGTACACTCTCAAAGACTTCAAATTCACCACCCTCAAACTCAGAGGAATCATTCAGGAGAATGGACATGCTTAACTTTCGTCGTAATCCATCAGTGTCCATCTCTATGGGCATATCCTGAGCATCTTGATGCCAAGTGTAGCGACCTTCATCCTGTGCATAGTAGACACACAGTTGAGGTGGTTCAATATCCCACAGTTCAAACCCAAACATTTTTGAGTTGGTCTCCTTAAAGGCAGACATGACCAGTTCGTATACTTGTGCGTCATCATATTGCCACACACCCGCACTTCTTATGCTTCTTTGCTCTGAGTAGATCTTGCCCTTATCGGGTGTGAAAATACCACCAGGAGTGTAACCGCCGTGATCCTGCCATAGTTTTATAACATGTTGACACATCTCAGGTGGCCAGCCGATTTTGAGGGCAACAGTATTACCGACAGTGGTGCTGTGTTCATAACGCCGAGATATTATATCGATCATTCGTTCAATGTTTTCTGTGCGCCATTTGGGGTAACTGTGTGGCGCGTCACCTTCGTTCCAGACAATCTCTACTTGGTCGTTGTTGACTGGTGACTCGCCTGAATCGTCGTCGCGTAATAACTCAGACATCCTAATCTCCCTGGCATTAATTGTTTACACATCAGCGCATCGTTCGGCCATGCACCAAATTCTTGTACTAGATTGAGTAATTTTTTAGCGGCTTCTGGTTTTATGTAGTATGCCGAGTTACCCGGCAATCCTTGAGGCACTTGAACTTCATCAATCCAAGGTGCTGGTGCAACTTGATTTACCCGAGCGGGTTTAGTATCTGCTTTGATTAATTCGTGGTAGACTGCGGATTTTCTCGTAGCACCTCGTGGATCGTTCAGTGAAATTACGGAATACCTAGATTTCTCTAGTGTGTATAATTCTAGTTTGCGAGTGAACACCGCATCATGTTCTAAAATCATATAGGGTTCTTGTCGCTGGACGCATAATTCCCAGAGTCTATAGTGAGACATGAAACAAGCCATTCGCTTCTTCGGATCAGCAGTTTCGTAGGGTGTTTTTTTGAGACCAGAGGCGATGTCAATCACCTCTTTCGTCCATGGATAATTCCACTTGAGTTTGCGCTCGTGGAATTCTTCAATCACACTGTCTGGTGTAGACGCAATAAACTTATCAATCAAGAAATTGTTCTTGTAGTGATTAGAACTGTCAATCAACACATCAGCCTGTTCAAAGGATTCCTTGTTGCCCGACAGCGCGATTACTTTGGCTTGCATTTAGTTACCGTCCCAATTAAGATCCTGTTGTTCGCCTACTGCTTCTTCTTGATCCGCAGTTGGTACGCGAGAACCCTGTGAACGTCTTACGATGTCGTTGTGGTCGAACTCAGACCAATACAACTCAAACGCAACACCGTCTTGGATACCCACAAACTGATGCCATACACCAGCCGGTACTGCCATGTATTCACCCGCATTTAGAACTGTGGTGTCCACAATCTCGCTGTTCTCTGGCCATGTGCGGATCAACAACTTACCAGACTCAACAAAGAACCCGTTACTCTTGGTGGTGTGATAGTGTTCAGAGCATTGAAAGTCCTTCTTGAACTCAATCCTATGGAACTCTAACGAACCGTTCGCTTCAATCTGCTGGGTCTTACCCCAGATTTTACCTGCTGACTTCATTTACTTCTTCCTTCAATTCCAAATAAACTTTTTCAAGTATGTCCGTGAGTCTCTTATCGTTCTCTTCACAGAAGGTCACTAGAGATATGACAGAGGTATACAAATCGTCATACTCTCTTTCAAGATTGTTTCCTCTCATCAAGATTTGAATCCGAGAGAACATTACATCTGAACATCCTCGGGACTCACCATTCCAAACATCGTTCATAATCACTCACCCTCGCTCCAACCCATTTCAATTAATAGTTCATCAGGGATAGGTAGAATCAGTTCTCCAGTTTTTGGGTCCTCTTCAAGACTAACTATGTATTTACTCATGTTCATATCCTAAATGTTCGCCTTCACTGAAATGATAGCCCATTGCTATCCTCAGTTTTCGTAAAAGTTATCTCTAAACTTTACCTCATCCCGCATCACTTTGTACAAAGATGGACGCATATTCTTCTGCTGCGTGTCCAAGATAGATCTAAGGTGGTATGGGTTTAAGCCAGCAATTGTCACATGCCTCAAAGGCTCGTCACCATCCTTGCCGTAAGTTCCCCACTTGACCACTTCTCTTATCACTTCATGGCTATCGTCTGAGGTGACAGTT
>Ga0209630_10001567_pt1 | contig 24173 bp, 13 predicted proteins | sample COG_01_FD_184745 | JGI IMG/M metagenome (GOLD analysis project Ga0209630, IMG submission 184745) | Pelagic Microbial community sample from North Sea - COGITO 998_met_01 (SPAdes) (version 2) | ecosystem: Environmental > Aquatic > Marine > Neritic zone/Coastal water | place: Helgoland, sampling... | reverse complement strand
TGCAAAGAAAGAAAACACAGAAAAAACACTTCACTCAAAACGGCAAAAAGAGAGAAGAGTTAAGTAAAGAGAGAGAGAGGTAGTAAAGAGATATGCGTTTTTTCTCCTCCCTCTCCCTCTCCTCCTGCGCGTCGTGTTCTTGTTCTTCTCGTCGGGGTTTGACTTCGTCGTCGTCGTCGTTTACGTCGTCGTCCACGTTTAGTCGTCGTCGTCAAAATCGAAGAAGAAGAAGAAGCAGAACGAATGAGAAGAACGCGAAAACCACGACGACGCTCATCTCCAACGACGCGAAGGAGAACGACAACGACGACAACGACAACGGCAACAACAACAACTCCTCCTCCTCCTCCTCAAACAGAAGAAAAGAACCCGACGCCATCGTCAGCGTCAAACTGGACCAAGATGGTCAACGAGACTATCCCATCTACATCGGCTCCGAGCTCGTGAAAGAGCGAGGCGACTTGCTGCGAAAACACATCAAAGGCGAGACGGTTTTAATCGTCACGAACGAAACCGTCGCGCCGTTGTACCTGGAAAAAGTGAAAGAGAGTCTCCTTCTTTCGTCGTCGTCAAAATCGTTGAGAATCGAATCGGTCGTCTTGCCGGACGGCGAAGAGCATAAAAACTTGGACGTTCTCGATTTGATTTTCGAAAAAGCGTTGGATGCTCGCTTGGATCGGAAGACGACGTTCATCGCTTTAGGCGGTGGGGTCATAGGGGATATGACTGGATTTGCCGCGTCCGCGTATCAAAGAGGCGTGAATTTTATCCAAATACCGACGACGGTGATGGCGATGGTGGACTCCTCGGTGGGCGGGAAAACCGGCGTGAATCATAAAAAAGGCAAAAACATGATTGGCGCGTTTTACCAACCGCAGTGCGTGTTCGTGGATATCGACAGTCTAGATTCCTTACCGGAGAGAGAATACAACTCGGGAATAGCCGAGGTGATTAAATACGGTTTAATTCGCGACGCGAAGTTTTTCGATTGGATCGAACAAAACGCGGACAAGTTGCAAAAGAAAGCAATCGATCGAAAATCTTTAGTCTACGCCATCCAAAGATCGTGCGAAAACAAAGCGGAGGTGGTTGAATTAGACGAGAAAGAGAGCGGATTGAACGTTCGAGCGACTTTAAATTTAGGACACACGTTTGGTCACGCGATTGAAACCGGCGTCGGGTACGGGGAATATTTACACGGCGAAGCGGTGTCCATCGGAACCGCGATGGCGGCGGATTTGAGCTTCCGCTTGGGATGGATCGACGAAAACTTACAGACGCGAACGGTGGATTTGTTGAAACGATTTGATTTACCCATCGAGGTCCCGCGTGGTAGCATGACAAAAGAGAAATTCATGGACTTGATGGCGGTGGATAAAAAAGCGTCGCAAGGTAAAATGAACTTTATACTGTTAAAAGGCGATTTGGGCGGTTGCGTCTTCACCGGCGACTTTGATCAAACAAAGTTGCGAGAAACGTTGGAGAGTTTTGTCGACGGTCGTATAAGTCGTTAGAAAGAGAGATAATTGTTATTGTTATTATTATTATTATTATTATTATTATTATTATTACGAGTTATTATTATTATTATCATCATCATCAACATCAAGTTTATATCATCGTCATCATCAAAACTCCATCATCATTTTCTTTGTTTGATGAGAAACTTTTCTTCTTCATTTATTATTTATCATCACACGCAGGCAAATTTTGTTTCCTCTCGTCTCTCTTCTTCCTTCCTTTTTGTTTGTCTTACGTGGTAGAAGAACTCAAAGAAGAACTCAAAGACGACGACGACGACGACAAAGAAGAAGAAGAGAAGGAAGATAAACGCCTCTAAAAAAGATGAGCATCATTGAGGAAAAAGAAAGTTCATCTCCTTTTTCTCGAAAGACGAATTCATCGATTTTCGTTTTAGTCGTCGCGATTGTCAGCGCGTCCACGGCTGGAGTGATATTCAAAATACTCGAAGGGGAACCTTTATATAATAATAATAATAAAGGAGGAGGAGAAAAAGGAGAAAAAGAAGAAAAAGTGGCGGCGTTGTTAGCTTCTTCTCGCGTAACCGCGACGGCGTTGGTGCAGTTGCCGATATTTTTGTGTTCGCTTCTCTTTCGTTCTTCTTCTTCGTCTTCTTCGTCTTCTTTGAGAGGAGAAGAGAGGAAACGAACGAGGACGACGATACGTGATGAAAACAACGAGGAAGACGCTCGATATCTCCGCGAGAACTTGCACGTGTTCGTTCTGAGCGGTTTCTTCTTGAGCTTACACTTTTACTTTTGGATGAACGGCTTGGTGAGAACGAGTTTGTCGCACTCGCTTTTATTCGTCACGAGCTCACCAATCGCGTACGTATGTTTAACGGCGATGACGTTTCGAAGCGAGAAAGTGCAAAAAGTTATCGTTTGGGTGGTCTCGAAGAAGAATAGGCAGCAACAGCAACAGAAAAAGAATACTGTTGGCGACGAAGACAATAACGAGACGCGCGAGACCGGCGCGAATGGAGGCGAGATTGAGTTGCACGAATACAACGTAGAAGAAGGTAAAAAAGAAGAAGAAGAAGAGAATGAAAACGTTAACGACGACGACGACGACGACGATGAGTTTACAGAATTGTATACTGTTCCTCCTTCCTCTTCTGTTTCTTCTTCTTCTTCTTCGATTCTTCGATTCAAAGACGTTTCAAGTTTTGAAGTCATCGGCGCAATTATAGGTTTCGTAGGTTCGTGCATCATCGCTTTTGACGCAACAAATAAGAATGGTAGTAATAGTAGTAGTAGTAGTAGTAGTAGTAGTAGTAGTAGTAGTAGTAGTAGTCGTCAGCGTAACGACAGGCCTTCTTTGAAAGGAGACGTTCTCAGTCTGTTGTCTGCGATTTTGGTGTGCGGATACATCGCCATCGGGGCAAAAATAAGAGGCGAAAGACCGTCGATGCCGATATTTGTGTATTCGTTTCCTATCGTCGCCTCGGCGGCGATATTTTTACAAATTGTGGTGGTTCTCACGTGCGCGTTTGATGATGACGGCGGCTTTAAGCCGACGGTCTTTTTAGAAAGTTATCGATGGATGAGATTTTGGGATCCCGCGGTTGGCCAAAAGACGTGCTTCCTCGTCTTTTTCCTGGCCGTCGTCCCTGGCACGTTAGGTCACTCGGGCTTTTTCGTCGCCATGAAGCACTTATCCTCTCTGACGGTCACATTCGCGTTATCTTTCGAACCAATCATCGGGTCTGCGATTGGATATCTGTTGTCCGTTTCTTCAATTCCTGGACCGGCCACATTTGTCGGAGGATTCGTTTTGTTAGTCGGCGTGTACTGTTGCAACTTGTAGTAGTTAATCTCTATCTAAAAGTAGTACCCTGTACGTACACGTATATACATGTCTCTACTACTCGCTACTCCGGATTCGACTCAATCCGACTTTCTTCAACGATTGGTCCGAGGAACTCATAATCATATCGAACGGGTCCACCGAATCAGCCTCGATCGCTTTCTGTCGGATTTCATTCGCGAGCGCGATCCGCACCCGTTCGTGCACTAAATCTTTATGCCTTTGACTGTTTCTTTTTAGTAGTTGTTTCGACCTAGTAGCGTTATTCGTTTTGTTATTATTATTAGTAGTAGTAGTATTGTTTAAATTATTCTCGACAGCCTCTTCCTCCTCCTCACCATCATCCTCGTCATCATCATCATCATCATCACTGCCGTAAATCAAATCCAACTCCGCGTACAATCTCAACTGCACCTCGTCCTCTTGCGCCATGCACTGTTTCGTCTTTCTCCACAACTCTTTCGCCTCTTCTTCGGTTAAATCCGAGGCTTCTTTTCGAAACTTTTCGTACGCGTTGGACCAATTCTTATTTTCTCCTCCTCCCCCTTTATTCGTATTCGTATTCGTAGTATTCATGTCGTTGTTGTTGTTCATTTTCCCTTCTCTGGTTGTGCTTCCGCACATGGTCGTTTTTGGCACCGCGCACAATATTCGCTTCATTTCTTTACGTCACAGAGAAGAAGAAGTCAAGAAGAAGTCAAGAAGAAGTCACAAGAAGATGATGATTTGTGATTTTTGATGTGTTGTGTGATTGAGGTTGTGTCCTCTAGGCACCCAAAACTCCCCCATTCATGAAAAAAAGCAAAAAAAAAAGAACCACCCAAAAAAACTTTTTTCTTCTCTTTTTGGTTTACGACTTGTAAAACACACGTCAGCCGCACGCTTTCGTGTGGCTACAAAAACAACGCATCACAAAAAAACAACCACACAAAACACACACGCTTCACTACTACTATATATACTAAAAATGGCTCTCACTATCATGGCATCTCTGGCTAAGGTGCGACGACTCTTTCTTCTTCTTCTTCTTCTTACTCTTCTTCTTCTTTCACGTCGCGTTTTAAAGCGCACTCATCACGGAAGAAGAAGAAGAAGAAATAATGGAAGAAGAAGAAATGGAAGAAGAAGATTACTCGCGTCGTCGTCGTCTGAATCGTCGTCATCTCGTTTAATCTTTTTTCTTTTCCATCTCTTCTTCTTCTTCTTTCTTTCCAAACTTTGCGCGCGTCTTTCTCCTCTCTCTCTCTTTCGTTCTCTTTTACTCTCTTTTGTCTTCTGATGCAATCGAGAAGAAGAAGAAGACAAAGAAGAAGAAGAAGAAGAAGGCTTCTCTCTCTTTCTCTCTCTTCTCTTCTTTTGAGTGCCTCGTGGTTGAAAGAATATCACACAAGAAGAAGAGAGAATAAAATACGTCACGTCATCAAAAAAGAGAAAAAGTACCACTTTTGACGAAAAAAGTTTTCACTCTCTGGCGGACGTGTGGCTCAAAAAAAAAGAAAAATTTTTAACTGACAACTTTGACATTTTTCTTTCTTCAAACCACCACCACCACAAACATACTATACTAATACTAATAAAACATTACAGCCGACGGTTCGCGCGTCTGGATCTGGCGTTTTCGACAAATCCAAACAATACGCGGACATCAAGGAAGCGACTGCGGCTGGCTTGGACGGCGCGTGCGCGCCGTTCCCGGAAGGCTTGGACATCCTCGGCTTCTGCAAAGGCATCAACGGCGGCGACTTGCAACGCTTCCGCGAAGCCGAGATCACGCACGGTCGCGTCTCTATGATTGCCACCGTCGGTTTCTTGGTCGGCGAACAAGTCGAAGGCTCTTCGTTCTTGTTTGACGCGCAAGTCACCGGTCCGGCCATCGACCACTTCCAACAAACCCCGGGGTTGGTTTGGGGCTTGGTTGGCGCCACCATCTTCTTGTTGGAATCCACTCGCGTCCAAAAAGGCTGGTCTGATCCGTTCACCAGCGAGTTGTTCTCCTTGAACGACGACTACGTCCCGGGCCAATGGGGCTTTGACCCGCTCGGCTTGTCCAACAACAAGACCGCTGAAGACATGGCCGAAGCGAGATTGAAGGAAATCAACAACGGCCGCTTGGCGATGATCTCCATCTCCGGCATGGTCGCCCAAGAGTTGGTTAACGGCTTGAACCTCATCCCGGCCGATGAAGTCCTCGAAGAAGGCAGAGGCGCCGCGTTGCTTCAAATGGGTAAGCAATGCGCTGGTGCCGTCGACGAAGCCGCGTGCGCCAAGGCGTTCGAAGCCGCGGAAAGAGTCGCGGTTGCCGCCGGTAAGTAAATGTTTTTGTCGTCAAAACTTTTTCTTTTCTTCGCAGAGAAGAGGGAACGAGGATGTGAACACAAAAATATTTGGTTTTAGAATTTATATAATGTATCAGAGAGAGGGAGAGAGAAGAGTAAGAGTTTAACGGAAAGAGAGAGAAAGAGGAAGAGAACGCGCGCATATACACTCGAGCAGAGAGGTTATGGTTTTATTACGACGTGAAAGAAAAGGAGTTTGATTAACACAACGCTAAGTTTTTATTATGTCGAAAACGTATTTTACTCATACGAGTATTTATTTCCTCTTCTTCACCTTCTTCACCTTGCGTAGTAATAGAACTTCTTATTCAGAAGTTAATCTTCACTTCGACGGCTGCTGCAACCAGAATACAAGGCGCTGCATACCGCTCCCCTTGTTCTTTTCCTTGGTAATTTCTCGCTCAAGCCTTTCTCGAATCTCGACTTCTTTCTTCTTCTTCAACAACGTTGCCACGCGTTGCTTACACTGTTTCACCGATCTTCCCGGGAGAACCTCGGTCGATTCAAAGACGGACCAGTCTTTTCGCCTCTCCTTCTTATCGATAAAATTCGCGTGCAAAACTAACAACATCGCGTCTTCTTTCGGAGTGAATTTTCTCTTCATCCCAGTCGCGGTTCCGAACTGTTCGTTCAAAAGAGAAGGTTGTAAAATGTTCGTCCATCGTTCTCGACATTGCTTGTCTCTTCTGTTCGTGCTCATTTTCTTCGCGACGAGAGACCACGGAATCGCATTACTCTCAGCATTAGTATTGTTTTTCTCCTTCTCTCTCTCCTCCTCCTGATCCTCCTCATCTTCTTCTTCTCCGTCTTTTTGTTCCCCCAAAACAATCGCCTTCAACTCTTCGTCTTCCTCTTTCGTCCACTTACCTTTTTTGTACTCCTTCTCTGAATTGTTTTGCATCAACTTTAAAAAGCGATGCTTGCACTGCGTGGCAGTGTGACCATATTCTGGTAAGAATCTCGCGCACTCGTTCCATCTGGCTTGGCCGCACTCTTGGACAAAAGTCTGGAGAGCGCAATCGTCTTCGCTCGTCCATTTGGAGCGGGTTATATTTTTGTTCAAGATAGTCTGGTATCGATGGAGACACTGAAACGGCGATCGTAGCAACAATTGTCGCCGTAAATTCTCCTCTTTCTTCTCCTCCCCCGCGTCGTCGTCAACATCGTCGCCCTGTTTTGTTGTTCCACTCCTCGAGCGTTGTTTCATGTGCACGTTCAAATTGTTCGCTACTCGAAACCACTTGCGTTTTTCTATTAAACCACCAGTTTCTTCTTCTAATGCATCTTCCTCGACGAGAGAAGCGAGAAACGTGTCTTCCTCTTCGCTCCACAGCGCCGCGTTCGAGGAGGAAGTCGCCGTCTTTTTTTCCGAAGAAGAATCTATCGTCGATGCTATCCTCGGATCAACCGCGTGTATCCATCGTAAACGCAAATCGTCAGGCGTTCTCGACAGCGCCAGCTTATTGTGATCCACATCGTCGTCATCGTCTTCTTCTCTTTCTTTATTATTACCATCATCGGCGCCAGTTTTCTTCTTAAAAACGCACAGGTTTCGAACCGCGGACCAGTCATCGATCGATGTTGGCGTCGTTGTCGATGAAGAACGGCGAGAAGAACAGTTCTCCCAAACGCTTTGCCATCCTCTCGAAACGTCTGTTAAAATGTCTTCAACTGGGATTATTTTCTCCCCAGCCAACTCTTCCAAGTCGACTTGTTTCCTCAGACGTCTCTTCTCGAGCAGATACAAGCGAACGCCTTCTGTTAAAGCCAAATCGTCTTTCTCCGACCAAGGTTTGAAACCGTTACTAGAGGCATCGTTGAAGTGCAAGGGAATCTTACGCTCGACGTTTCTCGCGAAAGCCGAATCGTTGTTACCGTTGTTTATATCGTTTGGAAGAAGAGCTTTTGGAGATAATTTATCGTCGTCATCGTTTTCAAGCTCGCTCGCGATTCCAACCACCTGAAAATACGCCGACGCCGACGGGGACGACCAATGATTATTGATTTCGTCGTTGTCGGTGGCGCTAATGTTATCTTTATTACTCTTCTTCGACGGAGGACGGCCCATTTTTCTTCGAAGAATTTTCCCGACGTTATTCGCGATTGCTTCCAACTCTTCGTCGCAGTCGTCATTTCTCCTTCTTGGTCTTTGTCTCGAAAAAGCGTTCTTTCCATCACTATCACCACCACCTCCATCACCATCTGCGAGAGAAGAAGAGGCGTCGGCAGCGGCAAAATTATTTTTCTGCTCCTCTTTCGCTTTTTCTTCTTCTTCTTCTTCTTCTTCTTCATCTTCTGATTGCGTCTGTTGGTGTTTGCGACTTTGCCAAAGTTCCTTGATTTCTTCAATTTTCAAAGCGTCTCGTTCAATCAACGCATCTATGCTTTCCAACATTTCCTTCGCGCGCGCTTGCGTCGCTCTGTTTGCTCTCAACGCCTGTTCAAATGATGATGCTTTCGATGCTCCTCCTCCTCCTGTTGCTGCTGATGGTGGTACTGGGGACGCTTCTTCGCGTTGGTCTTTCTCGTCATCACTCGTACTAATAATAGTTTCTCTTTTAAACGCTTTGGAAACCGCGCTCTGCGCGAGCGCTGATTTTTGCGCCCAAAGCGGTACTCGCAGCAAAAACCGCTTGTTCTTGTGAGTACCGTCGTTAATAGCATTTTCACCGCCGCCACCACTTTTGTCAGTATTATCAGCAATAGCTAGCTCAGCTCTGGTGGTGTCACTTCGAGCACTAGTACCACCCAAAGCGCCGTCGTCGTCGTCGTCGTTTTTCCTTCTCCGCGTCGTCGTTTGTCTGCTGCTTCTTTTGTGCTTGGCGATTTCTTCTTTCCACGCCGTAATGTCGTACGTTTTCGTCAATACTGGTTTCTCCTCCTCATTTCCCTCCTTTTCCTTTTCCTCTGATTCTTCTTCTTCTAATTCTACTTCTACTTCTAACGCCTCCTCAACATCAGCAACGTCAATTCTCTTCCTCTTCGCCCCGCCGACCACGACGGGCAAAGACGACCCTTTTCGGTGGCGGTGGTGGTGGTGGTGGTCGTAGCGTCTCCGTTTCTGTTGTCGGTGGTGTTTCTCTCCTTCGTCCTCGTCCTCTGATTCTTCTTCTTCTTCTTCTTCTTCTTCTTCTTCTTCCTTTTCCTCAGCGGTGGTCTTCTTCTTCTGAATCGTCGTCGTTTTCTTTTCTCTTTTCTTCATCTCTTTCTTCTTCCTCTTCTCTTTCTTCTTCATCTCTTTCTTCTTCTTCTTCTTCTTCTCTCTTCTTCTTTGTTTTCTTCTTCTTTTCTCGTCGTCGTCGTCGTCGTCGTCGTCGTTGTCATTATTTTTCGACAGAAGAGGCTGCATTTTCGTGTGAAATGTGCGTGCGTGTGAGTGCGATCGTTCTCTCGCCTATGGCATAGCTGTCCTATGTTGTCACATATGCTCTGCTTGTTGTGAGTTGGCGTTCTTTGAGAGGAGGATAAAATACAAAAAAAATAAAAATGGACAGGACAGACAGATGGACCCACAGTCCTTTTTTATTTTTTTCTCCGATGCAAAAGGCAGAAAGGCCGAGTAGCCCAGTCCCCTTTGCCCCTAAATGCCCCATGGTTGTGGATTTGATGGACAAGAAACTTTTTCTTCTTTTCGATTGGGCGAGCATAGTTAGAACCTTATACTAGGTGCAGGGCATTACAACTGAGGAGTTGCTCGATACACTCTTAAAAGCGCGGCTGTGTGTGAGTGCGAATGTTCCGTCAACTACACTTTGTTTGACATACTTGCAAATAGATCTGACCAAATCCCAGAGACGAAGAATTCTTAGTCTGGCGGCTTGACAGAATGGACTTTAAACACTCAACGGCAGGATATTTTTCAAAGAGGGAAGGAATCCTTTCTCCTGATGATAAGCTACTACTACTTCTATGTGATAAAGTAGTGAAAGTTTATAACAGAGAAAGTGGGAAATATATCGAGAGTATTACCGGACATACGAAAGAAATTACATCCTGTATTTTCCACCCACAAGATAGTAATTTTTTAATAACTTCTTCTCTTGACAGTAGAATTGGGTTCTGGGATTTTCAACACGGAGTCTACACATTTATTGAAGTGCCGGGCCCTATTGAGTCTATGTCTTGTCCCGAAGGCTCTACAAGAAACGATTTGATATTCTTTTCAACGCAAAAGCAAGGTGGAGGAGGCAGAGTTTGGGCACTCTCAATCACAAAGAGGAAGATAATAGAAAAGGTATTGAAGGCTGCACGAGCGCCAAAGTTAGTATGTAGCCCTAATGGTGCATTACAATGTGCATTTGAGCGTAGCTCTTTAATTCTATGGTATGTTTTTAAAGGGAAGCAAAACAGCAGAGTTTCGGATTTTATTCGTATAAGTCATTCCAAAACTGTAACCTCTGTTGCAATATGTCCAAATGAGAAAATTGTTGCAGTTGGGGATACTACAGGACGAATTACTTGCTACTATGGATTGACGATAAGAAAAGATGGGGGTTTTGTTCCCCATAAAAATTTAAGAAAAACTGGAAGTGGAGAAATTAGAGAAGACTTTCCTCACAATACACTTCACTGGCATTCTACGGCTATCGTTGCTTTAAAATTTACACTGGATGGGGTGAGCTTATTGTCATGCGCAAGTGAAGAAGTTTTTGTCGTTTGGTCCATCTCAGAAGGTCGAAAATCCTTTTTACCTCGAATAGGTACATCAATATCTACTATAATTCGTCTGAACACGGATGTATCCCAGTTTGTTCTTTGTGGTGTAGATAACTCAGCATATCTTCTGAGTTTGCCAAATTTGAGTCTAGAAGAAATACTAAGAGGTATAACAAACGATACTTATAATAGGAGCTGTCGCAGTGTTCGCTCTATAAATGCTATGTATGCTATCCCTTTTCAGCAGGAAAATTTATTGATGGTAAATACAGGCTCTGTAATTCAAGTTTTTGACTATAAAGCTGATAAGCACATAACTTGTTTAGAAATAACTGGCGAAGTATTCAAAGGTGCAGATGATAGCCCTGCAACAACTTTTAAATACAGAGTTACCATCGCGAGTTTTTCTGAAGATGGCATGATATTATTCACAGTGGATAGTAAAAACAAGATTGGTACTAGTATCAATAGCATCGAGACACTCAAAGTATGGGAGCAAATTACAATGAAAAGACATGTATGTTATCAGTTAGTTGGCTGCTGTGAATCTCCACACCAGCCTGCGATACGTACTATAGGCATTAGTAAATATCGTGGTTCCTACCGAGCATTTACTGCTGGTAAGGACAGTATCAAATTGTGGTCAAAAAAAAGTGGAACTTCCAGTTCATGGAGCTGTGAAACAACAAGTAAATATTTCAATGAGCAAGTAGTAGAAGTTGGAGCATTTAGTCAAGATAGCTCAATGCTTTTGACTTCCTCATCAAATATCTGCATATGGTGTGCCGAAAAACTTGACAAGATTACCGTATTTTCGGACTCGACTTTTTCTGGGAAGATTAATTCCCTTGCCACTGTTGGAAGCTTTTTTTTATGTGCATCACTTACTAGTATTACAGGTTGGGACATTCTAACTTTCAAACAGAGTTTTGTTTTTAGCGTCAAGTGTGAAGAGCTAAAGATTGATAGACATAGTAAACTTTTTTTAGCACAAATACATATTGAAAGTATTGAAAGAGTGCTAAATAAGGAGAAGCGAAGTGCAGGGATAGTTATGATATGTGATTACAATCGAATTTCTCCTGATCACTTAACAGTGATGGAGCCGAGTTCAGAATTAATTATGCTTCCGACGTCATCAAAAATCGACAAAAGAAATGTTCCTAACACGATAATTGCAACAGCAGACTCCAGAATTCTCGAGCGAGAGGCTCCACTAGTGCGCGTTAAAGGGATAATGAGTTCTGTTCATAATCATATGGATTCACTTCAAAATGACAAAGCTGAGATCGTTCTAAACAGTACTTTATTGATTCGTGGTTCTTCAAGTTGCTTTACGCACATAGCATCCTTTCAATTGCCACGAATGTCTCTCATGTGTGGTGCTTTCATCGATGGATTGGTTAAGTCATAAAATAATAAAACTAGGCCGCCACGCGAGTACATTTTCATTCCTACTTTATGCAATACAAATACGAGTACTCACACAAGTGCATTTTGTAACCATGCAAATACCATGGGTTCATTTTTTTATTATCTGTTTCTGCAACTCTGTTGACCAAGCTTCAGCAGACACAAGAGTACGAGAAGAATAAGGAAAATCTTTTCAAAAAAATATATGTACGCGACTCGTAGTCATAAGGCACTCATTTTGGGTTCTTCAAAACTAAAATGATCGAATCTCCCCGAAGAAAGAGTTTGCTAATGAAACGATCTTTATTGCTTGGAGGCGTTTTAGATTCTTTCTGGCTATTTCGATCTGTCCAAACTTCTTTCACATTTTCGAGCAATAAGTTCAAATGGCGATCGAAAGCTTTAACTCTACCTAATAATTTTCTATTATTTCTGCAATTAATAAGGACTTGCGAATTTGTTTTTATTGCGCTAACCAAAACGGAGAGCGGACCATGCTCAGAATCCTCGGTAAAATCCTTAGGCATGCTTTAATTTACTTCTTCTATGTTAGCGCGTGGTGCGTGAATATTATTGAGGGTCGATCTGTTTTTTTTGTTTCTTACTATTTCGTATTCGTTCGTCAAGCGAATAAGGTTTTTTGGATGCATTTCAATTGGTCGTCGTCGACTCCGGGGGTCACCAAATTTTTTTTGCGTTTTGGCGTATATCCAACATTTTTTTCCAGCATGTTTTCCATGATGGCTATTTCTTGCATTCTTGTTTTCACCCTTTCATGATTTTCTTTGACTTTCACGCATCTTACTTTTGATCAATTCGAACGCTCTTTCTCGCACGATTCAATAAGCACAAAAGTATTCATGTTCCGTAACCAGTATGACCAGGTAATATACATTTTTTAGCAGCTATAGGGAACATTAATCTTCGTTTTGAAGGATGTGCTGACGTGGAGTCCGCAGGGGCGTCTGCACCAGATCGAGTGTGCGTCTAAATTAAAAAGCATCCTTTTTGTTTTACTTTCTCCTTATCAGATGCTCTGGAAGCTGTGAAACAGGGCGGTGCCGTGGTTGGATGTAAGGTAAGTCAGTTAAAGGCATGTGTGAACGAAGAAATCTAATTTTCGTTGAAGAACGCGACAACCGTAGTGCTGGTGACCTTAAATCGAGAACTTCCGAACCAATCGAAACAACAGAAAAAGATATTCAAAATAGATAATAATATTGGTATTGCAGTTTCAGGGCTCGCATCCGACGCAGTTCTCTTGACTGAACAGTTACGTGCTGAATGCACAAAATCGAAGTTTATATATGGATCTTCTCCTCCACTTTCCCAGCTTGCAGATACTATTTCAAGAAAACTGCAGGTGAGAACTTATATATCATATGTATATAACAAGAAAGAACTTTACAAAATTTAATAGGGTCAAACACAAAGATCATCTCGACGACCATATGGTGTTGGTTTGATATTGGCCGGCTTAGATAATTCTGGGACATCTATATTTCACGTGTGTCCCTCTGGTAACTTGTACGAATATGATTGCTTTGCATTAGGTATAAAATAGCTACTTCGATTGAAAACTGAATTAAATCTGAGTTATTTTATGATAAGGCTCTCGCTCACAAGCCTCGAAAACTTATTTAGAAAAGTATATAGACACCTTGAAAGAATGCAGTCGTGTAGAGGTGCGAAATTTCAAGTTATTTATTACTAAATATGACATTCAGAATAGTTAATTAAGCATGCAATCAAAGCACTTGGAGAAGCACAACAAGCGAACGAAAATATATCTACCTCAAACTGTTCGATTGCAGTTGCATATGAAAATAAAGAATTTGCTGTTTTAGACGAATCGGAAGCTGATTATTACATGAATCTGCTTGACGAAACAAAGTAGTGAATTACTGAATGGAACCCTTTTACGAATATCTTACTTATATATCATCTTTGTCCGGGAGTTCCTGTGACTTCTCTTTATTTTCGTTCATATCTTTCTCTGCGTCTTCCTTTCCTTGCGGATTTGTGCCGACTGGCTCGGAGACATTCTTTGTAACACGAAAATCATCTTCATTCTTACCATAATCTAGATAGATTCCTCCTCTATCTTCCCCTTCTGACAAATCTGGCTCTATATTCATGTCTTGCGTTTGTGCACTCACCAAGTCTGGTGGAACTTGATAAAATGGTGCACCTGGTCTGGCAGGAAGTTTTGATAGATTCTCTAGAATACGATCACGTATGCCATCGATATATTCACGTGTATTCTGATTTTCCATATTGCTAGGGGTTATATGAAGTGTGTTTGTTGGTCCAAAATACTCACTATAATCATTAGCAGGCAGCACATCTTCTAGTTCACGGCCTAGTAAACAGCCAGTCTCGTACGTCCAGCAGCGTGCCACATTACGAATGGTGTATCCACCTCCACCAAGGACTAGTAGAGGTACATTGAACGTACTCATGTATTTCAAGCACTCCGCATGCCCTCGAATAGACAAGTTAAAACATCCTAGCCTGTCTCCCGATAGACTGTCAGCACCAGATTGGAATACAATAGCATCTGGAGCAAAAACTTCCATTATCTTTTCCATGATCGGTTTAAAGAGATGATCATAAGTTTCATCATCAATACCGTCTTTCAATGGTACGTTTACACTATAATATTTACCTTGATGTTGACCAACATCTTGTAAGTGACCAGTTCCAGGAAAATACTCACCGAATTTATGGAAAGATGCAGTCATTACACGGTCAGTTGTATAGAATGCTTCCTCAACACCATCACCATGATGGATATCAATATCGATGTAAAGAACTCGACTGTGAACCTTGAGTAGCTCAAGAATCGCTAACACGATGTCATTTACGTAACAAAATCCACTTGCTTCTGCCTTCTTTGCGTGATGTAAACCTCCTGCCCAGTTTATTACTGTATCTGCCAGCTTGTGATTTAACCTTACGGCACCACCGATAGAACCCCCCGTATATATCTGAGTGAAGTTGAAAAGGCCGTCAAAGACCGGGCAATCCTCAGCGACATTAAACCTTTTCAGTTGGCGCATATGTTCATGTTGGTTATCTGGTGTAATCATGCGTAAAAATTCAATATATTCATCGCTATGGAATTGTGTCATGTCTTCAGCATTAGCGAGCTCTGGTCTGAAAACCTGTGCAAAAGATGTCATATTCTGATGATTAAGGGAAAAAACAATACCTCCATTTCTTTATATAAGCCATAGTGCAATAGTAAGTTATGTGTCATGCGCATTCTGTGAGGTTTCATCGGATGTCCCTACATTTTCGAAGAAAGAAAGTAAGTTTATTGAAATATGGTACGAGTAGATACTGCTTTATGATATTAATAAAAAAACATTCCATGTAATCGTATACGATTGTGGAAGTTGTGATTCGGTTAAAATAAAATCGTGAGAAGTAAGTACCTGTCCATAGTAAAAGTTTCCGACTTCCGGATCATAGAAGTAAGAAATTTTCTTCTTTGAAGAAGCCATATTTGCTATCTGATTTCGAGATCGTCTCGTTTCAATCAATGATAAAGATGATGATATGTCTGTCTTCTAAATGTCACGAATACAGTAATAATCGTAAGAGAAGTTTGTGAATATTGGAGAGCCCAAATCGGACGAAAATTCTTTTCAAGTATCGCCCTCAATTCTTGCAAGACTGGCAGAAAGGCCGAGAGCCCGAATGGGCATGACCCCCTGCCTTCTTTTCGGCTCTCTCATTCTTGATTTTTTCATTTTTTTTTCATTTTTTTTGCGTCTGCTTTACAAAAATTCAGATTTTTCCAGGCTTTCCCCGTGTGCAACCTCCTACCCTCGTGTGCACGGAATTTACGTCAGAAGAAAAAGCGTTGCGAAGAGTCCGCAGGGAAAACCAAAGATTAATACGAGTAATAGCTGGCATATCATGGATTTGAGTGTACAATTGGGGAATCAATCATGTCCAAATTGGTTTACAGGCTTGAAGGGGTTACCTCAAAACTTTGACCTGATCATCGTTGGAGCAGGGATCTCTGGTTGCGTTTTTGCTGAACAAGCCTCTCGAAGATACAATCTGAAAAGTTTGATAATTGATAAACGAAAACATATCGGCGGTAACTGCTACGATTTCATCAACAGACATGGTATCAGGATTTCACAATATGGAGTGCACCTATTCCACACTAAGTTTTCTCGTGTTTGGAAATATGTAAACAACTTTAGCGACTGGACTCCATATGAACACAGAGTGAAGGGTAACATTAAAATAGGTGCTGGATATAGAATGGTTCCAATACCACCAAGTCAAGATACAATCAATGTACTATTCGGCGCTGATGTTAGCAACGAAATAGAAATGGAAGAATGGTTGAATTCGAGAAGAGTTCCGGCAGAGCAGCCTAAAAACGGCGAAGAAAGTGCTCTAGCTCGAAGTGGTGAAGAACTTTATAATGCTATCTTTAAACACTATACAAAAAAACAGTGGAATAAGTGGCCAAAAGAACTCGACGCAAGTGTGCTTGCTAGAATCCCTGTTCGTACTAATACTGATGATCGTTATTTCACAGACCCATTTCAAGCTTTACCAAAAGAAGGATACACAAAAATTTTTGAGAATATGGTTTTAGAAGATCCAAATATCACAATTCGTCTTTGTATAGACTACTTTGATGTCCGTGGTGATCTACCTGAGTCGAATCTTTTAGTTTTTACTGGTCCAATAGATTCTTATTATTCTTCTCTCGGTTTACCAAAGCTCGAATATAGGTCACTTAAATTTGAGGAAGAATATCATGAACCTGAGGACGGCTACTATCAAAATTGTTTACAGTTGAACTATCCGGGTGAAGAGGTAGATTATACTCGAGTAGTGGAATATAAGCACAAACCAAATCAACCTAAAGATGTTCACAGAAGAAAAGGTACTGTTATATTTAAGGAGTACAGCTGTGATGAAGGAGAACCATACTATCCAGTTCCCAATCCAGAAAACCGGAGTCTATACGGAAAGTATAAAGAGATGGCCGCGAGAGAAAGTAAAGTTTGCTTTGTAGGAAGATTAGCAAGCTACAAGTACTTCAATATGGATCAGGCATTTTTAAATGCACTTGAAATGTTCGACGAATATTTTAGTAGAAGTTCAAGTTTTCCGACTCATCTAGGGGAAGGAGATGGTCCAAAATAGGAAAGTTTCAACCATGTGTGATTGTTATGCATTTCTGAAAGTCTGTTAGATCCTTTTTGAGGCCAGCAGATGTTTATGTACATTAATAAACTTTACATCATACTGTATGAATGACGTTTTCCTATATTTTATCTCGAACAAACTAGCATTGTTCTCGTTCAAAACAGTAATCTTATGTCATGTGTAATAGTTGAATGCCCGCATGTATTCTGTTGCCTTGGAGGTCAGGTTGTGCCGAGATTCAGACAGAACAGATGCAGCTTTTTGAGCTTCTAACAATGTACCCTCTAAGAGTTTGGGAGTATTTTCTGTTTTCGTCTGTGCTTCGTAAAAAGATATTCTATTTTCAGGAGCCCTATACTTTTTCAGGAGTGCGATGAAAGAAAGGATATTAATGCTTTTTGCGTCCATATCATATAGAGAGTCCCATGATTTTGTTTTGCATGCACTTTTCACCTTAAGGAAGGTGTAATGTCGTTCAGAAAACATATATTTATCGCAAAATTTTGTAACTAAATTCACTCGTCCTAGCAACACAAGTAAAATAATTAACTTTCTAAGGCTCACTGTCCGGACAGAAATTATACCGTCCTCAAACAGTTCCATGTAACTCTGAAGAATACCAAAATTTTGATCCTTCAATGAGTTTAAAAATTTGTTGTCACTTCCCTTCACATTCAAAGTACTCTGGGACATATTAGCCTTGAACACTGTTCCAAAATATTCATGAAATTCAGCCTTGTTTACTTCATCTCTGAACTTCTGCTTTAATGATGGTATAAGCAAGCTTCTTACATTATATCTATAGTAGAGAATATTGAAAAAAAAATTTTGCTGCAGAAAATATTCCAGGCTAGATCCAGACTTATTCAAAAGAAACTTGAAAATAGTGAAGTATTGTGCATCAATGTCCTTGGAACAAATAGCCTTACTCATGGCTTCAATCATAAATTCATCAGAAGATAAATCTACTTGTAGATGAGCTCTGTGATCTAGTTGAACAATCTGATATTTTTGACGATTTGTAATTTTGGGACGTTCGATTAAGTCACACAATAATATATCTGGAAACTTCTTCCACAGGAGGAACAACTTTTCCGAGTGCCCTTTTCCATTTGAAGGCGAACGAATCAAATCCAACAGTATTTGGCTTCTTTTAAGGGAATCACTCTCAAACATTCTCATGGCTAGTGCATGGCTTCCAAAAATTAATAATCGCCTCAACAAAAGCTGCTTACATATCAATTTATACTGTACTGCAGTAAATGGCATACCAATAGAAGGATGTCGTAAATGGTTGAGTTTACGTAACAAGGAGCAGCATTTTACCACAGCTTTTTTTACATGAAATAAATTTGTCTGACACAGCATAGTTGAACCTAGAACAGCTTTCTCAATGTATCTTTTCTGTTCATCTCGGTCAAACACAAACTGTGCCATAGCAAAATGGTCATTTATCGAGATTAAATCCTCACTTTTCTTCGTCTGAAAGGGCTTACTATCATCAGCTGATAATGTTCTTAAAAGATCATATACGAAAACCTCCGTAGTACTGGTCTCCTCAGCATAGAAATGGAGGTCACATGATCCTTGTAACGGACGGAGAAAATCATGATAATAATTAGAAATCATGCGCATACCATCACAATCCTGAAAAATAGATGTACGTCCATGTATTTCCAATATCTTACACTCATTTCCAACCAAAATAGTTTTTTCACTCCACGTAAGAGCTACGGCGGCTGATGCGACCCATGCAATTTGTATTGGGGGATCAAGAATTTTTAAATTCACTTGGTATAAAATCTTTCCTAGATTTTCGTCAAATACTGATAAAATACCATTTCTTTGATACACTGCTAAAAAATTTTGTACATGACTTAAACGAATGCTATGAATTAGTTTTCTGTGAATCTGAGTCATACAAGTTATATGTCTAAAATATGATACTCCAGAATCTGTTGCAATATACAAATCATCTTTCCCTGTACCCGTAACGCATTCTTTAATAGCTAGGCATTGTACATTTTCTTGTGTGTTTAAAGTCATTTTCACAAACTTCACAATTTTGTCCCCACAAGATACTTTCACGAGAGAACCTCGCCCTGTTGTTGCCACGAAACCTTTGTTATAGAACGCAACACCATAAATCGATAAATTCGAAAGATGTAATACTTTTCTGGGAATGTGGTGTCTTCCACTTCCATAACTGAACACTTGCCCGTTTTCAAAAACGAATAACAAGGTATCATTTTGTACCCAATCGAAAGAAAGTAAATTGAAAGAAGTTCTCCAGTAGTATCCTGATATAATTTTACCTGATCCCGAGTATACTTTGACTATATACCCGCACTTTGTTTCGTGTAAATTCCAAATCAGAACTTCTGCTATGATTCCGCTGAAATTTGCGCAAGCAATCGGGTAAAAAGATGTCTTAGAAATTTGAAGTTCCCCCGAGAAATCGTATAGATTCTCCCGAGTAATTCCTAAGTTGTTGTAGAATATGCTCGAGTATTCTTTCCGCGTTGATACACTCATTACTACAAGCTATGTCAAATATGTATTGATTTATTATTTTAGAAGTCTGCTAAAATGTTTGACGTTTAAGGTTTTTACAAGTACTGGTACTGGTACGAGTAAAAGACCGTCTCTCCTGTGTGTGCTACAGTATACGAATTGGGTCACTCCTCGTAAAAAAATAAATCGTGCGTCCAAGTCCCCAAACGATGTGTAACATGAGTCTGAAGTAGTTAAGGAAAAAGATGGGGGCACTAACTCCAATCTTTATCCAATGCATATATAATTCAATACCTATGTAATTCAATAATTCAATACCGAAGTTACCTCTCTAATCATTTAAGTCCGCACATAATCTGATATTCATGGCTGCAAGTTCTGATATCAGATATTTATAAACATACGGAACATGCACATTCACAATATTTGAAGTCGATCTACATGTTATGCAAATATCATTAGAGCATTCTTCGTTACGCAGTGCTACTTTTTGTAAGTGTGATATCATACTTCCACAGGAAGAGCATATTTTAAACGAGTGCTTATCTGAACTAGCGAGTAATCGATCTTGAATCAAATTTGCAACACCATGTGACAACAATGAGTCCCTCTCCATTTCTCCAAATCGAATCCCACCTCCCATTTTTCTACCTTTGATAGGCTGTTTTGTCAATGGATTGTTTGGACCTTCCGAACGCACTTGAAATTTGTCAGATACCATGTGTCGAAGGCGTTGGTAATATACAAGACCTATGAAAATATCGACTTCAAAAGTGCATCCAGTAAATCCATTTATCATAGTTTCAGTTCCAGTGAACTTATAACCCATATCTTTCAGCCTTTCGTAGTGATTATTCAGTGGAATTGTTAAATGCTCTTCCTTAAGGGCCTTGAATGGTGAAGCATCAACAAAATTTCCCGACAGTGCACCTTCTTTTGACGCAAGGCTTTCCATGAGCATTCCAATTGTCATACGAGATGGAAATGCATGAGGATTTATTATGATGTCTGGCTTTATACCATTTCTTTCGATGAATGGGAGATCTTCTTCTGGCCACAAATAACTCAAAACTCCTTTTTGCCCATGTCTACTGCTAAATTTATCACCAATTATTGGATTCCGGTTGAAGCGCAGAGTAACATCCAGTTTCTCATATGAACTTTGCTCTTGAGAAGCAGAAATCTTCACTCGATCAACTATGCCTTTATCCTCGCCCTTCAACATGGTCTTTTTTAACTTCCCAGAAATTCTGTTAGATACTGATATGAAGGAATCTCCCTTCTGCAATATACTTCCTGGCAATGGGGAAGCGTCGAACTTCGTCTGATTTAAGGGACCGGAAACAGTGAAAGTATCATTTTTGTCCTTCAAGGTTAGGCCTTCTGTCTTATACAACGTAGCATGAGCTAAGCCACGTTCCATTGAAAACTTGTTCATTATCATAGCATCCTCCATATCATATCCCGTATAAGATAGAACTGCAACTACTGCATTTGTTCCGAGAGGATAATTATCTATACCGTATTTATCATAAGTTTTTGTGAGTGCAATTGGTCGCTGTGGTGTATGGAGTCTATATAACTTTGAATCCGAGCGGAATGGAAAAGAATGCATCGGAACCCCCATTGTTTGCTTCCCCATCTGACATTGGTACATATTTCTTGGGCTCTGATTATAATCCGACCACGGAGTTAAACTTGCAACAGCACTGAGAAAAGAATCGGGGTATATTTCTTCGTGAGAGTATTTAAAAGACTTACAAAAGTCTCTATTTTCACCATCCTGTGTTTTAATTGACATGAAAGATTGCTCTAAGGTACCAATCAATTCCACGTTTCCTCCAGATGTCTGCAATACGGGGCGAACAAGTCGAGAAGAAGATGAGAATATATAGATTCCAGGATAAACCCCTCCCTTTCGAAAAGTAACATGAGCTATTTCTAAATCTCTTGGAATGTAAGAAGAACTGTCAACTTTTGCCCGCCGAAGAACCCTTACAGCATTTGCTGCATCTCTCTCATGTAACGATCCGATAAGTAAACCATCGAGAAGTACAGGAAGAAGACTTTCAAGATTCTCACGATTCGAGTCATTCGTGAATTCGAAATTGAGCCCTAAACTTTTCTTTACAGTCTTGCGAACTAGATCAAAATCCGTATCTCTTGTTTTGGCTACTACAATTTTGCATTCACCTGCCAAATGATTTAGAAGCCCGCATGGCGATCCATCTGGAGTATGTATTGGACATAAAAAACCCCAAGACTCTGGCAAAAGTTTGCGAATCGTAGTTGTTCGAAGTTCAGTAAAGTATGCTCCTCGATGAACAGATCGAAAATGAGACAAAAATCTCAAGTAATTTAACTTGTCTGCGACAATTGTGAAGCCGCTTGATTGACTCAAGCCAAGACCACTTTTGCTCACCAAATTTCCTGTGGCTAAAAAGTACTCAAAGTGTCGTCCTATATCATATTTTTGGATAACTTGCAGTATTGAATTTTGTATTGAATTTGGTTCCAAAGCTTCCACTTTATCAGTGTATGACACATCAAAGAGGGCTTGAAATTTCAGACGGATTTGCTCAAGCACATGTTCCATCTTTTCATAGAGTAAGCCCTGAAGTAATGAACCAGGTAACATGATTTCTTGATGGGCTAATGTATCCGGATTATCGGGCTTACATAGGCCTTGAACTAAAGCCGTTAACTTCTGCAGCATAAAAAGTAATAGATTTGCTTTTTCACTCTGCCTCTTCAAGTGAGTGAAAATATATCTTGCAATAAAAAATTCTCCTAATTCAACATCACTTACAAATTTTTGTCCGCGTAAGAGGTTTCTAAAATATTTGCCAATGTAACGAAGTGCATCCATTTTAGATAGAATGTCTGCATCAGTAGCCTCATGAAGGCAATTGATGATACAATCATTTATGAGGCAATTCTCAGAGTTACATCTATAATCTGAATTCATGAAAATTTCTTTTTCAGAAGAGTCCGTGATGGCTCGAATAACTATTCCTACAGGAATATAAAATTCCTGACGTTCTATAGTGAGACCTAATCTAGCACTCCCAGTTTTCATATAATGCAATCTTATAGTACTAGATATTTCTGTCTTATCAACACAACGAATAGAGGTAGCAAATTTGCTGAACAATGCCCCCCTTCGCAAAAAAGAACTTCGTACTAGACCTAACACATAATGCCTACGTTGCTGAATTAGAAGTCGGATGATTCGCTCAATTCCGTTTACAATAAAGTATCCACCAGATTCAGTATCTTCTTCTCCATGTTTGATAAGTCCAATTTTATCTAGTGATTCCAAGTGGCAGGCGTGACTAGCTACCATAATAGGGAAGCTGCATATTTTAATTATGTTCTTATGTACCGGATGATCACGGCAAGATCCAACTATCTTATGACAAACTGTGGACATGAGATTGCCACAATAGGTTTCCCCAGTCTCTCTGCATTCACGTGGAAATGTTCTAGGCTCAAATAGGCTTCCTTGAAAACTAGCATCCCTCCTGACTTTCTCAGGCTTTTCTAAATAGAAATTTTCGAACCATACTTGTAAATATGCACCCTTTCCATTTTCTTCATCCGACATCTTTATCTTTACATGCTGTAGTTCTGTCGACATATCACGTAACCCTTGATCTATGAACTGATCGAAAGAGTTAACATGGTCACTGACCAGCTGTTTGAGTCCTAAAAATAAATTTAGTTGTTTATAAATATACTTCCACAAGAGGTTCTTACCTGTTGTAATTTTGCTTTCCATTTTGCTTTCCATCTAGCTATCGTATAATTCTTGTGAGGAGTAGTATGACTTCAAAGTAAAGGAAGTCGTTATCGTTTTGCACTGAAGATTGCAAAAGACTTACTTCCCGTGAAGCGGCGGCGGCTGGATACCGGGAAAGAAAATTTATATTCTTTGTATGATACTATTCTATCCGCACACTGAGTGAGAAGATGTTCGGGAAAAGTAAGTGATGGGACAAGTAGAGAAGTAGAGATGAGCGCGCAAAAAATTCTCGCGTACCACTCAAGAAAGGCTATGAATTGCTGACTGAGAACAAACGGCAGATGATTCTATGGACTGTTTTCTTGTTTTTTTTTCTGATTGGAACGTCTTGTTATATTTATGGTCACATGTACCATACAGGTACTGAAACAATTTGAGTATACATACTGTACGTACTGCTGGTAAGTCACATTCTCACATTCTTACACATGGTAAAAACTATGCATATATTAAATCGACACTTTGGAATTTCTGAATTTGAGATAGTTTGATATGTTTATCCGCGTGGTGTTCCAATAGTCGACGTGCCAATATTTTTTTTTGTATCCACTATCCTTTCAGACTGCACCTGCCCTTACTCTCTCAGCTGTCCACGTGCCTATGATAGTTTCCTGTAACAAAAAAAATATGGCCATTCTGTTTTTTACCCGACAATTTAACTTTACAACCCCATTTTTCAACGAGTGCGAGAAAAATATTTCAATTATCTTTCACAGTCTTTGACTCTTTGTGGATTGGAGTTTTTATAAAAGATTCAACTACAAACATTATAAACATCACTCCGCACGCTTATAATTTATTCAAAAATGAATGACGCGAAGCAAACGGATTATGCTGCCGAGTTTCTCTGGCCAAGCGAGGTAAACTCTTTCCTTCTGTTCTTGTTTTACTTTTTTCTTACACACATTCAACAAAATTACCCTAGGAATATA
>Ga0209630_10001566_pt1 | contig 24173 bp, 28 predicted proteins | sample COG_01_FD_184745 | JGI IMG/M metagenome (GOLD analysis project Ga0209630, IMG submission 184745) | Pelagic Microbial community sample from North Sea - COGITO 998_met_01 (SPAdes) (version 2) | ecosystem: Environmental > Aquatic > Marine > Neritic zone/Coastal water | place: Helgoland, sampling... | reverse complement strand
ACTTTGGGTCGAAGGTTGATGTAAGTGATAAATTCATTGAGAAACTGAGTAAGACTGGAATAGTAGAGAAGGCAATGAAGTTGGGTGCTTTCAAGGAATCAACAACACTAACTAAAACAGATGGTAAGAAAAAGAATGTTATTAAGGGTATTCCTAAACTCGATGATGCTAACTGGGCGGGAACTATTAAATCTGCCGAATGCACATTGATTCTAACGGAGGGGGATTCAGCAAAAGCATTTGCGATTGCCGGATTATCCAAGACTGGTCGTAATAAATTCGGTGTATTTCCACTCAAGGGTAAATTGCTTAATGTCCGAGATTGTAGTGATAAGAAGGCGTCTGAGAATCAAGAGATTACGAATATTAAAATCATTATGGGGCTACAGCAGAAGAAAAATTATAAGAATGATATTAGTGATTTGCGGTATGGTCGTATTATGATTTTAACAGACCAAGATGTAGATGGTTATCATATTAAGGGATTGTTTATGAATTTCATTAATTCATATTGGGAAACACTGACACAAATCCCCGGATTTATTGTTTCACTTGCTACCCCAATTGTTAAGGCACGTAATAAGAAGGTTGTTATGACATTCTATACTGTTGTAGAATATGAAGATTGGGAGAAATCAGTTGATGTTAAGAAATGGGATATTAAGTATTACAAAGGACTCGGTACAAGTACATCAAGTGAGGCAAAGGAATGTTTTGAAGACCTAGAGACAAAGAAGATTAATTATACATGGGACAATGAACATTGCCAGAAGAAGATTGATATGGCATTCGCTAAAAAGAATAGTGATATGCGTAAAGAATGGTTGAAGGGATATGATAAAGATAACATTATTACACAAGACCAAAAGGAAGTCTTATATTCAGATTTCATTGACAAAGACCTCATCCACTTCTCGAATTATGATAATAAACGGTCAATCCCGAGTATATGTGATGGTCTCAAACCATCCCAACGTAAAGTATTGTTTAGTGCGTTCAAGCGGAAGTTGAAGAAGGGTATTAAGGTTGCTCAACTGACAGGATATGTTAGTGAACACGCGTGTTATCATCACGGTGAAATGAGTCTGAATGAAACGATTATTGGAATGGCACAGGATTATATGGGTGCTAATAATATTAATCTACTATTCCCCGATGGACAGTTTGGAACACGTCTTCAGGGTGGTAAAGATGCCGGTGCACCGCGTTATATCTGGACTTATATGTCGATGATTACTGGAGCATTGTTTAATACCGATGATAATGCCGTATTGACCTATAATGAAGAAGAAGGTGTTGGTATTGAACCGGAATGGTACATGCCTATTATCCCACTTGCGGTGATTAATGGAGGAGAAGGCATTGGAACAGGGTTTAGTAGTAAAGTCCCGTCTCATAACCCACTTGATGTTATTGCGAATATCCGGTTACTTATGAGTGATAAAGAACAGGTTTCTATGAAACCATGGTTTCGTGGATTTACAGGAGACGTTATTGATGTTGGAGAAGACGGGGTTAAATATTCGAGTCAGGGTTGTTATAAACGTGAAGATGATAAGACGATTGTTATTACAGAACTACCAATTGGTATTTGGACTGATAGTTATAAAGAAACCATTGAAGACATGATATTTGATAAAACCGCCGATGAGAAAAAGAAGAAGAAACAATGTATTCAGTCCTACTCAAATGAATGTTCTGAGTCCAAGATTAAATTGACAATTAAATTCACGAAGGCGGATTTGGATAAACTAATCGCGGATGGAACGCTCGAGAGTGTTCTTAAATTGAGTGAAACGCGGAATTGTTCTTATTCGAATATGCACTTGTATGGTGCTGATGGACGGATTAAGAAATATGATAGTGTAAATCAAATCATTGGGGAATTCTATATTGTTAGACTGGCGTATTATTTGAAACGCAAGGAATATATGTTGGCGAAATACAGACGCGAACTTGATGTATATGAGGCAAAGATTAGATTCATTGCCGAGTTTATTACCGGGACGATTAAACTGATTAATGAAGAGGATGATGTTATTGAAGCGGATTTGATTGCGAAGAAATACCCCAAGTTTAATATTGGTGATAGTGAAGAGGTGGTTACTGTATCATATGATTATCTTATTAATATGCAAATCAGGAGTTTGACAAAGAAGAAGATTGAAGAACTTAAGAAACTACACGAAGCAAAACAGGGTGTATATGATGAACTACATAATAAAACGGAAAAGGATTTGTGGAACGAAGACCTAAATCAGTTTGAAAAAGTTTATAAAGAGGAAATGAAGGATTATGAAAAGAGGTATAAGTAAGGGGTGTTTTTAGTTTTAGTTTATTTTTAGTTTTTATTTTTAGTTTTAGTTATTATAAATTGTATTAATTACAATGCTTAAACAGCACCATTCTTCAATAGAATATCAACGACTGAATCGAGTCCTCTTACTGACGCAATATTAAGGGGTGTCTCCATATTTTTATTTGTCGCATTAACATCAGCACCATTCTTCAATAGCATATCGACAACTGAATCGTGTCTATTCGATGAAGTATAATGAAGGGGTGTATCCATATATATATTTGTCGCATTAACATTAGCGCCATTCTTCAATAGTATTTTGACAACTGAAGCGTGTCCGTTTAATGACGCAATATGAAGGGGTGTGTTTCTATTTTTATCTGTCGCATTAACATCGGCGCATCTAGATATCAAGTCCTCTACTTCTTCGACATTGCCATATATACACACTTCGATAATATCAGTATCTAGACTATCATCTGGTGTGTAACTGGCGATACTCATAGTCAAAGTTTAATAGTTTAAAATATAAAATAAATCATTTTTATTTCATATGAGTTTGACGTCGATGGGTTATTATAAATTGTATCTAGATGATTCTATTGAACGCATTTGATTTCAATATCACGAAAGTGTTCAGCCCACATTCGATTATTATCCGAATCACCCGTCTCGTCGAATAGTTCAAGTGTTGTTTTAATTGCCCTATGTAATTCTTCAATAAATTTTCTATCAGGATCATCCTCTTTATCAAATTTGCGTTTAATATGGACATCGAGAAGACGCGTTTTCATATTATGACAATTGCCACATAGAGTGCACAAATTATCATCTTCATGGACATTGTAATTTATTTTTCCATTTAGACACTGGGGGATCATATGATCTAATTCAGATACTTCTGACGTCACACCCTTTTTACATATCTCGCAATATTTTTTTTTGGATTCATTCGGCTTGTATTTCTTTGGGTAGTAGGGGTATTTCTTTACAGGGGACTTTTTACAAGACCGGTTACTATTTTTACGTGCATGCATTTATGTATTTAATAATTAATAGATTAATATTTCAATTTTATTATAAATTCGTTAAGTTACAACGAGTGACTATGATGGGAGGTTATCTTGCAACCGTGTAAGATCTATTATTAACGACTCATATCTCTTATATCTATCGTTACTGCAACATTTGTTTAAAACGTTGCCTATTTCAGACGTGTTTAAGTTAGATTGTATATCATCTAAATTTAGTTTTAGTAAATTAGTTAACCATTTCGCTCTGTTCTCTCTGGTAAAGAAACCAGGACCACGATGCTCATTTAAAGCCTTATGCTCCAATTTATTGAATAATACTTGATACATAATTATTCCAAAAGCATATAGATCCACTTCCCAGTTACATTTTTCAGGGTTATCACTTTGACCATGCAACATAGTGTCGTCACATGCTTTATTTATGTAATATAAAGTACCGGCATAAGTCTTATTGTTATTAGTACGTATAATTGTTCCGAAATCAATAATTTTAGCTATATATAATCCGCTAGACTGCTTAACTAATATAATATTATCTGGTTTAATATCTCTGTGTATTATACCAATAGATTTTAAATATTGAAGACCCAATGCAATATCTATAAGATATTTATATTTTAGGTGAGTTGTACATACTCCATTCAGTTTAAATAAGTCTCTTAGAGACTTATCACCTCTTTCTAATATAAAATTATAACTGTTATTTTTTATATAATAATGAGATACATTAATTATATTAGGGTGTTTAAATAGAAGTGACATCATTTCACGTTCAATATCTTGATTCTCATGTTCACTATCATTTTTATGCTGTGTAATAGATTTAACTAATATTAATGGCTTTTCGGCGACGGAATATATAGTTCCTTGAGCACCGTTACCCAATTTAGTAGTAGTACCTATTTTTGATGATGTCAACATATAATTTATAGCATTCATTGCTTTAAATATATCACTTATACTATATGAATTAAATAGGGCTTTTAATAATTCGACATTGGATTTATTGGATTTATTGGATTTATTTATATGAAAATTCTTAAGTTCTTCCAATGACGAAACTGCATTAAGAAATTTAGATTTATCTTCTGCTTTACTAAGTGCATTAAGAAATTTAGATTTATCGTCTGTTTCGTTAAATTCTTCAATAAATTTTAATTTATCGTCTTCTTTTTCAAATGCCAGTTTATAGTCACCTACTTGAACTTGGTATTTCTTTTTAAACATTGAATTAGCAACACTCGTCGCCTTTGTGTGTATTTCGCCCAATTGCAGGTTCTTAAAATGGTTCCACTCAGATCCAAATTTTCCTATAACGTTTTTCAGTTTTATTTTCACATCCCCCAGCCCCCCCTTCATTACAGTCCCAAACTCCCCCTTCTTAGTAACAAACCCCGCATTGACTAATCTATTATTCTTTTTCGCAAGTGCTGATGCTTTCTTGCTAACAATCTTTCCTCGTTTGTTGTATTTAAGCTGTGATTTGGTTAAGCCACCGCTAGTTTTTTTGGCAGTTCCATGCATCACCATTGCTCTTGATCCAGTTGTTTGTTTTTGAGACATTATAATATATATATATATATATTATAAATTGTCTAACATATCAATCGCCACTTGATGGTGTGGTATCATATATTCAATATATTGAATATCAGTTAAAAGAATCGGTACATGGATTTGTAGTTGTCATCTTTATTATATTAATCATATATATAAAGACAAATCAATAATATTTATTGTAGTAAAATGACCACACCAGATATAAAATATAGAGCCGCAGAGGCAATTCATGAATTTAATCGTTATTTGAGTTACGGGAATAGAGTCCGTGATATTCACGAATTAAAAATTAATCTGTTGGGATATAAAAGAATTAATAGTCGTTGGTGTGATCCACCAGATGACGAAGATAGATTAATTAAAAGTACTGAAAGATTAAAAGATGAAAATAGCTTCTTATATGCTGTTATGAATAATAGAGTAGAGTATTTAGAAGAATTATATAAAAAGGGATACGCACCTAGTGGTTATAAAGACGTATCATATAGAGTAGCAGTTCATTTCGAGAGTGCGGATTGTTTATTCTTTTTATACTCAATCCAATGTTATAATATTAATACAGCAGGACTTACGGGAATAATGGATATTATTGCAGAAATGGGAACCCCTTCATTATTTGATAAAGTAATTGAAAAATATTATAATTATATAGTAGATAATAGAAGTATAACAACCGAAGAATCCAACAAACCTTATACTATTGCTGATTTTTATAAAGACCAGCATTATATTAATTTAACAGAAGTAATGTTACTTTCTCTAAAAAATATGAATATTCAAATGATACTACATCTATTAGATACTGATAAATATAAAGAACAAATTGATTTTGATATATTATACACTCGACACGATAAGTTATACTTTCCGAATGATAATAATAATTATACAACTAGTTCATTATTGACTAGACTATATAAGAACACATCTAATGTATAGGGTGGTCTCTTATAAAACCATTATTTTATACCCCCGCGTCATAAAGTAGATTAACAGATATAGGGTATTTTTTATTATTTATAAATTTCACGTCCATTTTCCGTTTAGAACCAGTTAAGTTTATAGTTTTTTGACACTCGATATTTTCATTTATATATTGGTTTGATATGATATCAAGTTCCTTCATTTCATTTTCATATACCCCAAGTCCTAATATATTAAGTTTTGTAACTAATCTAGCTATTTCATCATATTTATCCTTCTTTGTATAGTATTCTATTGGTTTATCTTTTTTTTCCTTTCTTGATTTCTTACCCATATACATTGTATCAATATAAAATTTATATTTTGTTTACTTGATATTTATTTATATATATATTATATAATGCCTCTAACACCAGCTAGTAAAAGTAAAAAATCACCGACTAAGACAAAATCACCGACTAAGACAAATTACCTCACTGATTATAAAGTGGTCGCTCTCACGGTCCCCTTCTATAAACAGACTAAATCAGGACGCTTTACATTGGCTACTGCATTGAATAGGCGTGAAGGTGACACAGACATGGCACGTAGAGGCGATGTATTCACGGGTTCATTAAAATTTACATGTAGTCAAGTGTACGTTAATTTGGGATTTAACGCCTTTCTACCGCTTACCAACACTGACACAGGCGAAATTATGTTGCAAACAAAAAAGAAGTTACCTAAATTATATAAAACAAATAATCAAAAAATTAATAAACAATACTAACTATATCTCTTATACTCTTTGTAACCCTTTTCAAATTGTTTTTGATATATATTGTCTTTCATCTTATATTGATTCATTATTTGAACTTTACACGCAAATGTTTTTTTATTTTTTTTAACTAATATATACGATGTTTGTAATATACAACGTAATCTTAATTAATTTTATTTAATTTTTGGAAGTGTTTTTATAATATAACGTGCTCGATTTGTTCCTATATTAGTAATCTCGTCTGATATTTTTTTTGATATTTTCTTTTTATGAAATGGTATAATTGGGTCTAATGAATTATATTTAGATTGCATTAAAAATCCAATCATTATTCCACGATGTATTGGGTTAGTTAAATCTAATTTCTTATCTAATAATGTGAAAAACATTAAATCACTCATTTTAGGTCCTTCTCCAAATCCTAAATTCCAAAGTATATTTTTTAATTTATCATATTCATTCTCTTTTAATTTATATTTCTTATCTGAAAGTTTTTTTATCAAGTAATCTTCTGTTATTTTATTATTAGATAATGTCATTATATATTATATATAATATATTATTGTATTTAACTAAAATAAATATGTTATTTACTTTAACAACGAAATCCTTAAGAATGGTTTGATATGATATCAAGTTCCTTCATTTCATTTTCATATACCCCAAGTCCTAATATATTAAGTTTTGTAACTAATCTAGATATTTCATCATATTTCTCCGTTGTTGTATAGTATTCTATTTGTTTATCTTTTTTTTCCTTTATTGATTTCTTACCCATATATTTTGTATCAATATAAAATCGAATTTAAAATCGAATTTAATTATTAATAATATAATATAACAATGACTACAAAATGCGATAAATGTCATGTTGACAATCATAAATCGTCTGAAACATTTTATAAGGACGAGATTGATGCAATAAATACAATATTACATCATAGGGAAATATATATAAACAACATTACATTGAATATATTAGGATACATATATAATACATGGGGTCACACTATTACTTATTCCGTTAAACAAAAAGGAGGCGAGTGTTGGTACCCATCGAATATTTGTACTAAATGTTTTCAATATGGTATATATACATCATTACAAACCCAAAATAGATTACCTTTCTTAAGAAATGATATTTATTATTTTCTTAAATCGTGTCAAACATGTAATGATATTAAAGAGAAATTCAAAAAGTATATATTACCAAATTCATATATGTGTTCCTATTACCGACAATCAACTCATGATGTTATTGATGGGTGGAATATTATAAAATATTTTAATTAAATTATATCCAAATCTTTTATTTAAGCATTGATTACTATTATACATATAATATGGAAGTAACAAAGTGTATAGTGTATTCAATGGATGGTTCTAAAAACGAGATTGATGTAAACGACTCACATACCATTCATTCACTTATATACTTATTATACAAATTAGATGATGAGCATATATATACTATATATAAAGCGGGTAATGAACATCCTGTATTTACAAACACAAAATTAAATACATTTGAAGTAGATTCCGAAACGAATAGTTTTTCACTATTTGCATTAAAAAAGGAAATAACAGAGGACATTGTTAATAACTTTAATACTATTACATGGAATCAAATTATTGAACAAAACAATGTTCAATCTATAAAACATATATTTCCATTAGAAACATTTGTAATACAAGTCAATCAATGTTATTTAGCAAGTCTATCTCCAATACGTTATATGACTAATCTACAATATTTATCTCTTATAAACTGTAATGAACTATTTGATTTAACACCACTAGAAACATTATATAATTTACATAGAATGACAATTAATAACTGCCCTAAACTAATTGACATTCGACCGATTAGTAGGTTGCCAAATTTAAGACGATTGGATATAATATACTGCGACCAAATTGTTGATAATAATTGTCGGATGGAGTTTTTCAAACAAGATGCGTCTGTTCATATTAATCGTCAGTGTCAGACTAGACTTCGTTTTGTTAGACTTCGTCTTGAGAAACAAAATACTTATAGTCGTTTAATGAATGACATTGGACTATCATTAAGTCATATGACAAACTTGACTGAATTATATATAAGCGATTGTTACCGCCTTACTGATTTGTCACAATTCACCGCGTTAACTAATCTAAATTCATTACATATTACAAATTGTGTGAATATAGAAAATACTGACATATTGCGAATAATAACAACATTAACGGACTTACAAATTATAGATTGTGTAAATCCTATGACCAACAATTAAGATGATATAATACATAAACAATAATACATATATTTATATGTATTATAAATAATATAATGACGACTTTACCATATATAGTAGGTGGTCCTGATAATATAAAATTATTACAACATTATAAATCAGTTGTAAAACAAGATATAAAGATAGAAAATAATAAATAAAAAGTAATGAGTAAACGTATAAATGAATTGAAGATACACATAGATATATTAGATAAACAAATCGATAAAATTGTTAAGCGAAATAAAAAACGTAATAAATATTTTTGTAATAAATGTGCTACTATATATACTACACCCGAATACCTAAATGATCACGAATGTCGGTATATATGGAATATTAACCGAGATAATTTAAGTGCTTATGTATGGCAAATACCAGTTGCCGAGAGGAACAACTATAATAAGGAATTAGATAAAATAGAGGTGGATTATAGGGAAACTATATATATAAAAAAAGAGTTGAATATAAGACTAGTAGAACTTATAGAGAATATACAAGTCTTATCAAATAGATGTCATAAATGTAAGGAATCGAGTAAAAGTATTCAAAATTGTGGATGTGATATGAAACACTTACTATGTGAATCGTGTTGTGAAGAGTTAGATGGTAAATGTCCAATTTGTTCTCAGGATATTGATTTACAAATGTGTCAAATCTGTATGAATATTGGGCATTCTCATATTGAAGTTAATTGTGGTAATAATCATAAGATATGTAGTGAATGTTTTCAACGCATAATAACTTCTTCGTCTAATCCATTATGTCCGTTCTGTCGAAATGAGATATGATTCATAAACAATGTGTACATGTTTTAGAACAATCGACACTACATTTCATCTTGTGAGAACTGCCTTATTACAATTCAATTAAAAACAATAACCTGTTTACAATATTTATACGCGATTGATAAAAGAAGTTCTGTTAATGTAGTTGGAACATTATAACGAATATCTACTATAACACGGGTTTCTGGATCTACATAAAAATCATTCATAGAATAGTGATTACATACACTCATTTTGAGCGGTTCTCTGTCTATGTCGATATTGTTTATATCGACACCTTTGTGTTGTCCTTCATAATATATGAATATCTTTGTATCATTCGATAGTTTAATATCAATATAACCTTGTTTATTACATATATAGTCGATATATTGATTGCGTTTATAGTCTGATTTTGGTGGTATGTTAAATGTTATTTTCTTTTTATTACGACCCAGTAATAACTCATTATTTATAATTCTATACCACGGCATTTTATTAATGTCGTGATATTCAGTTCTATATAAGTCAGTCTCTAGTTCCTTTGTCTCATATTCTGGTTCTACCATTTACATATATAATGCCGACGTGTCTTTATATAATGCCGACGTGTCTTTATATAATGCGAATGTTTATAAAATTGAAATAATATATTAGAAGAATTAACAAAAGACTACCGCAATAGTATGATATACACATTAGAAGGTGGTTTTGAGCAAACGTGTGATACTGATTCGTTCACTAAAATGACAACCAGAACCGAACTTGATATTTACGGAATATTGGACGTATCTACTTCTAAATCGCGTGGGGTAGTCGATGTTATTCATATCAACGAAGACTCTGTTGTTATGGAGCACCTAGACATTGATTTGTGTTATTACACTCCGACCGACATTAAACACCAAATGCGTTTTGTGAAAGACTATCTCCAAAGCATTGGAATTATGTATATTGACTGGAAACCCGATAATATCGGAATAAGTCGAAAAGATGGAATGTTGAAATTGTTTGATTTTGACGCATCTGGTGTTATCGATTTACAATCAAACACTTGGACCATTCGCCCCATTGATTGGTATTCGTATAAAAACGCGATTGATGCGGGTATGAGAACACCAAAAGAAATTGATGACTATGTGTTTGATAATGCATTTTAAAAAATGAAATAATTATAATATTCGATATATTTAATGGATGTACATAATCTTAAAAAAGGAAAGATACTAGGTAAGGGTGTGTACGGAACAGTATATTTAACTGAATATAACAAAACGAAATATGCGTTAAAAACACAGCATATATTACCATCAGATCGTCATAAAAGTTATAAAAGTGAATTATGGCGGGAACTTGATTTTTACGATTTTATAAGTAAAATGAAACCTGATGATAAGAAATTCTTTACACAATTACATTCATACAAGATATATGATAAATGTAAACATATACAAACACGGGAAGTTATAGAAAATAAGATTTTTCAAAAACAACTCACCGCATTAAATAAATCAAAATGGTGCGTTGATATGGTGTTAGATTATCAAGGAGATATGACATTTGGTGATTATATGTCGACTCATACTATATCCGCGAAACAAACATATTCCTTTATACTCCAAATTATAAATATATGTATGATTTTATTAAAAGGTGGATATCGTCACACTGACTTACATATCTATAATTTAATGATAAAACGAACTGCGGATAAATATTTTATGTTTAATCGTAAAAAAATACCATATTATAATTATCAATTAGTATCAATTGATTATGGTCGAGTATCACATAGTAAATATTTAACGGGTAAAGTTGCTAAAACCCAGTTTAATAAAGAACAAGATGCTTATATATATAATTATATAACACAGACGTTATTTACTATAATATATAATGAATCTAAATATACATATCAATGCAAAATTCAAAAGAAGAAACAACCAGAATTACGACGTAATTTCAAATCATTTGATAATTTAATATATAATATTATAATTCATCATCCGAAATTCTGGAATTCATTTGTTAACAACTATAAGAAGTCACATAAAGATATATATGAATTACTATTAGATATTGAATCTCATAAAAATAAAAGAGTTGATATTGTAAATAACGATAAATATAGTAATGCGATGTTCGACGTAGAATATGTATTAATCGACAATTTCAAGGTAATGTTTAACCGGCAATTTATGAAATATCAGGGGTGGTGTTCATATCACAACCCTACATTATCTCGCGTGAATATATTAAATATAAATAAGTGTAATAATATGAAACAATTATTAAAATTTTTATATACTAAAATATAAACTTATACGAAGTGAAATTTTATAATTTGAGTATAATCAGTATCATTTACAACCATTCTCAACAGCCCAATTTAACAATGAAATGTTGTTTAGTTTTGTGATAGCATTCATTGAATATTTATTCCATATACAACCATTCTCAACAGCCCATTTTAACAATGAAATATTATTTAGTTTAATAATTAAATTCATTGATGAATCGTTCCAATCTAAAGATTTCTTATCGATATTATATTGTGTGAAATTCGCCCATTCACATCCAGTTTCAATTGCCCATCGTAATAATTCATAATCATCTAGTTTAATTACTTTCATTATAGATAAATCATTCCACGGACATCCATGTTCGACTGACCATTTTATCAATTCAATATTATTTGTTTCAATTATATTATCACATAAATAAATATAATTTGACGTTGATGTTGACGTTGAATTTGACTTTGACTTCTTCGAATTATTTTCATATTTAGTCCAAGGACACCCGTTTTCAATTAACCATTTAAATATTTTAACACAAATATCGTATTTATGATGATTTATATTTATATCTTTTAATATATATATTGCTGAATCTATATTAATTTTATAACCGTGGTCTTTCGCAAATTGGAGTAATTCTAAATTTCTGAGTTCAGCAATACTTCTAATAAAATCAGGTTTATATTTATAACCATTCGATATTAACCATTTTATAATTTTTGAATCATCGGAGTATAATGCTACATTACAAATAATATTATTGAATTTATAACCATACTCTATTAATCGCATAATTGTAGTTAATCCGTAATTTTTAGTTATATTGTGATAATTATTACTAATCGTATAATAACTATCATCTTTAGTAGTTTGGGTTATATCTGTATTAAATTCATTACACTTCAACCACTCATATAATGTGATGTCATTTTTTAATATTGCCTTATAACAATATTTATTATTTGTCTTATCAATATTAATTTTTGTTAGACAATATTCGGCAAATTCAAAATCGCCTATAGCAATAGCACAATCTAAAGTTACATCATTTACATTTTCCTTATTCTGTTCCTTATAAAACAAAACTTCAATACCATTACTAATAGTAATTGAATATAGTTTATCAAGTTTTGCTATTTTATTCATTATATATATATAAGCATGATGGTTAATGTTTTTATTAAAATTAAAATATATATTAAAATCCACATTCATATTAGCAAATATAACAAATAGAATATTAATATCATATATATATAGTTTATCATCCTTCAATTCAAAATAATCTGTTATTCTAAAATGTTTTTTACAATGTGTCACATGAACTGGGGGGATATGTACGAGGGTATGTGTTTTATAGACTGATTCACATTTTGGAATATATATATGAAAATCTGTTTCATTGGTTACTGAATTGTAGGAATCAATAAAGTCATCGTATAATGATTTATAATAATTTGGATCAAGTGGTATTTTAATACATCCATATTTATATTTGCCTCTTTTATCGTCTAATGTCGCGAGACTCATGTCCAACGCTTTATTATATAATAACGCATTCTCATTATAAGTGAATGAATAATCTAATACTTCAGGAAATATGAATTCATCTTTTCTTCGATTCAATTCTGCTATATATTGAGGGGACTTTTTCTGCCTCTTTGTTAAATTTGATATGTCAAAAAAACTGCATTGAATAATTCGATTGATATATTCTATTTCATAATACATATCAATACATTTATATAGATGTTTACTAAGGGATGGCATTGAGGATGTCATCGGAGTTGTATATGATTTATATCTATATATCTATATATCTTTATATTATATATTGATTAATGTAATTCACTCTCTTTACATATTGTTTATTGTTTATAATATATAGATTCCAAAAAAACACTCACGCTAGTTGCTTTGATCGTTGTCTATGATACAAAATATAAAGAATAACTATATAAATTTATTTTAATAAATTACAATATCCCTAGATGAATTATCCAATGTGTAACCTCCGCCCTGTCAATGCACCCCCTGTAAAACAAATTGACTCAGATTACGTCAATATGATTGTCGGGACAACGCTCATGTTGGGGTGTATTATTCTCTTATTGATTAAAACATTTTTGTTATCTTTTCAAAATAATTAGTTAATATTTCATACGGAATAAAGTTTTTAACTATTATGCTTCTATCAGATGGAATTAAGTTATAATACCATTGGGTTGACTAATCTTTAATAATCTGCTAGTTCGTCAAAATAATTACGAGTTTGTATATCATTCGTTGTTGATTTTTTTTTATTATATTTATTCGGATAATCTCGTTCAAATTGAACACGATATGCTTCGTTTATAAATGAATACATATTATAAAATGCTCTTTTATCTAATAGTTTATAATTTATATCATATGTATTAAGATCAATTGTAACAGATTTTAACTTACTTAATGTTTGAAATATTGCAGAGTGTGTTATTTTAGAACCACTTAGATTTAATTTTGTTAAATTTGTCAAATATTTAATCGGGGTTGCGTGACTAATAGAAGAATCTGTTATACGTAAATTTGTTAATTGGGTATGACATTGTATATGTGATATATCTATCAAATTTTCACATGATATTAGTTCCAATTTTGTTAATTTTGTTAAATTTGTCATATGTGATAAATCAACCATATTATAATTACTAAGTTTGATCACTAGTGTTTCTAATTTAGTCATATATTTTAATGGTTTAATATCTTTTATTTTATCACAATTGTGTAATTCTAATTTTTTTAAGTTCATCAAATGATGGAAACCTGTAATATCATTACAACAACCACGAATATCCAATATTTCTAAATTACTATACTCTTTCATACAAGATATATTTTTAATGTTACAATTATAAATTGACAGTTTTTTTAAGTTAGGTACGTGTTCTAATCCTGAAATATCTGTTAACTTTTTATTTACAAAAATATCTAATTCTATTAGATTTGTTAAGTCTTTTGTAAATGATATATTCTCTACATTTGTATTGTGTATATGTAATTCTTCTAACTGTGTCATCATATCTATTGAATTTGATATATTCATAAACTGTTCTATCCATATTTTTTTTAGATTTGTTATACTATCAAAGCACGTTATACACGATAAATCCGATTGACACCCGTCTATATATAATGTTTGTAAATTTGTAAAATATTGTAATAATTGCAAACATTCGTTGTCCAATACTATATCATATTCGTATTCCATTAATGTAGAGTCATTACCGATAACACCAATATTTAATCTATCTATATACAATAATTCAGTAAATGTTGTTATATTACCTTCCATCATAAAATCATTCAATAATTTATCATAATTACTGATAATATATGGTGGCACATCTTCTTTTAGAATAAATAAAATATTACACCCAGATTCAATTACACTAACAAGAGGTGTTTTTAGTTGTAATCGGTCTTCTATATCTTGTTTAAACGCGGAATATATATATTTTCCAATATAAACGTTACCTATTGCTTCGTGGTGTATACCGATATCCTTTTTATCAATATACTTAAATAATGTTAGAATTGTTTCTTTTTTATTTTTAATATTATATTCCATAGACACCCCATCCATAAATTTTAAAATTAATTTGTTTTCCATTGTAACTTTTATATTATAATAGTTTTATATTATAATCACGCGATTTATGCTCTAATCAGCATAATTTTTACACGATGGTTCAAACAATCGCTCCCACTCGCCAATTTTATCGTTTAATAATTTCACTTTTATGCGTTTATTTCTAATTACTTCTTTTCGATATATAATATCGGTTCTTAGGATATATTTCACACCTTTTGTCGGTGGCAATCCTTCATGTAATATATTTTGGTCTTGGATTACACACATTCCTGTATATGGTGTTATAGTAATATTATGTTCTTTTTTTGATGATTTATGGTCACTTGACAAATCTGTCCAATACCCTGTTTTACCGCCTTCAAAATCGTCATTTAGATATATAAGTAATGTTAAAAATGATTGTTCCACATATTCTTTATTATCTTTAACAATAGTTCTTTTCATTTTGTAATCAATGTGTTCGGGAAACACATCACCTACATTATATTTATATATTCGGAATTTATCATATATAAATGCGGGGTTCCATTCTGTGCCTTTTGTAATACTATTAAAATATACATTATCACCTAAAAAGGCGAGATCGTGTGATAAAAAATTGTTAATTTTGTTCCATAACTGCGATGCTAAGTTACTATTATATAAAACACAAAATTTATTTGTTCTCGGTAATTCATTTCCGGTTCGACCATGTCCTCCCCCGATGGCGATGATTCATTCCATCCTTTATAATTTGCGGTATCTATTAAGTTTATAGATTCATAGGGGGATAATATATCATGTAATGTAAAAAGTCGGTCCTTATAATAATTTGTATAAGTGTATAAAAGTGTATTTTTTTCTGTTTCCATATAGAATGTTAATACTTAATTGTATTTATATATGTTTTAATGCGAATATAATATATAATATAATATATTATATATTATAATGAATCATCAAAACTTTGATAAAGATGAGGCAATGAACAAAGATGAAAAGATGATTAATAATGATGATGACATCGATGCTGACGCCGATGATATGGAAGTAAAAGAAATAAATAGAAATATATATTCAACAAAATCAAAAAAATATAAGAAGGGAACTAGAGGGTATTCTCCGATGTGGTTTTTATATGGAAAAATACAACGAAGAAGACAAAGAAAATATGCATATAAATATAATGAGTATCCGATTGATTGTGGATTCAGAATAAAAGTACGGAATATATAATCTATCTCTTCAAATATCTAATCGTTCTTCAATTAATCATCGTGCTTTTATTTGTGTGGTCATTTTACAACCTTGAAATCAATAATTTTTTCATTCTTCATTGCTGTTATACAAGTTAACAAAATAATATTGTCTTTATCTAAATATTGTTCTAATTTATTATACAACTCTGAATCAATTTTCAAATCCTCTCGAGTATTTCCGTCATCATCCATCATAGTCACATATCTGTCATTATTGATGGTATCATTATTGATGGTGTCATTAATGATATCAACCAATGTATATGTTGTTTTTGTTACAATTGGAACTCGTAATGTTTGCGATGTTGGCACGACCGTTTCATGAACGGAATCATTAAATATATCCTTCCCTACAATTCTTACTTTAGTTGGCATATTATAATATAATTCATATATTATTCTTTATATAGTATCTAATCTTTATTTGAGTAAGTTTATGTATTTATTCATATATAACACATTCACACATATAACATATATATGATCACAATTCAAAATAAAAAGAAAAAGAAATATAATTATTTGGAACCAATCCATTTGGATTATATTGAAGATAAATTATTACTATATAGTAATAATGTATTTAATGATGATGAATGCAATCATTTAATAGAAGTAGGTGAAAAGAATAAGTATGAATTGGCAAGTTTGTATATTGATAAGAAAAATAAGACACGTTATGCTACTGATATAAGAAATAGTTTTAGATGTCTTATAGACGACAATAATTTTGCCAATGTTCTCGAACAACGAATAAAACATCTTATACCAGAAACATACAATGGACTTACGTTTGATTCGATAAATCCACGATTTCGATTTCTTAAATATGAAAAGTCCGGTCATTTTATACGCCATACAGATGAACATTTTGTATTAGATAAAACGAAATCTCTTATAACAATTTTGATATATTTGAATAATGAGTATGAAGGAGGATATACTCGTTTTTTTTCAAACAAAGATGATAAAACTGGTTACACAATGATACCACAACCAGGTATGGTATGTGTTATGGACCAAACAATTGAACATGATGTTCCACAGATAACAAGTGGAACAAAATATGCGATTCGGTCGGAACTGATGTATATGTAATCAAACTGATCAAACTTACATTAATATTTAGAACTATTGGATTTAACTCGTCTTATATGTTCCGAAATATTATGTTTATTCTTGCCATTCTTGTCATTCTTGTCATTCTTGCTATTCTTGTCATTCTTGTCATTCTTGTCATTCTTGCTATTCTTGTCATTCTTGTCATTCTTGTCATCTGGTGTTATATTAAGACTTCGTCCTATATGTAATAATGAAATGTGACGCGACTTAACAAGTCGTGGTATATTGTTTATATTGGTATTATTTATAATACGTTTTAATATTTCTTGTATTAATCTTTTGTTATATGGGGTACATCCCTCTAGTAGTAGATGTGTATGTGCTATTTGAGACCCTAATTCGCTAACCGGATCTATTCAGTGTGTTGTCATATCAAACCCCATTAGAAGTTCTTTATCGGACCCTATAAATTGTATATTACATTTATTACAAACCCATATAAACATATATACATTCACAACAACCCACAGCACAATACATATAATTCCAACTAATTGTATTGTTATATATGAGTTACGCGGTGATAAAATCGTATTATCTCTTTCTTTTAATAAAAATGGAATACAACAACTAATCAAACTTAATATAGAAGGTAATCCATTACAATTCATTTTTCTTGTAAAACATCTTATACAATATGGATTTTTAATAACTATAAAATCAACATCTGTATCTACTACGGTAAGTGTATATGGTTTTGATATTTCCATGTTTGTAGTTATATGTATTATGTTAGTTATATGTATTATGTTAGTTATATGTATTATGTTAGTTATATATAATTTGATAATATAAATATATATATATATATTATATGCATGGTTCAAGAGTTTTACATAATTTAATAGTTGGTATTTTGATATGTTTAATAATGGTATTTACAATATTACGTATTTCTTCATTATCTAGAGCGAATAAAAATAGACGATCATCTTACATAGTATCTATTATTGGAAGTTCAATGTTTATTATAGCTGGTATTGTTGGACTTATAATATGGAATATAAATTATTAATTAGTTAAGTTACAACACGTGATACTATAAACATACTAAGCATAATAAAATAACATAAAAGATATAATTATATTATATGTAATGTATATATGTGAGGTTTGTAACATACAACGTAATCTGGATTATACTAAATTTTATTTATCAAAAGATACTTCTATCGTAACAGATGCATTTAATCTAACAAATGAAACAAAAGAAAAATTCGAAGGTCTTTCCAAAATATCAACTGCTATAATTACAAGACAAGCACAGGGATGTAATTATATAAGATTAATCAACTTTGATATAAACACTGATACTATAAATTTCTCTCGGAATTATATAAAAATAATTGATACTTATAAACTTCCAACATACACAATTAGTCTTAATCTAGGTCATAATATTATACGTGCTATAACATATATACCACCTAACATAGAGCATCTTAATATAAGTCATAACCCGATATATGAATTACCTATATTACCAGAAAGACTTAAACGCTTAAAAGTGAATGATTGTCGGTTAACAGAAATATCCTCGTTCCCAGATACATTATCATACATTAATGTTGATAATAATAATTTATATTTATTACCAGATAACTTGTTACAATGTATCAATTTAGTAGATTTAACATATGAAAATAATCCAAATTTAGTAGTTACACCTGAGCAATTAGACTTTATAGAACAACAATTTGAAGATATTAGAATACAAGAGGTACAGCAACAAGAAACACGACAAATAAGAACCAACATACTAGAAACAAATACCCCGACTATATATAACTATGGACAAAATGTTCATAATTCTAAAATAAACGGGGATTTACAAAAATCAATCACTAATTTATACAATAAATTAAAAAATAAAAAAGCAATTAAAATGGTAAACAATGCACAAATGAATAAACAAATCACGAATATAAAAGATAAATTAACATCTTATGATATTGACGCCGAACATAAACATCTCAATAAATATAATAGGTATGCCGGAATAACGAATCCCGGAAAAAGAAACATAATAGATACATTAATAGATTATAGTAAAGTTCATAATAAAAAACATGCTGAATTAGATTTAACGTTATATGAAATAATTATGTTATGGTGGTATTCAATCAAGGACTTGGATAAATCCGTTATAAAAGAGATAGTTAATATAGTTAAATCGGATGTCTCGGATATGAATCAAATATGTTATACAGGAAAAATCGGTAGATTGATAAATAGTTTATCTGGATTTGTAGACGATGTAAATATAGGTATAACTATAAATCAACAATTAGAAGCAAGATATGATATATATAAAACAGAGGTTTCGAATGCTAAAATATTGGACGACAATGAAAAATTATTTTTTGTTCTATATAAAATATATGATACATATGATATAGACTGTATTACAACAGAAGTTAGTAACTATAATAACAGAGATACGACAATAATAAGAGAATGGTTAAAGGCAATGTATGATTTATGCGACATAGATAAAGATGTTTGCTTTTCTAAAATAACAAAATGCTGTAAAACAATGAATATAAAATTAAATATATCATTGGATGATTTTTATAATAACGTATTGTTATTATAATAACAATAATAACAATAATATAATGTATCGTTATTATAATAACAATAATAACAATAATATAATGTATCGTTATTATAATAACAATAGTATAACATATTAATATAGTATGAAAAGTACTATTAGATAATATAAAATATTCAATGACTAATCTATGACATAATCATAAATTACTAGCACGCGGTATATCTAAAAATATGTTCACATTAAATACCGCCAAATAATACAGCATTTTTTATTGTATAGTTAATTTGGATAAGTTTTTAGATATAATATATATATATATTATATATATATTATATAATGCCACTCAAACAAACAACTGGTTCAAGATGTCAAGTTATGCATGGGACTGCTAAGAAAACCACCGGTGGTTTAACTAAATCACAACTCAAATACAACAAACAAGGGAAGATTGTAAGTAAGAAAGCATCAGCACTTGCTAAAAAGAATAATAGATTAGTTAAGGCAGGGACTGTTCCTACACCAGAAGAAAAAATCAAGTCATTCATTTTAGCCCATTATATAACTCCACGTCTTAGATCGACATATTTAAATGGAAAATATAATACCATAAATAATCAAGAAATTCAATCCTGGTCAAGTGATAAACTTATAGCAACATTTATAGGCTGGTTTACTAAAGCGTTTTTAGAGATTGAAGACTATAAGTACATTGTACCCCGTGATATTTCGAATATAAGTAACAGCGATCGTATTAAATATATTAAACATATTATTAGGGATATTATAATGCCAACTACGTACTATCAAATAAAATAATATAAAACAGATTATATTTACATATATATGGCAGATAAAATCAACGATATTCTAAATGATTTAGAGAAAGAACACTGCGTTAAAATTATTTTCTCAGTTGAAAGTGGTAGTCGTGTATGGGGGATGGAATCAAAAGATTCTGATTATGACATAAGAGGTGTATACATTGATTTGGACCCGATTAAACGCAATAAAACATTCTTATATCAAAAAACACAATGTATAGATGGATTTACAGAAGATCGTCTTTATGACTGGGTTTTTTGGGATATTAGTACATTTCTAAAATTTGTTAAAAATAATAATCCAACCGCAATTGATTGGATTATGTCAACAACATGTTATAGAGGAGAGGATGAACAAAAAAAAATTAAAAATTATTTTTTGTCTTATTGTAATCTGAATTATTACTTGTTTCATCATTATGGTCTTCTAAAATCAATGTATGAAAAGTATGTGAATCCATACAGAAAAACAAAAAAATATATTGACAAAAATGCGACGTTAAATAAAATAGACAAAATAAAACATAATTTAGATCTTATGAAAGTAAGTAATACAGAAAAAGTATCTAATATTATTACGAGGTCTATAATTGACTTATCCGAAATTAAATCTGTGATTGAAAAAGAATATTTAGAAAAAGTAGAACACACAGATACAAAAATCAAGAAGATATTATATGTATGTAGGTCGGCATTAAGCATAGAGTATATTTTACAACAAAATAAATACCCATCATTAAACATAAATAATATATTGAATGATCCAAATTTAGTATTAGATTTTGATAAAACTCTAATATCCGATATTATTGTTAAAAAATGTAATAGTAATGAATCGGACGATTGTATGTGTCCGGATTGGTTAATTACTTGGTATGAAAAACTTAATAATACAATCATGGTTAATTGTATAAAACGAGATAATAGGAAAATAAAAGTGGATGACGACATTTATATAAAATATTATATCGAATGTGTTGAGGGGATCACTCAATCAATTTCACCTACTTTTACGTGAATATTTAAACCCGGATATTTTTCGGCAGTATATGTATGTTCATTATAGGCACATCTCGCATAATTAATTGGGTCGAATATAACACATGGCATATTACAATATTTAAGAATTGTAATATCACCAACCAGTTGTTTACCACTATTGACCATATGATTAACTCCCCATTGTGCTAAATATCGCATATGGTCTGGTGTAGGTGGATATGTCATTTCATTATTACATTCATTACGAATCTTATCGTTGTTCATTATACTAATTAATATTATTTTAGTTTTATATTATTATGTTTTTATATTATTTTTAGAAAATATTTCATAGATTTACCATCCATAAAATTTAGGTTGAAAAAGGTTTGTCGAATATTCAGAATCATTGCCAATCACAGTCTACTCTACATTTGTCGGGTAAGTGTTTTATAATACTTCTGTCAATTTGAGGTGTTTGTATCATTTGAAGACGCATTAGTTTTGACGCGTGTTTAATGAATGATACATCACGTATATTTGGTACAGAATATAATTTAATACGCTGTATATTTGGAACACGGTTTATCATGTCAATTTTTTTGACATTTGTATATCCTTCCACTACTAGTTTTTCCAATTTCGGTAAATCGGTACGACTTGTTATATATTGTATATAACAACCAGCAAATATTAATGATTTGATATTAGTAAGTCCTGTAATATCCCCACAGTGTTCACATAATGCAAACTTTAATTCATGGCAATTTTTTATATACCCAATACTTCTCATATCCTCCATTTGTACATTAACAATATGTAAAATTTGAATATTATCAAAGTATCTTAGTTCGAATACACTCAGTGGATAACAATTACCCGCAAGTCGGACTAGGTCTTGTTTTAATACTTCGTCGAATGACAATCGTTGTGTCATCATTTGTTCTAATCGATTGTTATTTACTAAAACTGCTCTTGTGAAGACATTCTCTAATCCAAACAACAGTCTAGGTATATTTAATGAAATCAATCTGGTTGAATAAGGCAATGCTTCTTCACACCCTTGTTGGAATATACTATATATAATACTTGTGTCGGATACAGCATTAAGCATATCCAATATTGTATCGGTATACCCCCGCGGTATATATGTGGTCGACTGACCACTCATTGTGTTAAAAGTTACAGACATGTTTATAATATTTATATTAATTAATCAATTTTATATTGTTCGATTTTATATCATGGGTTGAATTGAATGATGTGATTATAGTATTATATCTAGTTTGTTAGTATCCAATAATTAGGTGATAATAATTATCATATGTGAATTATACTTTTATTTAATCTATTCTTCACCTCGCAGCATCTTGCCAAACTTGTTTCGAACTAAATTAGCATTTCTTTTAGCAGCACGTAATAATGCATTATTACTGTTTTTTTCCTCCCGTTCTCTCAGGGCTGTTGTCATGGATAAAAGTTGGTTAGGTGTATGGTCAGTATTATTAATTTTCTCATGTTGTGTTCTTTTATATGTTGCAGTCTGATTCGCCAATCCTATAAAACTGTTTTTATCATTACTATCTGTAAATGCATATTTACAAATAAGACTTCCATGTTGATCTAATGTTTTAATTTGATTTTTTTTTTTAATTGCATAACATTCATTAATTTACCGCCAATTTCGTTTACTGAGAATACGTCGCTTACATCTATCTCGTTTACCGGATACCAATTGGGGGATAAAGTGTCTTTTCTTTCAACTTTTGCGGCGAACCCAGATATTATATTACCATTAAATTTGACTTCCCCCCCCTCATCTTACCACCTGCTCCAAACTGTCCCTTTGTTGTAACATATCCCGCTTTAACCAGGCGGTTGTTCTTTTTGGCAAGTGCCG
>Ga0209630_10001553_pt1 | contig 24275 bp, 13 predicted proteins | sample COG_01_FD_184745 | JGI IMG/M metagenome (GOLD analysis project Ga0209630, IMG submission 184745) | Pelagic Microbial community sample from North Sea - COGITO 998_met_01 (SPAdes) (version 2) | ecosystem: Environmental > Aquatic > Marine > Neritic zone/Coastal water | place: Helgoland, sampling... | reverse complement strand
GAGGCCACAGAGCGCCGCAACCACCAACAATTCATACAAACGATTGGGCACCAACGACAAGACCATTTGGTTGCTGTGGGTGCGGTAGAGTTTGTTGGTTTGGATGAGGTAGCGGTCGCGCACATTCCGCACGGCGCGGAATGTGATCAGTTCAAGGAAACCACGGATGGCATTGTTGACAAGAGAACTGGTATGTGGCGCGAGCGTGCGAACGGTTTCGCTGTTGCGCACGAGTTGACGTTTGGTGAGGGTTCGGATCAATACGGCACCGGTGCCAATGATGCCCGCAACACCCAAAAAGACGACGGGATCGTAGGCGGTCAATCCAATGGCCAAAAGCGCCATCACCACCAACTCGTTGAAGTACAGTTGGCCGCCCGTAATGAAGACCCGGGCAAACAAAATGGGCCAGCTGTTGATTTCGGTAAGCAGCCGTCCCGATTCCTTGGATCGGAGTTTTTCGAGTGAATCGGAAAAATGGTGCATCCACAAATCGCCGCTCATTCGATGCGCGATTCGGAAAGAAAACCGGGTTTGCAGGTAATTGACCCACAACCCAAAAACCGTCTTGAACAAAAACGCCCCGACCAGCACCCCGCATAACGCCGCCGTGAACCGGCGTTCGCCTCCCCATCTATGCGCCGCCGCAAAATCATAGACGGCTGCGAGCCATTCATTCGAAACCAGCAAATCCGGTTCCAACACCAATCCGATCACGGGAATGACCACCGCCAAACCGAGCAAATCGACCACGCTGTTGACCAACACGGCGGCTAAGAGCCCGGCGGCACGCCGACGCTCGCTTGAGTTCAGTAAGCCATATACCCGCTGGAGAATGCGCCAGGCGGAAGTGTTTTGCATGTGTTGGGAAAGGGGTGCCACAGGTTGCAGGGAATGGTCGTGTTAGAACTGGAAATAGATGAATTGATTGATTGGCCGGAGAAAAATGAAAATCAACAAAATGGCGACCGTGTACTGAAGAATTGTTATTGGAACTGAGATGCGAGGCTTTGTTTGGAGCCAGGGTCGGATGTATTCATCGACGGCCCAGGTAAAAACAAAAACAATAAGCATAAGTGCAGCAATCAAATAGGTGTTTTCTCGTAGGTTCAATCCTACGAGTTGCCTTGGGTCGAGGATTTTAGCATACATCACAAGGGCGTCAGTCAGGGATTGAGCGCGAAACGGTATCCAGCTCACCATGGCGATGCCAAGCGTCAAAGGCCATGTTACCCAAGTGCTTCCTAAGAAGGGTATTCGCTTCCGGACCGGGGCGAGCTTGCGTTCCAAGAAGATAAAAACAGCGTGATAAAGCCCCCAAAGAATGAAGGTCCAATTCGCTCCGTGCCAGAACCCCATGATGGCCCATGTAGCGAACAATGCGAAGTTCTTGCGTTTGGCCGTCGGTTCATTGTCGAGGCTCTGGCCAATCCCGCCTTTCCCCGTGCTCACCAATACTTTCGTTCCTGTAAGCGGCAAATAAAGGTAATCTCGGATCCACGATGAGAGAGAAATGTGCCATCGCTTCCAGAATTCCTTCATGGAAGTTGCGATGTATGGAAAGTTGAAATTCTCGGGAATTGAAATGCCGAGAACTTTCGCAGCGCCTAGAGCGATATGAGAATATGCTGCAAAGTCGAAATAAATCTGAAATCCAAACAAGAATCCGAGCGTGATGACATCGATTCCCGAGAGCGCAGCGGGGTCCATCGCATATGCCTCATCGACTATTGGAGCGAGGTTGTCTGCAAAAACGACTTTTAAGAATAGTCCATAGATCATGCGCTGTATTCCGTCGGCGACAAATTGCCAATGGAATGCTGGCCGTTCTTTGAGTTGCTCCACCAACTCAGATGCTCGTTGAATTGGACCGGCGACCAGTTTTGGAAAGAAGGCCACGAAAAGTCCGTAGGTAATGAATCTTTTTTCCGCCTTCATGTGCCCGCGGTATACATCCATCGTGTAGCTTATCGTCTCGAAGGTGTAGAAACTGATGCCAAAAGGCAAGACTATTTCCCAATATGGAAATCGAGTAGTGGCATTCAGCCACTCGAAAAGGGCATTGAAATTCTCGGTAAAAAACAACAAGTATTTGAAGTAAAAGAGCAATCCCAAATTGACGCTCAAGCTAATGGCCAACAGGCGTTTTCGCTTCTTTGATTCTTCTATTGGCGTTTCGTCCAAACCGCGAGCGACATAGTAATCCGTTACAGCACTTAGCAGCAAGATACCAAGGTATTCCCAGCGCCAGAAGGCATAAAAAACCAAGCTCGCAAGAAAAAGGAACCAGTAGCGGGGTCGTGATGGCAGGGTCCAGTAGAGCAGGCTCACCAATGTGAAAAAAATCAGGAAGGTGACAGAGTTGAAAATCATGGTTTCAACGCCGTTAGGATTGAATCAGCAAGGATCTGGTGGCCCTTAAATTGAAAATGCATAAAATCCAGTTCTGGCTCTTTTTTTCCATTGGTGGAGGCTTTTAAACCCCAAAGTTCTCCGGGAACAATGCCTTCCCAATTTTTGAATTGCACATGAGAGTAGGCTGCGGCCATGCTTTCCACCTCAGATTTGAACTGAGCATACTCAGCTAAGTCATAAGGAACCTCTACATCCCTCCGAATAGGTGGTATGTAGAGTAAGACATCAATCGAATCTTCGGAGGTGCGTTCTAGAATTCGATCCAAAGCCAACAGATTCTTGGACATTCGTGCCGGAATCATTTTTCGTTTAGTCGTCGCGCTGATGTTGAAGAGGATGTTTCTCCACGAATACAACTTCATGAAAAGATCGCCCCGTGCATTTGGCCGATTGGCCCATGTTTTGGAATGCGCTGCGAGCCATGAATTGATTTCCTTTTCGACGAAGTCCTGCGGTGTCTCTGAATCGGAGGACTCGCTGGATTCGGCATGGGTTTGTGGCTGCAATGAGCGCAACTGTTCATTGAGGCTTTGGTCAAAATCATCCAGCTCGCCTGACAATGCGAAATTTTCCTGAATCAATGCGGTCAAAAAATCTTCGCGAAGCCCGTCTTCTCGGAGGTCATCCATGAAAACAGGGACAACAATTTGATCGAAAATAACCGTTTCTAGCCACCAGTTGAGAATCAAGTAAAATTCTTGAAGGTTCGCATTGGGCAAGCTGTTGGTTAAAACGGTCCTCTCGGAAAAGGCGCGGTCCAAGATTTCTGGGTAGACTACCTCACCTTCTTTTTTCTGGTTGATGGAATGCGTTTGACTATTGCCTAGGATCAGCGTTGACCTTCTTCCATCGCTTGCAACACTTAACATTTCAGCAATTTCTTTTTCTCGCTGTTTTGTTGTGTGGATATCCCTGCCATCGATTGAGCGTGCTTCGTAGGAGACGGTCATGGTACCCAGGGCCGCGTCTTCAAAGTTACGTTCTCCACTGAAGCCAAACCGCAATATGAGCCCAGCCAAAACAGCCGATAAGACCATGATGCCCAATGACAGTTTTGCTTTCATTGGTTTCCCTTAAAGCAACCCTTGAATGATGGACTCCACGGTGTGCCCCTCAGCTTCGGCCTTGTAGTTGCGGACGATCCGGTGCCGCAAAATCGGTGTCGCCACCGCCTTCACGTCTTCGATGTCGGGGCTGTACTTCCCGTTCAGCGCCGCGTTGACCTTTGCACCCACCACCAAATACTGCGAGGCGCGCGGTCCAGCACCCCACGACAGGTAGGCATTCACGGTGTCCGTGGCGCGCTCGCGTCCCGGCCGTGTTTTTCCAACGAGCCCGACCGCGTACTCCATGACGTTGTCGGCAATGGGCATGCGGCGAATCAGCTGCTGGAAGTACAAAATTTCTTCGCCCGTGACGACCGGCTTCACCTCAGCCACTGCATCCGAGGTGGTGGCCTTGACCACACTCAGTTCTTCCGCGTGGGTTGGGTAGTCGACCCATGTGTTGAACATGAATCGGTCGAGCTGGGCTTCTGGCAGAGGATACGTGCCTTCTTGCTCAATGGGATTCTGAGTCGCAAGAACAAAAAACGGAGAGGGCAGGGGGTACGTTTGGCCCGCCACCGTGACCGCGCGCTCTTGCATCGCTTCGAGCAATGCGGACTGCGTTTTGGGGGGCGTTCGGTTGATCTCGTCGGCCAGCACGATGTTGGCGAAGAGCGGCCCCTTCATGAATTTGAATTGGCGCGATTCGTCCAGGATTTCTGAGCCGACGATGTCCGAGGGCATGAGGTCCGGCGTGAACTGCACGCGGTTGAAGCTGAGGCCCAAAGCCTGAGCGATGGTATTGACCAAAAGCGTTTTTGCTAAACCAGGTACTCCGACCAATAACACGTGGCCACCGGCAAAGATGGCCGTGGTGACTTCTTTGATAACGTGCTCTTGTCCGACAATGACCTTGCCGATTTCTGCCAACAAGGCGTGGTGCTTTTGATTCAATGCCTCCAGGGCTTCCTTATCCGATCCGTACATGGTTGATCTTGTCGTTCGTTCACCATTTGCACAACGCGTGCAGCGGCCATCCGTAAAGATACTTCACGAAAGGAGGTCTGCCGTATTGCCAGAAGGACTTATCAATTTTTGGGTGGGAAAAACGTGAACCAAAACTCAGCGAATCGCTCGGAAAAACTCAACTTGCGTTGTTTGTCGCGCTTTTTCTCGCTTTGAGTTCGTTTGGAATTGGAAGACGATACAGGGTTGGTGCGTGTGCCCATTCCAATTGTTTGTTTAGTCTACAAAGCTAACAATATATACGGAAAAAAGAACGCGAAATTTGTAGTTGTAGCCCGCTACTTTACTAATGTAGTGAGGGTTCCAGTTGATTTTTGAATGAAAACCGACTGTTCTTTTTATTGTAATAAATACACGGTTAACGCAGCCATTGCACCACCTTGCGGAGTGGCTTCATGAGCATGGTCCAGGGCCGAGGGCGGAGGTCATTCATGCGCCATGCCATCAGGTCCTCTCGGTTGGCACGCCATCGGTTTTTCCAGCTGGCGTTGCTCACACCGCCGGTGCGCATGTGCACCAGAACCTCGGGAAGGTACACGGTGCTTGTTTCGTGTTTGAAAAGCATCCGAAGCATCAATTCATAATCTGCTGCCGACTTCAGCTCGAGCGAAAAGAGACCATGTTGATTGTACACGGAACGTCGCAAGAAAAACGCAGGGTGAGGCGGCATCCATCCGTTGAGAAAGGCCCGGCGCTGGTAATTTCCGCTTCGCCATTTCCGCACGATTTTGTTCGATCCGTCAGCGGCAACGTAATTCAAATCGCCGTACAATGCGTCCCGTCCTGTCTCGATGAGCTTGGCCACGACGGCTGCCAGCACCCGTGAATGGGCATAGGCGTCATCAGCGTTCAGGATACCGACAAAATCACCGGTCGCTGCGGCGACCCCTTTGTTCATGGCATCATAAAGTCCTCGGTCGGGTTCAGAGATAACCGTATCTATGCCCTCGCGATAGGGTGCAAGTGCGGCAAGGGTACCGTCCGTGGAAGCGCCGTCCACAACGATGTATTCCAACTCGAATCCATCACGTTCTTGCTCCGTAACCGAACGAGCGGCCTCCGCGATGGTCGCCTCGGCATTGAAAGCGATGGTGACGATGCTGATTTTCATCATGCCGCCAAAACTCAGTCCGCTGCTCCCGTTGAGGATCCGGCAGTCCATTGCCTGTCGAAGTCACAGTTGGCGTAAGGCGCATCGACTCGGATGTACGTGTCTTGAATGGCATGAAGAATCCATTCATCGAGCTGAGCAGCGCGCAGGCCCTCTTCCACAATGGTTTGGAAGTATCCAAAGTCCTGAGTGGGGTTGGCCCGGTGGGCTGCAACACGCTCCATGAGTTGCACTGTGATCCAGTAGCCTTGTTCATCCTCGTCCATCAATTGGATGGGCTCCGAGACGGTACCGGGCTCGAGTGCGTTGAGGAGGAAAAACAAATTCGGGTCAATTTCATCTGAGCCAAACAACGTACCACCATCCCGGGGGTTGACGACGACACCTCCCTGATTTTTAGTCTCTTCTCGTGTGGAATAACGGAGCACCGCGTCTGCAAATTCTAAATCGCCGCTGTTGAGTTGCGACGCAATGGAATCCATTTCTGCCCCCATTTCTGCCAAAGCCAGGGGATCTACTTTCGGAGAGACCAAGACGTGGCATGCGCTGAATACTTGCCCTCGGCGGTCCGTTACCCGAAGGAAATGAAATCCGAAATCCGTTTCAAATACAGGGGACAAATCACCAATCGGCGTGTCAAACACGGATGCCTCGAATTCGGGCACGAATTGACCGCGTCCAATGTTTTGGTAGCATCCTCCCTTGTATTTGCTACCGGGATCCTCTGAGTATCGGGAGGCTGCGAGTGTCAGACTGAGTTTGCCGGTAGCGACCTCCGTACGCACGCTATCAAGGAAGTTTCGGACGTCCGCTTTTTGTCCTTCTGTGATGTCGGGTTGGAGCACAAGTTCTCGGTAACGCACAGCCTCTGGAATCAGCGGTAAACTATCGGGTGGCGTATCGGCAAAAAGGAGCTGTACCTCACCGGGTGTTGCCCGGACTTGTTGGTTGATTTCTGCTTGCATCCGTCCGGCCAGTAGCTGTTCTCGAACCGGGTCCTCAAACTCGGCCTTCCATTCGCTAACGCTTTGACCGTATTCTGCTTCGAATGCTTCTACGCTGCCAAACATTTGGACGTAATAGGCAAGTCTGCGATCGATTTCATCCATGACTTCGGCCTCGGAAACCACCACACTGTCTAATTTGGCGTGGTGTACGAGGAGTTTTTGGAACAGCAAATCTTCGAGCAAATTGCAGCGTTGCGCATCAGTTAAGTCTGCGCTTTTTCCCATTTGCGCCATTTGCGCCTTCATGGCAAAGGCCTGCGCTTCCACTTCGCTTTCCAAAACAATACCATCTCCTACAACTGCCACGATGGCGTCAATGGGGGTGAAGGTTGTTGCGCCGTCCAGGGCATCAGGAAGGGCTTCTTGTGCCGTTCCAGAAACGCTGAGCAGGACGCATGCAAAGGCAAAGAAAGCGGAGGTTCGCATTGGTTTCTTGAATCAACGGACGAAGTTAAGTGGAATTGTGAGAGGTGCCCAAGGCGCAAGCAGAATTATCCGGAAGAAAGGTTAATCATGGCATCGCACCTTCACCGCAACGAGTCATCATTTCGATCGGCGTGAAACATCTACCGGTTTTTTTTGTTCCGTTTTTGGTTCTTGTGACGGGAATCACTAAATTGCCTTCGGCAGCAACGTATGCCATCAACCAAACGTCTTGTTTATTATGCTCTCAGTTTTGCGGAACCTCGCCTCCACTCCGGTATCCACATTTTCTCGCGCAATGATGGCCGGAAAACCCGGAAGTTTATCATCGGGTGTTTTTTTGTTTCTCCTTTTCTTTGGTCTGTCCTTGGCCTCAGGAGCAACAGCTCAGACCATTTTTTCGGAGGACTTTCAGGATGATTCAGGTTCAGGTTCGAGTACAACGACGCTCACGGGTGATCAATGGACGTCGACAGAGACAACTTCCGGAGCGAGTGGTACCATGTCCATTTCCAGTGGAGCGTTCATATTTGCAGGGAGCAGTTCGAACGTTGCGCACACATGCACGTGGGTTAGCGATGCAATATCCATTGCAGGATATACAGACATAGGAATATCCTTCTCAGCCTACACTTCCGGAGGTAATAGCTCGATGACGTTATCGATGTCGAATGGTTCTGTTTCGTCATCCGGTTCGTCCTTTTCATTCACCCCCGATCCAGGAGCGACCACCACGACCGTGACATTCACATTCTCGGTTCCCAAGAATAAATACCGAACGGTTGACAACATCCTCGTGACAGGCACATCCTCCTGCACGCCCTCAACATGGTACGCCGATGCTGACGGGGACGGGCTAGGGAACGCAAGCCTGAGTACGAGTGCATGCGACCAACCCTCAGGGTATGTAGCGGACAGCACGGACAATTGCGATGACAACTCGGCCTGCAATTACAATGATGCAGGAAATCCATCGTGCACATTTGTCACAACGTGGTACGCTGATGATGACGGCGACGGGTATGGAGATGCAAGCGATTCGCAGTCCGCTTGTTCGGCGCCGTCTGGGTACATTTCGGACAATACAGATTGCAACGATGCGGATGATTCAATAACCACGGCGACCACCACTTGGTACGATGACAGCGATGGAGATGGGCTGGGCGATCCAGGTAATTCGGTTGTGGCTTGCTCGCAACCACCGGGTTACGTGTCCAATGATACGGACAGCGATCCGAGTTTGAACCCCAGCGATTACACAGGAACGGTTCTGTATCCGGGGGATGTTTACTTTTCGTTCGCTGCAGAGGAATTTCAGCTGGTCCAAGAATCCTACATCGGCTTCACCTTTTTAAAGGATGTGGCGGAAGGAACCAAGCTCGTTGTTTCGCCCTCACTGGCGTGGTCGAGTAGCCAATGGAACATCCAAGACAACAGTTCTGCAACTGCAGGGATACAATGGACAGCAATAGAGTGGACAGCGCCTTCTGGAGGTGTCGCGGCCGGTACGGAAGTGATTCTGTTTGACATTCAGCAAGACGTGGTGGGCGGCAATGCATATTGTGACGGTGCGTCGAGCACGATCGTGCGAAACTCAGATAATTCCGCTTTGACTGGAGGTCATGCAGCAGGAGTTTACGTGCATTTGGGTCCGAACAATGACTACTTTACATGGAACACACCCGTGAGTTGGTTGTTCCAGCCAGATGATGCTTGGGATGCAGATGCAACAGGCTCATCGGCAAACGATGGCAAATGCCGGCATTTGCATTGTGTAGGTTATGCGCTTGATAACGCGGGCAATAGCGGTTCAGGTACCATTATAGAAGGCAGCTCTTGGGATTCAAACTTGGATCCAGCGTATAGTTTTGAAGACCCTTTGTTTTACCTCTCTTCTGCATGGAAATACGATGGAGGGGCTTCGTTGAATGCGTTTGCTGCTGGGCCAAACGCGCTTGTGGCTCAAAGCTTGAGTGCGGCCGTTTCTTTCACAGCCGCTGGTGACGCAGTTCCTTCGTACTCTTCAACAAGCACAGCGGATATGAATGATTATTCGGATTATGATCTGATTCCATTTGATCCCAATGGTTGCATCTCATTTGCCTCCTCAGTAACATGGGATAACCTGGTAAATGACCAAGGAATTGTAAATCCTTCGGGGAACTCCTCACTGGACATCACCGTCGACAACGGGGTTTCATTGATTGTGGACGCTGGATCCGAAGTGGCTTGCAATGACATCTTGGTGACCACTGGTGCGTTCCAAAGTTGCGACGGAAATGGAAGAATTGTTGCTGTTTCTGGAGACATTGCTTTGGGCACAGACGCAACGTTTGAGGGGGGGCAAGGCACCCTTAAACTCTCAGCGTTGACGGCACAAACCGTCGATGCGAACAATTATGCGGATCCCACAAGTGCAAACTTCAGGTTGAAGAATTTACAGGTGCTTAACAACAAGCAGGTGACCTTGAAGGGCCATGTTCAAATGAAACCGGCTGGCGTCTTGGAATTCGACTCAGGTGCCCAAACAGACAAGTTGAAAATCGATGATGCCGTTGCATCCAGTCTCATTTTTCAATCTTCAGGTGATGGTACTGCTGCCATTGGACCATGCTCAACCTCTAATTTCGACGATGGAGGAAGCCAAGAATTTACGTTTGAGCGTTACATCCCTGCGGACCCCAATGGGTCGACTTGGGTGAACATAGGTGCATATGTGACAGGGACTACGGTAGGGGATTGGACTTCTGCAAATGCGAATATGTTGATTTTCAAATATGAAGAATCCAACTATGGAACCCTGAGCGCAGGATGGAGTTATTTGTGGGATTCGTCAACCGTTCTGAGCCCGGGTTCGGGATATATGGCGATGCTACCTGCAGGTGAGGATGCCTTGATCAGCGTTACTGGAGCATTTAAAATAGGAGATGTAAATGTGGATTTGACCTTCACAGATGATCCCAATCAAAGTGATTCGGACGTGGATGGTTGGAACCTGGTTTCCAATCCTTACCCTGCTCCAGTGAATCTCGCTCAGGTTCTATCGGTTGCGGGAATCAGCACGTGGTACGTTTATGACAACGTAACGGCTGATGGTTATGTGGCGGGCGGCAGTGATGCGCCTAGCACGCTGGGTGTTGGGCAATCGTTCTGGGTCAAAGTAAACGCGAACACCACACTAGCGTTCACAGAAGCGGACAAAATCACCACCGATAACAATACGTTCGTGCGTGAATTGACGAATGAATACCAAGGTACTGTGGGGGTGCAAATAACCAACGGTGGCTTTTCCAAAGCCCGTGCGTTCGTGAAGTTTCAGGAGGGCACGTCGATGGCTTTAAACGCCGACCACGATGCGCTCATGTTCAATACGACTGGTTCAAACGAACTGCGAGTCTGGATGGAGTCGGAGTCTGGCGAGAAATTGTCGCGGCAGGCTGCTGGCGGATTGAATGAAGTGGCAAGCATGCCGTTGACGGTCACAACGGGTGCAGGCGGAACGCTGGTGTTCACGGAATTTACTCATCCGGAACAACCCGAGAACATCTGTGTCGTAGTAGAAGACTTAGAAACCGGTGAAATGGCTCAGATGGGATTGGATTCTCTCGTTGTAGAGGGTTTGCCTGGAAACACACGTCTTGACGATCGATTCGTGCTCCACTTAAATGGCACCCCCACCATGACTTGGGTAAGCACCGCGTGCGATGGATTGGTCATCGATGTTGAAGGTACAAATTGGGAGGCATGGAATGTGAGTTGGGAAGCGGAAGATGGTTCTCAGTCTGGCGAAGGATTTCCCTCCGACCTCGAAAATGGTGCGTATACTTTTGTATATGATTCTCCTGAAAATAGCTGTATTCAAAACGTTGCAGTCACCATTGAAACAGCATGCTTGGGGGATTTCAACTCTAACGGTGAGCGTGATGTGGTCGATCTTTTGTTCATATTGTCTGGATTGCCGGGGGGGGCTTTAGGTAATGAATTCGCAGTAGAGGCGGACTGTGATTGCGACGGTGCGGTTACGATCAATGATATGCTGACATTTTTGACCGTTTTCGCCACGGATTGCGACTGAATTAGAGCGGCACCGAGTAAAAATAGTTGCTTTTAAGCTGGCAATTCTCATCGCAAAATAATAAATTTGCGTGTTCTCGGTGATTCAGCTGAGAGCACCAAATTGTTTGAATTCATGGAACATTCTACCTACAGAATCATTTCTATTGATTTTTTTCCGCTGCCCACCATTGCTGGGTGTATTGGTTCGTTGAAGAAAAGCCTGGCATTTTTGTTGGCTTTCGCTTGCAGCACGGTTGTTACCGGTCAAGAAACAATTTGGGTTGAAGACTTCGAAAATTTCACAGTTGGTTACGGGTGGGATGGTGACTCAAACAGTGCTGCTGATGAGGTCAAATGGACCATTGATTACCCGAATAATTGTGATTACTTTTCTGTTGTGAATGATGGTGGAGAGAAGGCTTTGGAGGGCAACGATATCGATGGAACGGCCAGTTGGACCTCCGAGACGGTTAGCATGACCGGTTGGGCTTCGCCGTCCTTGGGTGTGACGATGAGCGAAGATGGGTGTGGGGGCAGCGATGGCTATGAAATCTTCGCGCGATACGATGGGGGATCTTTGGTCTCCCTTACCTCAAATTCAGGTGGCTTCGATTCCGATGTCCTTGACATCGACCTCGTAGTTTGTACAACGGTGCAGATTGTGATCGAAATCGAAAACAATAAAAACCAAGAATTCATCCGAATTGAAGGCGTCGAACTGAGTGGTGCATGCCCGAACAACTGGTATGCAGATAACGATGGTGATGGTTACGGTGATTTGAATAATTCTGATTGTTCCGGTTCGCAACCTGATGGATATGTTGCGAATTTTTCTGATTGCGATGATTCGGATTCATCCATCTTCGGCACGGTGTATTATGCGGACGTTGATGGAGATGGATTGGGCGATGAGAATTCGCCTCAGGTAACGTGCGGCAGTCAGCCAGCGGGACACGTGTCCAATAGTTCAGACATTTCTGATTCACATTACGGCACGGTGCTTTCCCCGGGTGATGTTTTCTTCGCATATGGCAATAAGGAAGACAAGGATGCAACGGGATATGTAACGTGCGTCACAATGGTCGACTTGCTTCCAGGCACTCAATTGGTTTTGACCCCAAAACTCGAATGGAACGGCACAGGATGGGAAGGAGATGGAAAAGGAACCATTTTGTGGACTGTTCCGTCTGGTGGTGTGGCCAAGGGTGCGGAGCTGGTATTTACAGATTTAAATAATGACCAAGATACAGGGGGCGTCTTGGTCTCGGCAATAGACAATCCAATCACAATAAATCCAGACAACGAGACGGAATTCACGGGAGGTATTGCATGTGGAACGTATGAGCATTTGGATGATGATAGGGAAGGCTTCATCAAGGAACACATGTGGATATTCCAGCCAGGTACTGACGGCATTGATCACAATCCGAGGCATCTGACCTGCATAGGTGGTGATATAGATAAAGATTCGAATACTGGGGTCGGAACGTTGCTTTATTCCTCTGCTGGAATCGGAAACTTGGATGGAGATTTTTGTTTCCAGTCGGATTTGTTCAAGCACACGAATTGGAGATATTACGGTGAGAAAACGCTGAATTCGATTGTTTTGGATGCTGAAATTCAGAGCTTGTCATCAAAAAAGCTGAATGAAGTGGCCAGTGGATATTTTTCAGATTTATCCAATTATGAATCAGTGAATGGAGGAAATTATGAGGACGAAGTGAACTTTGCTCCCATCGGTACGTTTTGTGCAGACGAAGACTACACTTGGTCAGGCTTAGAAACAGCAAACACAACCTGGGACATTTTACTGGAAGATGAATTTGATCTTGTCGTTGACGTCGCAGAGGGAGTCGAGGCAAACAACATCACAATAGAAAAGGGCAACTTCACGTGCGATGGTGGTTCGCGGATGGTTACAGCTACTGGAAATATCCAAATGGGGGGAGATGGAACTTCGACATTCGAATTGGGAGGTGTTTTAACGATGGCAAGTGATCAGGATCAAGTTATCGATGCGAATAACTACACCGATTCAGGGAATCAACGAGTCAAGACCAAGCGATTGAAGATCAAGAATTCGAAGAATGCAAAAGTGAAAGGTCATGTGACTTTATTGCCGGGAGGAGCATTGGAATTTGATGAGAATTCGGAGGGTGATAAAATTGAAATCGATAGTGAAGTCTCGTCTTCATTGATATTCCGCTCAAGTGACTCAGGTACGGCAGCTATTGGCACATGTGGGGCGAGTAATTTTGGTGCTGGGGTGGACCAGGAATTTACCTTCGAGCGATTTATTCCCGAAGATGAGAATAATTCTTGGGTCAACATTGGAGCTTATGTTACGGGAACGACGGTTGCTGACTGGACCGCAGCAATTAGTGGGATGCTCATATTTGAATACGAAGAGACCAATTACGGATCACTCAGTGCCGGCTGGAGTTATTTGTGGGATTCAACGGTTGAGCTCATGCCTGGAAAGGGTTATATGGCACTTATTCCTGCTGGAGAATCAGGAACGATCAGTGTTACAGGAAAGTTTGAGATGGGAGACGTCAGCATCCCTCTTACTTTCACGGACGATGCGAATCAGAGCAATACGGCTGTTGATGGATGGAACTTGGTCTCCAATCCTTACCCCGCGTCGGTCGATCTCATTGCAGTATTGGCTTCCAATGACCTCGTGGAGGAATACTTTATTTTCGACAATACCGGGGATGGAAGTTATTCTGTGCGAAACGACGGAGGTACAGGAGATGCCCCGGAGGTGTTGGCTGTTGGTCAGTCCTTTTGGGTCAAAGTGGAAGCAGCAACGAGTATTACGTTCAGTGAAGAAGATAAGGTCCTCGATGGTGTTTCAACCTTTATGAGGGAATACGATGAAGACGATGGTGGTTCCGTGGGCTTGACAGCGAGTAATGCGTCTCAGGAATGGGCACGGGCCTTCATTGGGTTCCACGCACAGGCGACTCCGGAATTCGATGATTCTTATGATGCTCTGCACTTCAATGCAGAAAATTTAACTGATTTGAGAATGTGGACGGAATCGAGTGCTGGAGACCACTTGGCCATTCAGACGGTAGGTGCAATCGAAAACACACCTTCCATGCCGTTGCATGTGATGACAGGAAGCGGTGGAGAGGTGACGTTCAAAAATTTTGAAGAGAACGACATGCCAGCTGACGTCTGCGTCGTTCTAGAAGATACAGAGACGGGTGACCAGGCGCAGATGGGATATGATTCATTGGTAGTTGATCTGCCCGCATCGACTTACTTTGCCGATCGATTTGTGCTTCATTTCAATTCAATGCCAACAGCCGAGGTTACAAGCACGACATGCAATGGGTTGGATGTACAAATGTTGGATGGAGACTTTGCGGGATGGAGCTTGGGATGGGCATCAGAAGACGGAGAGTTATCTGGCACGGACATGCCAAATGAGCTGCCTGATGGATCGTACGTCTTCACCTATTCATTGAATGATGCGGGATGTCAGCAAGCCATTTCAGTTGTGGTGGAGAGCGTCTGCTTAGGGGACTTCAACTTCAATGGCGAACGTGATATCACAGACTTGTTGTTCTTGCTGTCGGGCCTGCCAGGCGGACAAACTACAGGTGACTATCTCGAAGCCGCTGATTGCGATTGCGATGGAGCCGTGACGGTCAATGATATGTTGACTTTCCTTACGGTATTCTCGACGAACTGCTCCGAGTAATTCAGAACAACGTGCTCGTTGTCATGGGGTATAACGCTCGACGTTGCCTTCTGACCAAGCCTTGACCACCAACTGCTCTTCCATATCAAGTAAGATGGATTGTCGGCGTTGGTGCACAATCATTTCCTCAACCTCCTGGCGAACAGCCGAGAATGGCGCGACCTGATCCTTCAATGCATGCTCAAGGATGCGGACAAGGTAGATGCGATCATTGGCTTCGAATTCTATGAGTCGGCGATTGGAGAGTTGGGAAGCGGTTCTGTACAAGTTCATGGGAACCTCTCTAATAAAATCGCTCAAATCCCACCAGGTTTCCCCATCCAAGGCATAGATGGCTGCATTGTCCACGCACCATCCTTCAATGCTGATGATTTGTGTAGAATCGAGGTTTGAAAAAGCATCACGCACTTCGTCCACTTGAACCGAGCTGGGAGCGTTGATGAACAGCGCCCGCAGGCCGTAATCTGTCATCACAAAGGACTTTTCATTTTCTTCGTAATACGCGATTGCTTCTTCCTCTGAAACGTCGGTTTCGAGTCGTTCGTTTGCATAGCGTTCCTTATAGGAGTGCAAGACGAGGGCATTGCGGTAAGCGGTCAGTTCAGCTTCAAACCCAAGTTCTTGGTTGACAAGTGCTTTCTCTGCTTGATTGACTAGGATCTGCTCCCGAATCCATTGTTCAATGTACCGTTCTGCGATGGCGACCGAGTCAGCAGGGTCTATACCTGGAGGCACATGCTGAATCACGGCTTCCATCGAGAGGATCTCAACTCCGACACGTGCGGCAGCGGACGTGACAGGAGCTGTGGAATTAGAGCAGCCCACTGAACCAATGGCCATTGCGATACAAATCGTTCCAAAGGCGAGAAGCCAAGGTGCGGATGCCGCTTGCATTTAGTCAGCTAGGGAGTGGAGCAATGCGCGATTGACCTTAGAAGCGGTTGCACTGCGCAAGGAATCAATCCAAGCAGTTTCCAAAAAATCTTGGTACGCCGCAATGACTTGGCCACGTGATTCCGCCAACGTTTTGGGCTCCGGTGATCGCACAGTTTTGACATGGACCAAAACCGTCTCGCCGCCGCCTCCCTCGTACGTCATAAAGGCAGGAGATTTTGTTGGAATGACTCCTGCACGTGCATCTTCAAGAACACGATCAGCCCAAGTGTTGTCTCCCTGGCTAAACACTCCCTCACTCCATGTGATAACATTTCCTTCCTCGGTATTGTAATCACGTTGAAACGTCAAGATGTCCTTTTCTTTTTTGATGGCTTTTTGTGCAGCTTTAACGGCTTTAGATCCGGCGCAGGTGAACAGATCAATGTCCACGCGGGTGTCCCACATGAAGTCCATGGTGTGAGCAGCATGGAAATCTTCCAATCCTGCAGTGTCCTTCACGGCTCTGCTCCAGACCTTTTCATCCGTGAGTTCGAATAGCAATATCCCGTCGTGGTATTCTTCCATCAACAATCGAAAGTCATCGTGTTTCGATTCAAGTCGAACGTCCTCGTAATTAAGGAGCAACTTGTCAGACCATCGAGCAAACTGTTCATCGATGATGCTGTTCACACCGGCTTTGAGGTTGCGGACCTTGACGATATTCAAGTAGTTTACAAAATCCCCCAGAGTTGCGGTTTCATCGGCGATGGTCAAAATGATTTTAGCCTTGTCCTGCGCACGCAATTCGGCAATTGGATGACCTGGATACAGCGCGCTGTCTTGTTTGGCTGTGATGCGCTTAAGTGTTTTCAGCACCGTTGCATTCGCCCTGTAGCCGTATTCTGTTTTGAGGTTTTCGAGGAAAGAAGAGCGGGTCAATTCAGAACGGCTATCGCGGCTCACTTTTTTCTGTAATTCTCGTTTCGACGCTTCAAAAGTCGCCGGTGCTTTGTATTCGAGTCGTTTCACAATGTGCCAACCATAGGAGGTTTGAAAGGGCGCAGAAATTTGCTCGTCACTTGACAGGGCAAATGCAGCATTCTCAAAGGCCTCGACCATTTTGCCTGTTCCAAACCAAGGAAGTTCTCCGCCTTTGCTGGATGTAGAGGCATCTTCAGACATCTTCATCGCTAATTCTTCCCAGGGTATCCCTTGTCCCAGTAGGTCATAAATCTGGCCAATGCGCGTCTCTGACGCTGCCAACACTGCATCGTCTGCTCCGTCTTTGGTACGGATCATGATGTGGGCTGCACGAATTTCTCCGCGGGCGGGCCGTCGATCGGTGACCTCCAAGAAGTGATATCCGTATCGGGTTCGGACAATGGAACTCAATTCACCCACGGGTGTTGTGAAGGCCGCTTCCTCAAAAGGGTAGACCATTTGAAAAGCGGTAAACCAGCCCAGGTCTCCACCGTTGTCGCGCACGCTGGGGTCCTCTGAACCGGCTTTGGATCGAGCGACGGACTCAAAATCTTCGCCATTTCTGACGCGCTTGCGCAGTGCATCCGCTCGCTTCCACGCTTTGAGGGTATCTGCGGCAGTAGCGTCTGCGCTGCACGAGATCAAGATGTGCCGTGCCCGAACTTCCTCTTGCTTGCGGTCAAAGGCTTGTTGGACCAGTTCTTCCAACAGTTCGTTGTTGGTGAGGTAGGGCCGAGCGAGTTGGGTTCGGTATCCGGCTAATTCCTTCTGGAACGTCTCGACCGTATCCATGCCAAGTGATTCAGCGGCTTGAACTTTGAGTTTAAAATTGATGAACAATTCCATGTATTCATCCAATGCTGCTGCAGTGATGGCACTGTCCCGGTTGTTCTTGAGAAAGATGTGCTCGAAGTCCGCGATTGAAATGGATTCATCTCCAACCGTTAACACGGTTTCGGTGGTGGATGCTTCGGTTTGAGCTAAGGAGGTTGGAAGAACTCCAGTCCACACCATCAATACGGCGAGTGCAGCTGCACAGTTATAAAAGTGATTCATATTCTAAAAGAGATTATCGCAAGCTGTAGTTCGGTGCTTCTCGGGTGATGGTCACATCGTGTGGGTGGCTTTCTTTGATGCCTGCTCCGGTCATTCGCACGAATTGGGCATCTTGCAATGCTTTGATGTCTGGAGCACCACAATAGCCCATGCCGGCGCGAAGGCCGCCGACGACCTGGTGCATGACTTCGAGCACGGATCCCCGATAGGGGACACGTCCGCTAATTCCCTCGGGAACCAGTTTTTTCAAATCGTCTTCTGCGTCCTGGAAGTAGCGGTCTTTGGATCCTTTTTGCATGGCTTCCAAGGAACCCATTCCGCGGTAGGTCTTGAAGCGACGTCCTTCATAAATAACGGTTTCTCCTGGGCTCTCCTCGGTTCCTGCGAGCATGGATCCAATCATCACGGTATCGGCGCCACCCGCCAATCCTTTGACGATGTCACCCGTAAACCGAATCCCACCATCGGCAATGACGGGGACGCCTGTGCCTCGCAAGGCTTCAGCGACTTCCATGACTGCGCCGAGTTGTGGAACGCCGACTCCCGCAATGATGCGTGTGGTGCAAATGGAACCGGGACCGATGCCAACTTTGACCGCATCGGCTCCGGCCTTGACCAGGGCTTTAGCGGCATCGGCTGTGGCGATATTGCCACAGACAACATCGATTTCAGGGAAGGCTTTTTTCACTTGTTCCAGGGTCGTCAAAACGCCTTTGCTGTGGCCATGGGCCGTATCGATGATGACGGCATCAACGCCTGATTTGACCAATGCTGCTGTCCGTTCTATGGTGTCATGCGTGACTCCTACAGCTGCAGCGACGCACAGCCGACCCCACTTGTCTTTGCACGACAGAGGGAATTCTGTGAGTTTGATGATGTCGCGGTACGTAATGAGGCCAACGAGTTTTCCTGCGTTGTCTACGACGGGTAACTTTTCGATGCGGTGCTCGCGGAGTAATTGCTCGGCTTTATCAAAATCTGCACCGTCCTGGGTGACGATGAGGTTGGTATCGGTCATAACCTCGGATACCGGTCGATCGTCATTTTTTTCAAACCTCAAGTCCCGGTTGGTGACGATGCCAACCAGCAGGTTTGACGAATCGACCACCGGAATTCCACCAATGCGATGTTCTTTCATGATCGCCAATGCATCGCCCACAGTCGCTTCACGCGCGAGTGTGACCGGATCTTGAATCATGCCGCTTTCGGAACGCTTCACGCGCTTGACTTCTGCTGCTTGCTGCGCGATCGTCATGTTTTTGTGGATGACGCCGATGCCGCCTTGCCGCGCCATAGCAATGGCCATAGCACTGCCTGTGACCGTGTCCATTGCCGCGGAAATAACCGGGGTCTTCAAGGTGATGTTACGCGAAAACTGACTGGAAAGCTGCACGTCACGTGGCAAGACTTCTGAGTAAGCTGGTATCAAGAGAACATCGTCGTAGGTCAAGCCTTCGCCGACGATTTTTGGTTTGTGTGAATGGGTGGCCATGTTGGTCAATTGAATCGGGCCGAAATCCGCAATGCACAGGGCCTTACGAATCACGATTCGGGCAAAATTAATGAATAAAGGGGCTTCTGCAATGCCCTCTTTGCCAACTTATTCTCCGTTGAGTAAATGCACCATTCCTTGCCGATCATAGATTCGGCCTGCTCCGTCCTGAATGGTGATGAAGTAACCGTATGATCCTTCCGGTGCGAAGGCACCATTGTGCATGCCGTTCCAGCCGGCATCGATGTCGTCAGTGGCGAAGAGCACGTCGCCCCATCGGCTTAAGATTTCCATTCTGAAATTGCTGAAATCAGCAAAACTCACAACGGGTTTGAACACTTCATTGATGCCGCCAACCATGAAGGCATTGGGAATCCAAATGACGGGTTCTTGTGTCAGGCAGAGTTCATTCGAAAACGCATAATTGATGCTGCCCGATGGCCCCGAAAGTGCATCCGTTGCTTCCACCAAATAGCAAAAATCCCCTGGACTGTAAAGCAGTCCGCTGACGTCATCTTCCCACGTGTAGACTGCGTTGGGAAGTGTGGTGAGGAGTTCAATGGCATTGCCGAGATTGGACTTGCGGTAAATCCGGTAGCCGGCCGTGGCGCCGGGAAAATCGGCGTATGGTGTCCAGTGCAGCGTGTTTTTGAACAAGGTGAAATCCGATAGCCCTCGAAGCCAAACAGTTTCCGCGGTATTGCTTGTTCCAACGGAGTCGCCGCAGTCATTTTCAACTTGCACGCGATAGGCATAGCTCATGTCGCTGGTCTGGGCCGTGTAATCCATGAATTGAAGGGTCATGCCCCCCACGCCTTCTTGCGTTTCGAAATCTGTAAATTCCATTTCGCTTGAGCGCCTTCGCTGAAGGGTATATGCATGAACATCATTGGAGTTGGGATCGAGGTCTACGAGCACCTCGACGGCGCCGCTATCTGTTACGGATGCCCGCCGCAGAGATGTGAACTCCGGTGCACCCGGGTAACTGAATTCAAGTGTCTCGATGTTCGAAAGGATCTCGATGCCAGAATTCATTTCTGCTATGATGTGGTACTGATAACTCGAGCCAAATTGGGCGTCGGTTTGCATCCAGGTAAAGGTATTTGCGTCTACCACCCCCATTTCCTGCAAGCCCATCCAGTTGCCGCTTCCGGAAGGAGTTTCTTCATTGATCCACACGTGATAGCTGGCCACCTCCGAATCCAAATTGTATGCCCCTGCCCAAGCCAGTTGAGCTGTGTTGGAGCACACACTGGTGCTGGCGTTGAGTAATAGGCTTGATGCGCAGTAAGCACTGGCGGCTCCAGGGTCTGGCTCGCCTCCAATGAAGCAGGAATCAAATGCGGCTACGTTGTAGGATTCGATGTAGGATTGGACGTTTGAGTTGAAGTCCGTGTAACTGGTTGCCAGTGGATCGTATATCGTATCGATGGCCATTTGAAACCCTCCGTTGCATAGATAAATGATGTACCCCGCCAAGTCTTCGGCTTCGCTCGGTTCCCATTCGACGACGGCTTCTTGCAGCAGAAAATCCACTTGAACCGCTGTTATGATGGGAGGGTCGGGGTCGAGTTCATCCGACAGCTGTGATCCGGCCTCGTTGGAAAGGTGCGCGCAATCTTGAATGGCGACCAGTTGGGTGGCACGGAAGGAAAGGTCACCTTCGCATTCTTGCAATTCATACGGCAGGGTCATCATGCCCCCGTTGTCTTCAATCAGCCCTATTTCCTGCCAGTTGCCATCTTCATCTAGTAATTCAACAGAAATTGGATCAACGGCGACGAAATCGCTTGATCCGATGCGTGGACTATTAAAATTCAAGTCGACAATGCCGGGGGTGAGTGACGGATCCGCCGTGAGATGGATGCTGCACAAGGTGTCAGAGGATGGGCCAAACGTACCGATGGGACCCTCGGTTACAATGAAATAGCACAATTCTGTTGCGCTTGCATTGTACGTGGTATTCACAAATGCAGGATACGCTGGGTCAGTTGGGTCAGGGATGTTGTAGGTCTCCAACACCAATCCGCTCGCGGGCTCAAAGAGGTGTAGGACGTATTGCTCAAAAACATCTCCGGGATCTGCTGCCTCCGACCACGTGACTGTGGCATAGTCCTGATCGTTGACTTGAACGCATTGCATGTCGACCTCCAATTGAGCGGCAACTGGAAGCTGCAGGCCACCGAAGACCAGCAATCCTGTTAGCACATTGCGCAGAGGAAATGGTAGACGTGTTGAGTTCCGAAGAGTTGGAGTCCGCATCATTGCAAAAATACAAACGTAAAAGCACGAATGTTTCTTACGGATAGACGTTACGAACAGTGCAATCGTTGCATATGCACCTTGTGTCTTAGGCTTGCGGTTCAGGATCTTCTCCGTATTTCACACCGCCGTAGCCGTAGCCGTAGCCGTAGCCGTAGCCGTAGCCGTAGCCGTACTTGTAAGCATACTTCGAATAATACATGCTCGCGCGCGACATACGAATGTTATTCATGACGAGCGATGCATGGCTGAGGTTGTTTTGGTTGAGGAGGTCTTCCAAATGCTCGATGCCACGTTTGGTGGATTTGGCGGTATTGGTCACCAATAAGCCCGTGTCCACCTTGCTCATGAGCATGAGGGCATCGGTGATGAGCAGCATGGGCGGAGTATCCAAAATGACAAAATCGTACTCCGCACGGAGTTTTTGTAAAAAAGGGTCCAGCCGATCGTTCAGCACCAATTCAGATGCATTCGGTGGTACAGGGCCTGCCGTGATGATGGTCAGCGATTCAGTCGGTCCTTTTTGCCCCATTTCTTCCACTTCACAACGCCCGATGAGGTGGGTGGAAAGACCGATTTGATTGGAGAGGCTGAAGTTCTTGTGCACTTTGGGTTTGTGCATGTCAAAATCCACTAGAACGACCTTTTTGCCTGTTTTGGCCAGTACCGTCGCCAGGTTGGAGGAGACGAATGACTTTCCCTCGCCCGGGTGCAGAGAACTCACCAAAATTGTATTGGCTCCCTCCTGGGAGAGCAAGTACTGAAGATTGGTCCTTAGGCTTCGAAACGCCTCCGTGATCTGGGCCCTGGAGTCCGCCAAGATGGCCAGCGGATGGGCGTCTATGTCGGCGTAATGCGGGAGTCCGGCTACGACGGGCAATTGCGTTACCTCACGGAGTTCTTGAGTGGATTCCAGCCGATCAAACAACAGCATGCGGGCAAAAGCAATGGCCAAGGCGATGAGCGCACCGTATAAGCTGTAGTTGCGGATGGTTTGCCGTTTGTCGGGGCCAATGATTCCGCTGTTTCGAGCAATCTCAATGATCGAGGCTTGCGGGGCGATTCCCGCCCGGGAAATGACGTTTTGGGCCCGCGCTTCCAGCAGGTAGAGGTAGAGTTTTTCATTGACCTGGAGCTTCCGCTCCATGACCACGATATCGCGCTGCGTGGCGGGGATTCCACTGAGGCGATTTTCCAGCCCTGAGATCTGGTTCCGGACATTGGACCTCTGAGCGACAATGGCCTCGCGTGTATCCTCGATGTAGCGGGTGATGGTAAAGCGCGCATTGCTGATGGCACTGTCCAACCGTCGCACTTGGTAACTGTCCTCCGTCACATCCAATAATGCGTTGGTTCGTTCGCTGCGAATGCTGAATAACTCGCTTACTTGCTGTATCAACAGCGGGTCCTCCTCCATCAAGTAGGACGTAGGTGGCAGGCTGTTGTCTTCGAGGCCTGAGGAGAGGTATTTCCGCAAGGATGTTAAGGCCTCCATCCGGAATTCCAGCTCGCGTTCCTGAGTTTCAAGTTGAACAAGCGCATTGAAAAATTCAGTCTGCTCCCGCGAGAGATCCAGGATTTCATTTTTCTCTTTGAATCCGTCAACTTGCATTTCCAAGCTGTCCATGATCGAGACCAATTCCTCCAACTGAATGTTGATGAATTTCTCTGTTTTCAGGCTGGATTCAAGCCGCGCTTCTTTGGTGAAATCGATGAATTCTGAACTGAGGATGCGCAAAAACTCTTGAGCGCGCCCGGAGAGCGTGCTCGAAGAACGCAAGGAAAGGATGTTGGTTCCGGTCACGTTGTTCACTTGCAGCGACCCTCTCATTTGGCCAATTCGCTGGCCTCGGTTGAATACGCGAAACTGATAATGCTGCTTGCGCGCCTGATTCAAAGCTGCTTGACTGAATTGAGGTTCAGAAGGGTCATTGAAGTTGCCCAGTTTGTTCGAAGTATAGAATATGGTCAAGGCCAATTCTGGCCCTTCGATGGGCACGCCAAACGGATGAACCAACTCTTTGACTTCTCCGTTTCTGAGGGTGTAGCGCAACCGGTAATGTCCTTCATCTTCAATGAACAAATCGATGTTGCGCCCGAGGTAGCCGGGATTGAATAAATCCGGCTCGGCTTCGATGGCGATGTTATTGAATCCGGAAACTTGACTGGTCTTGAGGCGACCGACCAGGTAATAGTCGACGTCCAAGGGCATGCGATCCACCGCACGTCCAACCAAATCAAAGGAGCGTAAGATTCGCTGCTGATCCTTGGTTTCCGAGCTTCCGAAACCAAACGAGTTCGAAGTCACCCCCGATAAGCGCTTCTGGTAGTCCAATTCCTTGCCTCCTTGATCCAGCAGGATCTCAGCGGTCGCCGCGTAAATATCGAGTTGCCGGTGCGTAATCAAGCGCGCAGCTGCATAACCCGTTGAAGAGAGAACGGCGATGAGCCACCAATTTTTCAGGAGTAATTTCAGGTAGGGCCTGATTTGGCTCATTGAAATCAACTCGTTTTTGCGCTTTTGGGAATCGGACATGCGCTCGCAATTTCGGAATGAATTGTCAAAAAGAAACCGTTGGGGTTAGATTTACACCTACAACCAATGAGATGGCACTAAATCAAGACGTTTTTTGGCTTCCCAATTCCATTGAACAAGGCGAGCAATGGTCAGCTTTGCCGGATGATTCAAGGGTGTGGTTGCATTGTGCGAATCGAGTGCTGACGGATGCAGAGGCGACCCAACTCGCTCAGGGTATTCAGGCTTTCTTAGCGGAGTGGTCAGCCCATGGTCAATCCTTGGAAGCCAGTT